>Ga0315294_10000850_pt1 | contig 33079 bp, 29 predicted proteins | sample YL17G13_40_MG_FD_203626 | JGI IMG/M metagenome (GOLD analysis project Ga0315294, IMG submission 203626) | Sediment microbial communities from Yellowstone Lake, YNP, Wyoming, USA - YL17G13_40 | ecosystem: Environmental > Aquatic > Freshwater > Lake > Sediment | place: USA: Wyoming | collected...
TTCGAGTTCGGCGAGGCGTTCCTGCGCGTTCAGTATGAGCGATTCATATTCTTTCAGCTGCGGCGTGTAATAACGCTCGGCATTGGCAAGCGTCTGCTTGCGGATGTAATCGCCAGGCACCTGAGGCAGGTTCGAATTCGATATCTCGATGTAATATCCGAAGACCCTGTTATATCCTACTTTGAGGGACTTTATGCCCGTGCGCTCACGTTCGACTCGTTCCAGATTCGCAATATAGCTCTTTGCATCCTTAGCTGCAACCCTGATACTGTCCAACTCTGTGGAGAACCCTGCCTTGATAACCCCATCACCGAGGTTCTGAGGAGGCTCATCGGCAATTGCCTTTGATATTAAATCGATTGTTTCTCTGCAAGGATCGATGCCCTGAAATAACCAGTCGATACCACTCGATTGCTCCTTCTGTATTGCATCCCGAAGCTCGGACGACGCCTCAAGGCTGCGGCGCAGCGCCACTATCTCCCTGGGCGTGGCGATACCGCTCCTTACACGATTAATCAGCCTCTCTAGGTCAGCGATCTTGCTCAGTATCGTTATTACCTTAGTGCGACGACGGGTATCGGCATGGAACCATGTCACCGCATCCAGCCTGCGGTTGAGTTGCGCCACACCCAGCAGCGGCTGCCCCACCCACCGCCGCAGCAGCCTGGCCCCCATCGGCGTCCTGGTGAGGTCGATAACCGAGAGAAGGGAACCTTCCTTATCCTGTCGGAATGTCTGGAACAGCTCCAGGTTGCGACGGGTCTGCGGATCCAGCGTCATGAACGACTCGGTGCTGTAGGTTGAGAGGCTGGTCAACTGCTTTAATGCCGGCTTCTGCGTCTCACCAAGGTAGTGCACGATAGCGCCAGCGGAGCGGATGGCCAGCGGCAGCCCGGCGCACCCATAGCCCTCAAGACTCGTTACGCCAAAATGCTCGCGGAGAAGATGCCGCGTAGCCTCCAGCTCAAAATACTGCACATCGACAGGTGTGACCGGAGCAGCACCGCCCTGCACTTCAGCGCCCTTAGGAGCCAGGATCTCCGACGGGCGCAGGCGCTCCAGCTCCGATTGCATACGTTCGATGGGAAGCTGTGTGGTTTGAAATTCGCTGGTAGTTATATCGGCATAAGCGATACCGGCCTGCTGGCCTTCAGTTACAATAGAAGCGAGATAATTGTTTACATTTCCTTTCAGGAGTCCCGGCTCGACCACGGTGCCCGGCGTTACGACACGAACGACATCGCGATCCACAAGCCCCCCGGCCTTCGGGTCGCTGAGCTGCTCGCAGATGGCGACCTTGTAGCCCTTGTTGATGAGCCGAGCGAGGTAGTTATCGAGAGCATGATATGGGATTCCCGCCAGCGGAACCTTGTTGCCCTTCCCCATCTCACGTGAGGTTAGAACAATCTCCAGCTCTTTAGACACGACCTTGGCGTCATCGTCAAAGGTCTCGTAGAAATCCCCCAGGCGGAAGAACACGATGGTATTAGGGTATTTCTTCTTGATACGGAGGTATTGCTGTCTCAGCGGGGTCATCTTCTCACTCATAAAATCTATGGAAGTATTCTACAGTAAAACGCAGCGGCGAACAACAAAGAAACCGCCATGTAGAGACGCAAGATTTTGCGTCTCTACGGGTTTAAAACCCGCCTTCTGGATTGCCGAATCAAGTCGAGTAATGACAGATTTGTGCAATTGCCGTTTGACTCGTATTTCTACCCATTATATAATGCTGTTACTTATAGGATCAGTATAAAAAAAGAGATATGGGTATGACAGAAATCCAAACATTTAAGGATAATCTGAATAGATTGCTTAGTAGTCAGAAATTTGAAGACATCTTCCTTCTTCCAACATTTAAGCATACCTCGTTTTCCAAATTATTCACGTTCCCCAAAACGGCAGATTACCACTATTGGATTCGCCAGAGAAAACTCCACAGAGATTACAAATTTATAGTGGGCAAATCCACCAAGGCTCTTTATAATCAAATCATTGAGCACGAAGATATCCCTATTGCTCAAAATGTCAAAAGTTTAAAAGTAAATGGAGTATATGCTATAGCGGACTTCGCCGGTAAAATTCTATACATTGGCAAATCTGGTGCTAACTTCAAAGAAGATTGCAACGACCTCGTAATAAACCGCGTCCTCGACCACCTCGTACCTGAATCTATTAATAAAAAAATGCAAAACACACCGCAACTTTGGGCACGAATTAAAAAGGGTGAGAAAATTCAGGTGTATTATTGCTCTGGATTGAACCGCCTAGTTCCATCATTACTGGAACTCTACTTACTTAATCAATACTATCTAAAATGGAAGACACTGCCTCCCCTTAATAAACGGAGAAGCAAGCAGAAATAGAGTAAATCGGCAGATTACTGATAACCACTGCTGGTTTCTTCGACCGTCGAACCTCAAAACAAAGCATCGCCAATATGATTAGAATGAAAAATCGTCGGTCTATCCGCCTGAAAGAATACGATTATTCGCAATCGGGTGCGTATTTCGTCACGATATGCACCCACAACAAGGAATGCTTATTCGGTGAAATTGTGGACGGGAAAATGATTTTGAATGACGCCGGTAAAATCGTTCAAACCGTATGGTATGAAATTTCGGAACATGTTGATCACGTGGAATTGGATCAATTCGTTATAATGCCAAATCACATACATGGCATCATTGTGTTACACGATGGTTGTAGGGACACAGCATGCTGTGCCCCTACGGTTGAACGATTCGGCAAACTCATTACCGGTTCATTGCCAACCATCATCAGATCGTTCAAATCCGCCATTACAAAACGCATCAATGAATTACACGAAACCCCGGGCCAAAAAATATGGCAACGCAATTATTATGAACGCGTCATCCGCAACGAAAATGAATTGAACCAGGTACGACAATACATTGTGGACAACCCAGCAAAATGGGACTCAGATGAGGAAAATCCGAACGCGAAACCGCCACAACCCCGGTAGGGGCACAGCATGCTGTGCCCTATTCGTTATCCCCACCCGCCAACCCTGCCACCACCCTCCCCAATCGCACGCTGTAGTTCATGCCCCTGTCCTCGGGATAGATCTGAATAGGAAACATCATCTTACTAGTGTATAATACAATCCTAGACTCATAAAAGTAGCTAACAAGCAAACAAATGAGCAGCAACAATATATCTATCAGCATCCCGGCTGACAATGAAGAGACCAGAATAGGGAACATACTGTGGAACTTCTACAGCAAGTTTCCGAGTGAGAAACTATCGGGATTGAACCAAACCGCAACCGTATTAAGACAAAAAGTACTTCCAAACAAATGGTTTCAAGCTGCCTGTATAGCTGCCCTAGTTTTTATCGTCTACTTTGTGACAAGTGACAGATCGACTCCCTATGACCATTACGTTCGTCTCTCAGATGCCTTTCTCCATGGCCGCCTTTATCTAGAAAATGCGCCTTCATGGTTAGAACTAGCCAGAAACGGAGACAAAGGGTTTGTCATGGAACCGCCTGGTCCCACCCTATTCACACTTCCCTGTGTCGCTATCTGGGGGCTCAATACAAATCAGGCCATCATATCAATGATTGTAGGGGCTGGCGCCATAGGTTTGTTCTGGGTAGCAGCTAAGCAACTCGGTTGGAGTCTCCGGCTTCGCGTAGCCATGACCGCGCTGGTAGCTCTGGGGACAAACTTCTGGTGGGTTTCCACTACTGGAAGTGTATGGATGTTCGCCCATGTATCAGCGGTGTTCTTCTTAATGGCTGCCATGATTGAAACCACTGGAAAGAACCGTCCTTGGCTTGTGGGTTTGCTCGTGGGGCTGGCTGGGCTGTCAAGATTACCCACTTTTCTCACCTTTCCCTTCTTTGCCTATACAATAAGCCGAGGGGTAAGTAATCGGGGAAATATAATTCGCCGTCTCGTGCTTTTCGGGGGCGCCTTAGCTGTTATGGGAGGACTGTATCTTCTCTATACCTACGGTGAGTATGGCACTCTCAATCTTGGGTATGAACACGGCCAGTTTGTTAACGAACCCCTGTTTTCCAAAGGTCTTTTCAGCATAAGCTACATACCCCGGCAGCTGAATGCTATTCTATTCCAAGGCCCTGTATTTAGTGATAAATTCCCCTTCTTCAAGCCTTCGTTCATGGGGCTGGGGCTGTTCTTCACCACACCGGCCCTGCTTTATATGTTCCGAGCTCGCTTGAAAGATAAGATGACGCTTGCGGCCCTGGGGGGTCTCTTGCTCACTTCAATCCCCATGCTGACCTACGGGGCGACCGGTTTCCTTCAGTTTGGATATCGCTTCAGCCTGGATATACTGCCTTTTATGATTCTATTGGTGGCATCCGGCATGCGCTATCGACTGGATGGGTTTAAGATAGCCGTCATTGTCTTGTGCTGTTGCATCAACCTCTGGGGCACGCTGTCCTTTAATAAGCTTGATTGGATGGTTTGATACTAATAGCATAGCCGTGCCGCTTGAGGGTTATTTCACATATCCGTAGCCTTTGGTCAGGATATACCCGTAGTACAGGGGCTGAATTAGATGATACAGGTAGCATATGCCGTAATCTGGTGGCTCATCCTGCTGGTTATAGGGCTGATAACTTTCCCTCTGGTGTCGAGGATCTGCGGCAGGCTGCCGGATAAGGGTTACTGCATCTCCAAAATATTGGGGTTACTCCTCGTGACATATTTCTCATGGCTGCTTGCCAGCGTACACATACTTCAATTCGGATATGTCAACATCTCCATCTCATTGTTATTGCTACTGGTGCTCTCCTTCTATCTAGGCAGAAAGAATTTAAGCCTGAAGAATCTGCCGCTGAGAAAGATGCTGATCAGCGAGGCTATTTTCACAGTCGCCTTTGCGCTATTTTTAGTCTACTTACGATATAAGCCGGATATCTTCTATGCATATACAGAAGATTTCATGGACTTTGCGTTTCTCCAATCGATTTTGCGCAGTGACTATTTCCCACCCGCCGACCCCTGGCTTGCCGGCACAAGCCTCCCCTACTACTACGGCGGACAGCTCGTTACTGCCATATTGACCATGATATCGAAAGTGCCGTCCTCTATATCTTATAACCTAGCAGTGGCGATGTTCTTTGGTCTTATCGCGAGTGCCTCATACGGGATCTTATATAATGTCACAAAAAGAAAACTCTATGGTTTTGTTGCTGTCGTTTTCGTTTGTTTTGCCGGGTTTAGTTCAGGTGTATTTCAACTATTTGCCTTTGTCTTCCACCATGACCTGCTAGGCCATAGCGCTACAGGAGCGCACAGCTTTTTCGACTGGCTTCTCAACTTCGATGTAAGTGCTGGAGTTATACCTCATACTGGAAACCTGTATCCTTATGCCGCCTTTCTGCAAGGGGATTTGCATGCACATATGATGACCCTCCCCTTTCAGCTTATGTATGTCATGCTTATGTTCGCGCTGCTCAAGAAAGGCGATGGAGATATCAAGAGTACGAGATCGGATTCGTTACTAAATGTACTTATATTAGGTGTTAGTCTGGGCTTTTTCTCTATTATCAATACATGGGACTACCCCATCTATGCCGTATTTACAGTACTTGCTTTCATATTGCTCAAATTAAATCTCAGTAAAAAAGAGGGCTTAGGTATCATACTGGTGAGTCTCATTATGTACGTGCCTTACTTTGTTACAAGGAATTGGGGTGGGACTCATGGGGTCGGTGTGGTACACATCAGAACTGATCTGGCCGATTTTGTCGAGCTCTTTGCCTTGTTTTTGTTCGTGGTATTTCCATTCTTCTATGTTTCACTCAGGAGGAGGTTGTTTAAGGTAAGAACAATTATTGTAATAACGGTTTTGACCATTGTCGTTGCGTTGGTCTCTTTCTTACTAGATTTCCAGCTTCTATTAATCCTTATCCCACTGATTCTGGTGCCCCTATATTACATATACAAGGCCAGTGGGAAAAAAGAAACGAAATTCATGCTGCTGCTTGTACTCATGGGAGCGTTAATTGTGTTATTCTGTGAGGTCTTTTTCATAGCCGATGCTTTGCCATCTCCCTGGGAAAGATTCAATACGATTATGAAATTCTATTTGCCGCTGTGGGTTTTCCTGGGTATAGCATCGGCATACGGGGTGTTTTGGGTGTTAGGAAATACCAAGGGAAAGTTTAAGGCCGTTTGGGTTGGTCTTCTACTTGTTCTTGTTGTAGCCTCCATAATTCAGCCTGTAGGACAGACAGTAGGCTGGGCGAGTGGCAAACGCGATTATTTCGGGATCAACAGAGGCACTCTGGATGGGGTGGCCTACGTAAAAACCTTGAATCCGGGTGACTACGAGGCGATTCAATGGATCAACGCACATATAAAGGGGCAGCCTGTCATATTGGAGGCGCCCGGAGAAACATATAAGTTCTCATCTCGCATCTCCACAATGACAGGGCTACCTACCGTAGTCGGCTGGGTGACTCATGAGGTGATGTGGCGAGGCTCCTGGGATAAGGTTACTGGCCGGGACACGGATGTGAACACGATTTATCAGACTCCTGATAACGAGGAAGCGTTCCTCATATTGAGAGAATATAATGTCAAATATATTTACATAGGTAGCCTGGAGAGAGAGAAGTATACCGCAGAGAGTTTACAAAAGTTCGCCAGCCATCCGGAAAGATATACGCCGGTTTATGAAAATCAGGGCGTGGTTATATATCAAGTGACTCCGTAGAGAAGTTGCTCCGCTTATAGTATTTGTGAGACAATGTTGCCACGCTGTTATTCGGAGATACTCGAGAGACAATGACAGCTCATAGCGGCTTCTGGAAAAAGCAGGAATGCAAACAAAGGCCTTAGAAAAACTGCAACGCTTCGCCTCTGAACCCAGGGGGCAGGTTTTTCTGGTCATACTAACTCTTGCGGTAGCCCTGCTCGTCCGATTGCTCCTGTTCCGCTATCATGGTTATTATATAGATGAAGGGACCTTTAAGGCGTGGTATAACATTGCTGCCGAAAAGGGACTGCACAACTTCTACGATTCAACATGGTGCGACTATCCCCCGTTCAGCATATACATTTTCTGGATATTCGGTAAGCTGGCACACGCCATAGGACCAGGCAGCTTAGACATTCTCATAAAGCTGCCTCAAAACCTATTCGACCTCGCCACTGCTTATCTCATCTTCCGTTTCGTCCGATCGAGATATTCCTTCCTCATCGCGTTGGGTGCCATGACCATTTATACCTTTAATCCTGCGCTCATCTTCGATCTCGCAGTGTGGGGACAGTTTGATTCGATATATACCTTCTTTATGGTTGCCTCTCTTTATGCACTCATACGCTCAAAATATGAGATCTCAGGCGGACTGTTCAGCCTTGCCATACTCACCAAGCCTCAAAGTATTGTCCTTCTCCCTGTATTAGCCTATGTGATGCTGAGAAATGGCGGCTGGAAGCGTGCCGTATCCAGCGGCGCTGTTTTCATTGCCTTGGTTTTTCTGATTATTGTACCTTTCCATTGGAGCAACCCGATTACTTTCCTTATTGACCACTACTCTGGCTACAGTGTATATCCCTACAACAGCATCAATGCCTACAACTTCTGGGCACTACTGGGCTTCTGGAAGACGGACACTGTTACGCATCTCGGACTTACCTATCAGATATGGGGTATTCTTGCTTTCGTCATCTTTGCAGCTTTTGTCATGTGGCAGCTTCATCGGAGATACGAGCAGAAAGCGGCTATTTTCGCCGTCTTCCTGCTCATGTTCGGCTTTTTCATGCTGATGACGAGGATACACGAGCGATATCTCTTCCCAGTCTTCGCGCTTCTCGCCATGAGTTGGTCTGGACGTTTCACATTTAGACGCTTAACAACTTGGATTTATTTGGGGCTCACAGGCACGTATCTGGCCAACCTGGTTTATGTAATGTCAATGCTAAATGCCGGGGCTTTCATCCCAGATGGGCACTGGTCCATTTACGTTCTGGCTCCCATCAATGCTATTCTGTTCTTTTTCGCTGTCTGGAGTTTCTGGAGGATACAGCGGAGTAAACCGGCTACAGAGGCACCGAAATGAGAAAAAAATCTCATCCTTCGCCAGAGATAGTACCCAAGAAAGTTGCCCCTGTCTCACCTGAGACTGAGAGAGGTGAGAAGGAGCCGGCGTCCCCGGCTAGCGGAGAACCTACCCGCTGGCGGCACGCTCTCATTCTGGCAACCCTCGTTATTCTCTTTCTTTCCGTGGCCGTCTGGAATTTAGGGGATAGGCATGTTCCGACCTCTGACTTTGTTCCCCAGCAGGACCCTGATGAGGTCTATCTGGACCTTGGGAATACCACCCGTGTGGACAAAGTTTATTTTCTTGTTCAAGATGCCAGTAACGTCGATGTTGACATCTATTGGGGATACCCAGAAAGTTGGAACCTTGCAGGCAACCTGAAGAAATCCGGGGTCTGTCGGGAATGGAGTTATGTCGATTTGGGCCAAGATACCAGATATGTTCGGCTGGAGTTCAAAGGAATGTCTGGGAGGATTGGGGAAGTGGCCATCTTCTCAGGTGGTCTTAAACTAGCCATAAGCGGCATTTCTACAGACGGTGATGCGACAGCAGCTAATGCTCTTATCGACGAGCAACAACTTGTTGATAACCCTGGAAGCTCAAAATCAACCGCATATTTCGATGAAATATACTACGTTAGGACGGCAGAAGAGTACCTGAAGCTTCAGAATCCAACGAGTTGGGACCATCCGCCCCTGAGCAAGCTCATAATCGCTGCCAGCATAGGTATTTTCGGTCACAATCCCTTTGCCTGGCGCATCGCGGGAGTCATCTTTGCCACCCTCACAATCATTCTCATTTTCCTTTTCGCCAGGCGCATGTTCGGGACACCTCGGGCTGGCCTTATTGCTGCCTTTTTGCTCACATTTGACTTCATGCACTTTGCCCAGGCCAGGATTGCTACTCCGGATACATTTCTTTTCTTCTTTTTCGTTGGTATGTTCTATTTCTTCTACCGCTACTGGCAAGACCCTTCTCGCGGAGGGAAATACCTTTTCTGGAGCTTGGTATTTTTTGGGTTTGGCTTCTCCAACAAGTGGTTTATTATGTACGGCTTCGCTGGCATGGTGTTGCTGCTGATTATACTGAAAGTGCGTCAGCGAACCATCAACAGGAGCGAGGTCTGCTGGTTTGTGGGTGGCGTGGTGGCAGCGGTGTCCATCTATATGCTGTCCTACATCCCCTACTTTCTTGCAGGACATGGCCTCAGCGACTGGTGGCGCATGCAGTGGGACATGTATAGATTCCATTCCTCTTTGACAACACCGCATCCCGGAGGCTCGCCGTGGTACACCTGGCCGTTGATGCTGAACCCGGTTTGGTTCTATGTGGGTTACTTCCCTACTACCCGAGCCTACATCGCCAGCTTTGGTAACCCAGCTCTGTGGTGGGCAACTATACCGATAATGATTCCTACCGTGATGGTTGTCATTAATTGGCTTGCTAACAGCATGAAGAACAGGGTTGCCAATTTTATCGCAAGGACTTTCCGTCCCCTTTGGCGTGAGGTAGGTCACAGGCGCGAGGTTGCTCTATTTATCATCATTCCCTTCCTTACCCAATGGCTCTTTTTCATTCCCATCAGCCGGGTAGTCTTCATATATCACTTCTATCCACCTTTACTCTTCGTAATCCTTGCAGTGACTCTATGGATTGAGTGGTTATGGGCAAGGTACAAGTGGGGTAAGTGGGCTGTCGGAGGCTATCTTGCCCTCAATGTCGCTTGCTTCGTCTTCTTCTTCCCTGCAATATCAGGCTTGCCTATGTCAAACGGGTATTGGGATTCGCTGCCATGGATGGTACAGTGGATAATCTACGCCTGACCTAAAGTGAGTGACTGAATTCTCTGTCTTTTGGAAACACTCAGAAGGCTCTACCTTTAGATTATCAAACGCGACTAAGATGTTCTTGCCTTTATTAAAAGTAAGACTCCGTAATTAAAACAAATATTTAAAACAGGAAAATGATGCGCTCTGTTTGCAGAGCTTTTCAGTAATACCGATACCCATTATATCTGCGCTCATCAGTCTTATGTCTGAGTTCCACAAGTTGTAAATCGGAATAGATGATTTCTTTTTATTCTTAGAACATTTCTCAATTGTTCGAACTCGTGTCACTTGGGGGCACCAAGTTTCATGAATCCTGACTCGCTGATGCACCAATAGTAACTCCACCATTAAGGCTGTGAAATCAGAATTCAGCTACGCGGGATATAGAAACTAATCCTTTCTTTCTCCCCCAATGACTTGAGGCAGGTCTTACAATAGGGAACAGGCTTAGCACCTTCAATGGAAATGAATCCTGCTTCCTGCCATGTCAGTACTTTGCCGCATCCTGTGCACTCTATATACCAAAACCATAGCTTGTGGTTTAGTTTAGCCCTTATCCAGTTCTTCATTGTTCTCCTCATAATTTCTTTATTAACACCCTTCTTCTGATAGCCAATGAGCTTTGCCAGAGAGAACTTCTCCTTCCACAGACACACAAAGCCAAGCGCTATTACAGGGAATAGAAGAACGATATGCAGGACAATTACATAAGCACCAACTGAAGTTTTATATGCTTCAGCCAGAGTATTGTCAGCCAAAATACCAGTAGGTATTAACAAGAAAAGTGTCTGCTGACAGAAATAATCGAAAACACCAAGCCCCCCCTGAGCTACAAATATGAGCGCCCAGCTTAAACTGGCGACCGAAGTGACCAGCAGCATAATATAGAAGGGCTGATTTAGATCGACGAAGGAAAGACTAACCATATAAAACAAGCCGGCCTCACATAGCCAGACCAGAACCGATAGTATCAATGTTATTACCAGCTTCTTGGGGCTGCGCATAAACTGTAGTCCTTCAACAAGACGCAACAGCCATCCCTCAGCTTTGCTACGCCATTTCTTCGACCATACCACCACGAGCAAAGTAGCTATACCCCTTTTTGCAAACCTCGGTGAGAGAACCAGTACAAAGCATAGCAATAGCGCCGCGAAGAAAAGACCGGCTGCAATATAAACTCCCGTTTGAATTGTACCAGAGAGCGGAGCGAACACAGATATACAAAAAGCAAACACCAGCAGCATTACCCCGTCGAAAACCTGCTCTGCCACCATGGTTCCGCCGACCGCCATCTTGCTTATTTTCTCTTTCTCGCCCAGCATATAAGCCCTAGCGATAATACCGAGGCGCCCGGGCAAGACATTATTCACCATGAATCCGATTACCACGAGAGGGAAAAGACGGAAAGATGAGAAATTGCCCAATGGCTTAAGGAAGAACTGCCAGCGCAGGGCGCGGAAATAAACGCCGCAGAAATAGATCAGCACTCCTGGAATAAGGAATATATACTTCGCTTCTTTGAACGCCTGCCCCATCCCGGCAAAGTATGTTCTGTTTGTATAAAGGAATAGGGACAGTAACACAATAGAGACTGCTACACCGATCAGAAAGCGTTTATCTTTCAGCAACTACATTCCTTTTATTTCAACGAAACAATTATCATCAATCAAGAAGAAAGCTCCTCGACAAATGCTTTTGCATCGAACGAAGCGATATCGTCTATGCCCTCGCCGGTTCCGATATACAAGATCGGTATCTTCAACTGGTCGCAAATTGCCAGTACGATGCCGCCTTTAGCTGTCCCATCGAGTTTGGTCAATATGATGCCGGTAACGTCCACTGCATTGGTGAAGTATTTGGCCTGAGCCAGCCCGTTCTGCCCCGTCGTGGCATCCAGTACAAGAAATACTTCATGAGGAGCCTGAGGATCGCTTCTGGAAATAACCCTCTTAATCTTCTTCATCTCCTCCATCAGATTAAATTTTGTATGAAGCCGCCCCGCAGTGTCTATTAATACAACATCCGCCTTGCGAGCCCGCGCCGCCTCCAAACCATCGAAGACTACCGCCCCGGGGTCGGCTCCCGATTTTTGATAGACCACATCGGCCCCTATACGGTCTCCCAGTATCCTTATCTGCTCGATAGCTGCAGCACGGAAGGTATCGGCAGCAGCAATGATGACCTTTTTCCCATCCTTTAAGTATATATTTGCCAGCTTTGCGATTGATAAGGTTTTCCCTGTACCGTTGACACCCACGATTAATATCACGAACGGAACAGATGATACAGGTTCCCGTTTATTAATCGGCGACGGCACTTGGAGGATGTCAACCATTTCCTGCTTGAGAGCGGAATAAATTTGCTCGCTGTCGCTCAGCTTTTCGCTCTTCGCCCTGTTCCTAACACGCTCGATCAATTTTGTGGCAGTGGCGATCCCAACATCCGCTGAGATTAACAGTTCTTCCAGGTCATCCCAAAGTGTATCTGCTATTGTGGTTTGCTCGAAAAGGGTGGCTACTTTGCTGAACCAGCCTTCCTTGCTCTGTTTTAATACCTTATCAAATATACCCACTTGTAAAACCTCATATAAATTCAGCTATGATAACATGGCCTTATAAGCAGGGCCAACGAGTGCTGGAGACAGTAAGTTTTTTATATTCTTCCGTTAGGCGTTCAGTCACCCTACCCCTAGATCCGGATCCCACCGTCCTGCCGTCAATTGCAGCGATCGGCATAATCTCAATAACCGAGTTTGTAATAAACACCTCTTCCGCATTTAGCAGCCTCTCGACATTGACTGCCTCGTCCGCTAATTTGATACCAAGCTTAGCAGCCAACTCGATTATAACCCTGCGTGTAATACCGGGGAGGATACCGGCTTCAATCGGAGGTGTGATAAGCTTGTCTGTTTCAACAATAAATAAATTGCTTGCACTGCACTCCGCGACATACCCATCACCATTCAGCAGTATAGCCTCATCGCTTCCGTCATCGACAGCCTCCGCATGAGCCAGCATGTTTTCTAAATAACCCAGAGCCTTCAAATGGCACATCGGTGATTTGCTGTTTCTTCTAATGCTGACGATAGAAGTACGCAACCCTTTTAAATAATTCTCGGGAGACGGCAGAACAAGCTCTTCGACTGTAATGATTATCGTAATCTTCCCAGACACCGGAAGCGCAAGGCCACGACTTCCCTCCCCTGCTGTTACTGTTAACCTGATGCGTGCATCATCAAGCCCGCTAGCCTTTAATGTCCTTAATACTCCCGTCTCCAATTTTTGAGGTTCTAACGCCTCTCTGATGCCCAAAATACCCGCTGAATTCATCAGGCGGGCTATGTGACGGTCAAGATAAAAAACATGGCCATTATAAGAACGCATAGTCTCAAATAAGCCGTAGCCATACAGCAGCCCGCGATCGAATACCGGTATTTGTGCCTTATCCCGGCTTACAATTTCGCCATTTATGTAAACTAATTGCTCCATATATCTAAAACGTCTCATTCCACACCGGGCTGGAGATACTTAGAAAGCGCCCTATCATATCGTATCCTGCAGGTGTCAGCACCGATTCTGGATGGAATTGTACACCTTCAACAACAAACTTATTGTGGCGGATTCCCATAATATCGCCATCCGCAGTCGTAGCCGAGACGACTACTGAATCGGACAGCGTTCCCGTACGGATAGCCAGAGAATGATAACGCCCCGCCTCAAAGGGATTTTTAACGTCAGCATAAATCGTGCGACCGTCATGGTATATGGATGACGATTTCCCATGAACTGGCCGTGTCCGCTCGATACGCCCCCCATACACATGTCCGATACACTGATGTCCCAGACATACGCCTAATATCGGAATTCTTCCTGCAAAACTCTTTACTACATCATTGGATATGCCGGAATCCAGGGGCGATTTCGGCCCCGGTGATATGATGATATGCGATGGAGCCATCATCTCGATATCATCAATGCTGATAGCATCGTTACGGTATACAGCAGGCTCAGCGCCGGTCTGCCCGACATACTGCGCCAGGTTGAACACAAAAGAATCGTAATTATCGATTATCAGTACTACCATGCCTAAGCTTCCAGTCGCTTCTTCATTTCATTGATCGTTTCCTGAAAATGCTCGGCCGTTTTAGCAGCGTGCAGCATTTCTCTCTGCAACCCCTTCATCTTCTTCTGCAGATCATCTATCATCTGGCTGGAATCGGCAGTCCCTGTGGAAATCAACTGCAGGTCGAGCTGAAAATCACGAAGGAACCCCTGAGATACATCAATAAACTGTTTAAAACCGCTTACGATCTTGGGCAAGGTATTAATGATTAAATCCTCGGGAGATCCGACGGGATATTTTTTTGCTGACATACAATTAACTCCTTAAACTTTTAGCTACATTCTGCAATCCTAACGCTGCCATAAGCGCCCGCGCTTTATCCAGCGTCTCCTGATACTCCGCCTGTGGATCAGAATCCGAAACGATGCCGCCGCCGACTTGAAAATAGACCCTGCCATTCTTGATTACAAAGGTGCGGATCACAATATTCAAATCCATACAGCCATCGAATCCCAGATAGCCAACAGACCCGGTATAAATCCCTCTTCTGGTGGGTTCTAACTCATCAATTATCTCCATCGCACGTACTTTGGGCGCACCCGTAATCGAACCCCCGGGGAAAGCAGCCTTGAGCAGATCGATCCTGCCCTTATCCTCCCGTAGCCTGCCTGCAACAGTGGATGTAAGCTGAAACACCGTCGCATACTTTTCAAGCGTGCATAAATCCCTGACTTTCACTGAGCCGTATTCGCAAACCTTGCCCAGATCGTTCCTCTCAAGATCAATTATCATGATATTTTCGGCACGATCCTTCTCGCTTTTAAGAAGCTCAGCTGCAAGTATGTCATCTTCGACAGGCGAACGCCCCCTCGGACGCGTACCTTTCATCGGCCTAGTCTCGACCGTATTTCCGTCAAGGTGCAAAAACCGTTCGGGAGAAGCACCGGCCACCGTCACTTCCCCGAAATTCAAGTAGCACGCAAAAGGCGCCGGACTTATACTCCGTAATCGCAAGTACAGCTCGTAAGGATCGACAGCTAAATCGACAGAGAAGCGCTGCGATAAATTGACCTGGAAAATATCGCCATTAGCGATGTACTCGATAGCATTTTCTACGGCTTGTAAATACTCATCACGCGTAAAATTGGAGCGAAGTTCTACTGAGTTATTCACATCTGTAAATCGTGATTGAGATGAAACTCTTTTTGCACGTTTTACATCGTTGTTCTTACCGTTATGGCACACTAAACACGTCAACTCGTCAATGCGCTGTCTGGCTTTCCTCTCCCTTCGTACCCTATCGACATCAGGTAAACCGGAGGCAATTGCATAAACCCTGTTCTCAACATGGTCGTAAGCAACAACAGAATCGTAGAAAGCGATGCAGCAATCGGGGAGCATCAGATCATCCATCGTAGTAGCAAGCAAATTCTCGACAAAGTGGCACAGGTCATATCCGAAATAACCCACTGCTCCGCCGACAAACGGCACCGGATATGGGGAACCGCCGATTTTGTATCGATTCAGTTGCTCCCTCAAAATATCAAAGGGGTTACCGCTAAACGAAATTCGATCGTCATGCGAAACCAGTTGTATATCCCGGCCACGGCTGCTGAACACGAGGAAAGGGTCGCTGCCTATGAAAGAGTAACGCCCCAGGCCATAGTGGTTGATCCCGCTATCCAGGAAAAAACTCCAGGGATGATCCTTAATAACCTCGTATGCCTCAGGCGCATCAAGATAGTTTTTCAACTCATCGATAAAAGGGTAATTATACGATCGGCTCTGGATGATTACCATACGTCATTTACCTTGAGCCTTATTGGATGCTCAACCTGGTCACTTCCACCGGATGCGCTTTCCTTTTCACCAGTTTAAGACGCAGCAGCAGGAAGAATATAAGCGATAGAATCAGAAGCGGGAACCAAGAAAGTACGAATGTCGCCAGCATCAATACCGAGAAAGCGATTGCAGCAAAACCCATAGGAACATAGTCTTCGTATACTACCATATCATCCTGCAGGTCATTGTCAAGATAGCTGCGCAGCTCTAATAATATTTGCTCTTTGTTTACGCCCTCCGGCAATATCTTATCTATAATATGATCATCAGCATACTTGACTATCGAGCTTATTCCTTCATCCGTAAGCCTGAACCCCTCTTTATTAATCTTGTTGGCATACCCAAAATAAAGGCTGGTGCATGCTAAAGCAACAAGAATCACAAGGAGAACGGTCTGGCTGCTGCGAATCTGCCATACGGAGAATTTGATGCGATGAGCGATCTCCGTCCTGACGCCAGCAAGATAGATAAGCCCCATCACGAAATAGATCAGCGCCACTACCAAGCTGAGTATTGAAATCTCAAATGTTAAAAACAACGATAAGGAGGAGATAAGGAAAGAAAGGGCTGCCACCCAGAAGGGACGGATTAAAATAGCAACGAATCCGGCAGTTATCGCTACTGCTGCGAAAGAGCCCAGCACGCACAAACCCAATTGAATGGCCTCCCACTGCCCCCATGTCCCCGGGACCAGATGTATATAGCCATTACCAGCCCACTTCAGAGCAAGACCAAAGAAAGCCCCGGCACCAGACAGCAGCACACCGAACACTATAACCTTTACCAGCCAGGCGATTTCTATTCGCTTTTTAGTACCTGTACTCTGTGTCACGTTATCCTGCATCATTTCCCGCCCCCCAATCCTACTTACCTTCAATTGCGGCACCTTCAACTTTGGCATCTTCATTAGCTACCTCCCCGACCAACGATTCCGTAACAGAGATCACTCCGCAAACAAATCCTTCAGATCCTTATCAGAATCTTTCTTCCGTTCCAGCGCCTCGCGAAATCCCAGCTCTTTATATGACTGTGCGGTACCGTAATCACGTGTTTTTATCACCACCGGCATCGGGACCGCATGCCCGAAGATGAGGGCCTGCTGCCTGCTATCCAGCTTCGAGAGCACAGCCTTGAGCTCGCCCTTGCCCGATATGCCAGTAAGCACACTCTCGATATCCCTGTCGTTATCCAGAAGGCACGTGATCTTAGTGCCAAGCTGGCTCATAACCTCTTCATCGATGCCGCTGGGCCGCTGGTCGATCACCAACAAAGTAACATAATACTTCCTCATCTCGCGAGCGATCGTGCCGAAGATCGTCTGATTGGCCAGTTCGTGGCTGAGGAACTTATGTGCTTCCTCGATGGTAATCACCAGGGGACGGGGCTTGGCGCTACCATCTGCAAGCGCCCGCTCCGTCCGTTCACGGTACATCGCATGGATGCGCCGCGTGAGCAGGTTCGCCACTAAAATATACGCCGCCGTATTATCGCCATACCGTCCAAAATCGAGAACTACATGTATCCCGCGTTCCAGGTAGCCCAGAATGCTATCGATTGCGCTGCCCTTTGCCTCGGAAACTAGAAATGGCATGCGCTTTAATACGCTGAGACGGCGATGCAGAGCCGCCACCGTCGCCTCGTGCTCTCCAAGGCTCTCCGCCAGCTCATTCAGCGCATCCTTACCTTCGATGGCAAGGAACTCCTCCAGCCACTTTTGTCCCTTAGAGTGACGGGCTAGGCGATACGGCACCCCCACCGCAGCGTCGGTGAGGTCTAGTGTTTCTTTAAGAAGCGCGATATCATCCGGCTCGATCTCATCGTAACCTATCTTAACCTCGTAATCTGGAGATACCTTGCGTCTGCGCGCGCTCTCCGCATCGAGCGCAAAGATCGCTACCTTAGATCCGAAGAGCTGCTTCAGCCCCTTTATCTCGCGATTATCCTCGCTTGTTCCCTTCCATCCATACTCATTATGCATATCAAATATGAGGTTGATCGCCGAGCCCTCCTGCAATATGCCGATGAGCACCAGCCTGGCGAGGAATGTCTTCCCCGTGCCGCTCTTGCCAAAGATGCCGTTAGAACGCGTCACCAGCTTTGCTGTATCGAGACGGACTCTGGTCTCCATATCAAGCGGTGTGCCGATGTAAAACTGCCCCTCGGCAACCGAACCAAACACGGAGCCGATATCCTTCTCGCTGGCTTCACGCACAACCGAGAAATGCGCCGGCACAGTCTTCACCGGTTCGGGACCTTCGAGTAAAATATCGGCGCCACTGCCTATAGTGAGCATTGGCAGAACATGTACCCTACCGAAGGTGCTGGTGCCGTTAATAACCTCTGCAATAAAAGGATCGGAGATATCAGGCGGTGCAGACATTATGCGCTGATCCGAAGCATCGAGGGTAACATCCGTGACCATACCGAAGAACCTTCGTTTTTGCCCCTCGATGGTGACGTAGCGGCCGACCGCCAGGTCTTCAACGGATATATCACCGTCGAGCCTCACGTCAATGCCCTTCGTCAGCGCGCCGGAAATAACGAAACCCAGCTTGCGATCCTCTGTCACACCCTTACCTTCTTTAATATTATGTTAAGTCTATTAGTATCGCCCGCAATCATAAGCGCAAGCTCCTTGCCGGCCCGTACCAGAAAGGCCATCGGTTCCGAATATGCCACGGCAGCGTTGCGTAGCGTAGCGGCGATAAGTTCGTTCGACCGTTCCGGAACATCAATGAGCATGCTGAGATACGCCAGCGACTGATTGAACATAGCTACCTCATCAGGTTCACAAGAGTAAACGAAGCTATGTATCCTGGCGGGACGCGGCGGCATATACTGGCTGAACTCGCCACTGTCGCCATGCCCGACCACCAGCGCAGTGAATTCCGTGCGCATCAGCTTCTCAAGTTGAGGATTGGAAAGATAGATATCTTCCTCATTAACATCGCCTCTCCCGCGGGCTATCGGGCGGCGACCTGCTTCGATGCTGGTGGTGGAAGCGCCTGATACCACGGCATAGATATCGATATTGCCCTCTCTCGTCCGTACCAGGCTGCCAAAGGAGGGAGGACAGTGCAGCTCGTAGCACTCAGCCCGGAAGCTTGAGGTAGAGGACTCGATTACTTCGCCGATCTTCGCTGACAAACCATTATACCCCACTCTATCCTGTTACCTTGCAAAAGCTCAGACCAATCACGCCTGCGATTATCAAAGCAATCGAGGACATCTTCAGAACGGTCACCGGCTCTTTAAAGTAGAAGATACCAATGGCCGCGATCAAAGATATGCCGATGCCACACCATATGGCATAAGCAACGCTCAGATTGATTCCTTTCGTCAGCGCCACCGTGAAAAGAGCGAACGATATACCATAGAAAACAAATATCAGCACCGACGGGACCAACTTACTGAAGCCATCAGACTGCTTCATGCATGTGGTCCCGGCCACCTCAAAAGCTATCGCTAGAAACAGAAGGAACCAGCCCATTTAACACCCCCCTTTGCAATCAGCGTTACTCCACATCCCAGCCGAGTAAATTTTCATCGACCTTCCTAGCGTGATATATCCTTTGACATCCGTACAAACTCGAATTTCTCTCCGTTTATTGTAGTGCTTTTCGGCTCTCCAACTTCGCGCATCCCAAACCTCTTGTAGAACCTGATAGCATCGTGGTTGTACGTCTCAGCATCCAGCTCAATCTTAGTAGCACCCGCTTTAATAGCCTGCTCCTGCGTAAATTTTAATATCTCCATGCCAAGGCCCCTGCTCCTGAACTCCTCGTAGAATCCAAGTACGGCAATATAGTACGTTCCATCATCGATGCGGCCCAGATTCTCAGCGGACCATTGCATATGCCGTATCTGCTTGAAAAATTTCAGCCCCATGTATCGTATAATCAGCAAGGTCGTCCTGAGCTGCTCCTTCTTGTTGGCCTTCCAATCGTATGCGACAACCATGCCGGCATTCTTGCCATCAACCTGCATGAAATGCGTATGCATGAATCCCATGATATTACCGCGATGACGGAAAAGATTCCTATGAACTTTATCATGCGTGCCGGCGTAGAGCGCTGGCAGATACTTGGGTGCAGCTATGAGAGCCAGGCGTGCAAAGTCCTCAGCGCTATCAGTAATCCCGGCCGATACTATGCTATGCTCACTCACAATGCCAACCTCCTTTGATAAAACAGAACTTTCCCTCTATTTTGGATTCGGCTTCCTGCCGGCCTTGATCGCATCCAGCATATTCTTTATGCCGTGTGTAAAAATTAAATCTTTATCCCAGCTCTGCCCATCGTAGGCTACGCTGTACACATTCAATATCTCATGTAATGTATCAATAGTACGGTCAATCTCTTCTATATCCACCGGACACTCATCGAATACACTGATATCCTTCTTGGCTACTTTCCTATCGACATACAATGAAGTAGCGTCCTCCCACTTCTTCAAGTCTTTAATAGGCAACCCCTTCACTTTACGCCTGTGTTCTTTTATCACATCTTGAGTTATTTGACTTGGCTTAACCTCTTCCACCTGCTTCTCGAGGATCATTTCTTCCTCATTGCGCTTCCTTCTGTCGGCAGCCGGGGCGGCAAATATATCCATGTTCTTCTCAGCGAAATCCAGGAAATAAGCGATATTGTTTGTGCTATCCTCACCCTTCTCGAACAGTTTATTCAAGCGCAGCAGCGTCTCCAGAAGATGCCCGCGCATACTCAGCGTAAAAAATGTATGAGCCACATTCATCTCATTCGAATAGCTTTCTACAGAGTCCCACAGGCACTTCCATGTTATGAAATGCCAGTTGGCATTATTTAATTCTCCCCTCAATATATGATTCAGCCTGATGAACTCTTCTTCTTTACCTGTTACTTTTGCGGTTTTATTAGCAGATTTCTCTTTCATACCTCACCTCTCATTACATATTAGTCAGCCTTACTGGCAAATCGCTCTCTTGTTAAGAGTTACAATATCTCTTCGAGAATCTCGACTGAATCCCGTACGAACTTGGGACAAAACGCAGATACCAGCTTCTTCTCTCTGGCGATTCTTTCTCCCTCAGGAGTACCGATATCGCATCCCAGCAACTCCCTGCATACAATAGTACCATTCCTAGCCTTGAATTTCTCGGTAAACTCCTTAACGAGGGAATAAGTCTTTACCTTAGCTTCATCGTCATTGACCCTCGTTCTGCCGTACTTGAGCCCGATAACCATGAACGCGCCTGTTACAGCGCCGCACGTCCCGCCCATATGCCCCATGCCGCCACCAAACGCCTGCGATATCTTCAATGCGATTTCTCTATTCAATCCCATATCGACAGCGTATGTTGGGAACACCGCCTGCGAGCAACTGAACCCTTCTTTAAAACACGATAACGACTGTTTAGCTTTACTCATAAAAACACGCTATTACTATCCTGCTCTACACCCATCTCGTCCGCTTGCTGCGGCTCTTACCTGAGACCTGCACATCCATCCCCGCCTCCGCCATGGCACGCTCCACCAGCAGCCGAAATGTCTCGCGGTCAGCGGCTGTGACTACAGCCTTCTCATGCGCTTCAATCAGCGCAACCGGATAACCCAGCCCGCGGCGGCATTGATCCAGCGCCAGAGCATGCACCATGTTGATCAGATCATCGCGATCCGCGACCCACTGCGGGACCTCAACCCTTGCGATCTCATCCCCTGCCTTCAAATAAAAGAAACATATCTTGTGCTCGCCGTAATACTTCTGTACATACTTCGAGCCGCTAGAAAACACTGCCGACCTCTGCCCCGCACCGAGCAGCGCACCGAACAGTACACCATCAGTGATACCATCGATATCATCACATTCACGCTCTCGTTTTTCCTGCCGGCAGCGCTCGCAATCGACAGAATCGCAGCCGCAGATATAAACACGCAAGGCGTTCACGAATTCAGAGTTACGCGGGAAGCTGGTGTAGGCACACAGGGCAAAAGGGCTGTCGATGCTGCGCCTCTGCATACGATCGAAAGCGCTCAGATAACCCTTATCCAGCAACTCCTCACGCATGAAACCTTCGTAATCCTTGGGAGAGAGACCCCATAGCACCAGCGACCCGTCCACCATCGCCAGAGTAGATCGAGCGGAGGGCTGTTTTGCGACGGCGTCGGCCAGCGCGGCGCATTCCGCAATGCTGCGCTTCACCCCCAACAGGGGACCCTCTATCAGTTCCGCCCTTCCGCTTACCGGATCGGTCAGCGCTAGATCATCGCCGAAAAAGATGGCCGCTTCGCTGGAAAGCTGCGCATCGGGCTCTGCGCCATACAGTATGGCGACACTGCCGATATTGATTAAATAGCATCTGACTGAGTTGTGGCGGTCGACTTCTATGTTTGAGCCGTCGGTTGCGAGAACCGTGAACTCCTGAGGGCAAAGCGGAGGGTCATACTGCCGATTGAAGCCGCGCGTGATGCCGGCCACAGGCCACGGCGTATCGCTGGAGGCTATTTTAGTAATCAGGGCATCTGCATCCGCTTCAGCAAAGAGCTTGAAGGCTCGCACCAGACGGCCCCTCCGCTCCTCCCCCTCCAGCCCGACCTTAGCCACCATGTCTTCTATCTGGGCGGCAACTTTGGAGAACTCTAACGGCATCAGAAACTCCGTGATGATAAGCCGCTACCCCTTAAACTCAGGGGGCGACTTCCAGAATAATTCCCAATCCTCTTTCCCTACTCCCAAATCGGACAACACCCTGTACGGTAACTGAAAGGAGACACCGGCCTCCCTTTCGATTTTCTTGATATGTCTGGCTAACACGAAGGTCATCATCTTGGCATGCTCATAACTCATCCATACACGCGCAACTGTATCCGGCACCTTGCCGGGACCCGGTTCCGGCGGGGACTTTCTAAAGCTCAATGCCATGCCATACGGCCCGCCGCTGACGATAAACTGGTCGGTGTATACATCAGGTATACCATTCTCGCCTTCAGTCATTGTGCCCTCCTACGTTAGGTGGAGTATAGCATAGCAATATGCAATGGGCAATCCGCAATTGCCCGCACATGAAGGGTCTGATATTATAAGAAGACTTCCGACAAAAAGGTGTCCTTCCGCGGAATCCTTCCCTGAAAGGGAAGGACCATGAGTGGGGGATATAGGGGGTTGACCAAAACTGAATAGGCATTTGTAAAAACAAGGCCCCTGTGTGAATACACACACAAGGGCCGAAGCTTACAACAATGTTCTGACGAGACCAGTCGACCGCTTCCCGGCGCCACCGTCCGATTAGCGGTTCTTGTACATAGGCTTACGCTTCTCTTTGAAAGCCTTCATGCCTTCCTTGGAATCCTCAGATGCAAACACCGGCCAGCCGAGCGAATCCTGCTTCTGCAGCGCCTCAGAGTACGGCACCGACGCATCGATCTCGCGCAACGTGCGGGTGATGGCCCTGATCGATATCGGCCCGTTCTCACACATCTGGCGGGCAATCTTCATCGCCTCTTCCAGTGCTTTCCCCTTGGGAACCACACGGTTAATCAGCCCCCAGTCCATCGCCTCCTTGGCAGGGATGTGCTGGCCGAGCAGCAGGATCTCCGCCGCCCGGCAGTAAGGTATCTGCCGCGGCAGGCGGAACGCGGAGCCCGCCATAGGATAGAGGCCGCGCACTACCTCGGTCACGCCGAACTTGGAGTCCTCGGCGCCGACGCGTAAGTCGGTGCCCTGCAGAATCTCCGTGCCTCCGGCCACAGCGTATCCCTCGATAGCCAGTATGATCGGCTTGTTGGGGCGATTCTCGCGGAGCAGTGCCTGCCAGTGCAGATTGGGCACATCCTTCATCAACTGCTGTATCTCCTCCGCGTTATCATCGGGAGACAGCCCCGCCTTCAAATCCATGCCCGCGCAGAACGTATCGCCCTTGCCCGTCAGTACGGCGCAGTAGATATCATTTTCCTCATCCAGAAGCCGCCACGCCTTATACATCCCGATTAACATCAACGGAGTAAGCGCGTTCTTGGCCTCCGGCCGATTGAGTGTGACGATTATAATATGTCCTTCCCTCTCGACCGTGCAGTTCTTGGTGGTGATACTCAGTTGTTCAGCCATTCAATCCTCCTGATTCTCTTCGATGCTTCCTGCCCGCCGTCCGGCGAGGATATAACATCAGCATCTTCGTCTTTTCGCAACAGAGTTATATCTATCGCATTCCTGCTCCCTGCGCTAGGTGGAGTATAGCATAGCGATACGTAAGGGGGCAATCCGCAATTGCTCGGACACGCGCGGTTTGCTATTATAAGAGCGCTTCCGAAAAAGAGGTGCCCTTCCGCAGAATCCTTCCCGAAATGGGAAGGACCAAGGGATTGAGTTAGGTGTCACCCCGAGGCATACAACTGCCGAAGGATCTCGACGAAATTCTTCACTTTGTTCAGAATGACACGTTTAAAAAGAGGTGCAGGAGAGATCTCTCCTGCAGGGGGAACTGGGGGTGTCCCCCAGATTTTAAAAAGCCCCCAAGATTGGGGGTTAGGGGGTTGATTAGCGAGCTTCCTAACCTCGACGATAGCGATGTAAAGGAGAACTTGTGAGCGTTGGACTAGTTTACCACCCGATCTACCTGGAGCACGATACCGGCCTCCACTGCGAAGTGGCATCGAGGCTGACCATCACGATGTCGCACCTCAAGAATGTAGGAACGATGGATAAGCTGGTTCCCATCAAGCCGCAAGCCGCCACAATAGAACAAATTACACGTGTCCACTCTCCTTCATACATCTCCGGCATAGAATCGTTCGTCAGGCGCGGCGGCGGCTACCTCGACGATGGCGACACCGTCGCCTCTCCTGCCTCATACGAAGCCGCGATATACGCCGCAGGCGGTGTCATCGCCGCCGTCGACGCTGTGATGTCGAACAAAGTGACCTACGCCTTCGCGCTCGTGCGCCCGCCGGGGCACCACGCCGTACGTGATGCAGCAATGGGGTTCTGCATCTTCAACAACGTGGCCATAGCCGCCAGGGACGCTATATCTAAACACACCCTGGAACGGGTGCTAATAGTCGATTTCGATGTGCACCATGGCAACGGAACTCAGGATGCGTTTTACAGCGAATCCAGCGTGCTGTACTTCTCCACTCACCAGTATCCGTTCTACCCCGGGAGCGGCGGCGTCGACGAGGTCGGCAGCGGCGAGGGAGAGGGATATACGGTGAACGTACCCATGCCCGGCGGATGCGGCGACGCGGAATACATGCGCGCGTTCGAGGAAGTCCTTGTTCCGGTGGCAAAGCGGTATAAGCCGCAGTTCATCCTCGTCTCCGCCGGCTACGATGCCCACTGGGCCGACAGCATATCGTCGATGCAGGTGACTACGACGGGATACGCCAAGATGGCGACGATACTTAAGGACCTGGCGGACGAGCTCTGCGGCAGCAAATTGGTCTTTGCGCTGGAGGGCGGCTATAACGTTGAGGCACTTGCAGAATCGGTGGACGCAACGATTAACGTGCTACTCGGTTCACCCAAGACATACGACACACTGGGCAAACCCCGCAGGAGCTGGTCGCCGCCGGATACCGACGACTTGTTCCGCAGCATAAAGGCGACGCATGGGCTGCCCTAGACAACCGCGACAATCCGGGTAAGGGCAGACCTATGTGTCTGCCCTCGTTGAAATCGATACCGACAGGTGAAACGGGCGAACACGCAGGTTCGCCCCTACAGCCAGCTGCGCTCCTCGCAATGACAGAAATGTAGGGTGGGTTTCCAACCCACCATTACGACATCAACGGCGGGTTACACTTCGTTAAACCCGCCCTACCGATTCCTCCTACATCACTCCACACAAACATCGGGATTGCTTCGTCGCCTGCGGCTCCTCGCAATGACAATTCCGCTAGCGAGATACAATCCAGCGTCGGCTGAGGAACTTGATCGCTTCAAAGCACAGGGTGCTGACCGCGCCGGCTGCCACACAAATTCCAACATCGTTGGCATGCAGAATGTCAAATCTGAACAGGTCTCGCAGGAATGGCACATAGACAACCAGCGCCAGGAAGACAATAGCGGATACAATTATCCACCACAGGGCTTTGTTTTTTGAACGCATGGAGGATATGACCGTTCTGGACCATGACCGGTTGCTAAACATGAGGCCAATGTTGGCAATAACCAGTGTGGCAAAGGTCAGAGCGCGTGCTTCTTGATCCGTGTGCCCCAAATGCCGGCTGAATCCGAAGATAGCCAGAGTGATCGCCAGGACAACAGCGCCTTGAAAGAGGCTCATGATGACCGTCTTACGGTGGAAGAGAGGCTCTTTCCTGTTACGCGGCGGACGGCTCATTACATCTTTTTCCGCCAGCTCAGCCTCAAACGCAACAGAACAGGCCGGATCGATAATCAGTTCAAGGAATACCACATGCACCGGGGATAGAACCACAGGCCAACCAAGAAGAACAGGTATAAGCGATAAGCCTGCAATAGGCACATGAATCGCCAGGATATATACCATGGCCTTTCTCAGGTTATCGAAAATGCGCCGCCCCATCCTGATAGCCTTGACGATGGATGAGAAATCGTCATCGAGCAATACCAGATCCGCGGCCTCCCTGGCTACATCTGTGCCCCTGCCTCCCATAGCTATGCCGATGTGAGCGGACTTGAGCGCAGGCGCATCGTTCACGCCGTCTCCGGTCATTGAGACGATCTCGCCATTCTCCTTGAACGCGTTAACAAGACGGAGCTTCTGCTCCGGCACAACCCTGGTAAAAATGCTCACCGTTTTTATGCACTCTCTAAGTTCCTCGTCGCTCATGTTGCTGAGTTCGGGGCCGGTGATGACCTTGTCGGAAGGCGTAAGGCCGATATCGCGGGCGATGTGCATGGCAGTGCCGGGATAGTCGCCGGTTATCATTACCACACGGATGCCGGCGTTGTAGCACTCCTTAACGGAAGCCGGAACCGCCGGCCGTATCGGATCAGCGAACCCGACAAAGCCCAGGAACTCAAATGTGAAATCGTGCTGGTCGCCGGGCAGGGACGTATGTGTGAAGTGCGCCTTTGCCACACCCAGAATCCTGAGGCCGTCGTTGGCCATTACATCTATCTGCTTTGCCAGTTCGGACTTCTGTCTTTCATCGAGATGGCACAGGTCGATGATAGCCTCCGGCGCGCCCTTGGCGGCTATTACATAATCAGCTCCATCAGGAGATTGCCACACGTGTGAGAGAGCCAATATCTTGCGCGACAGCGGATACTCCTGCACCAGCATCCAGTCATTGTGCAAGTGCTCAGTCAGGTTCAGATAGTGCTCGCCGAGTTCCTTGAGGGCCTTCTCCATCGGATCGAATGGGTTCTTCTGGCTGGCCAGGATGCTGAACTCCACCAGCTGGTGGAATATCTCCGGGGGCGCCTCTTGCGTACTGTAATCGATGTCAAAAAACTCGTCATCCGCATAAATCCTGCTCACCGACATGCGGTTCAGCGTCAGTGTCCCAGTCTTGTCCACGCACAGCACCGTGTTGGACCCCAGCGTCTCGATTACCGGCATGCGGCGCGTCAGTACCTGGTTGCGCGAGATGCGCCATGCGCCAAGAGCGAGGAAGACGGTGAGCACCACCGGGAATTCCTCCGGCAATATGGCCATGGCAAGGGTGATGCTCGCCAGAAGCCCCTTGAGCCACTCGTGCAGCGTGAGACCGTATATAACGAACATGACCAAACACAGCACAAAGCCGATTATGGCCAGATTGCGGACGATGCGCCGGGTCTCTTTCTGGAGCAGCGTATCCTCCTGCTCTATTGTTTGCAGCGATTTGCCTATCTTGCCGAACTCGGTGCGCAAGCCGGTGCATGCCACCCCAGCGATACCCATGCCGCTGACCACCAGCGTACCCGAATAGATGAATGGAGAGTTATCGCCGCCGGGGCGTCCCATCTCCGCAGTGCCTTCGCACTCAAGCTTTTGCACTGGCACGGATTCACCGGTGAGGAGCGATTCGTCCACCTTTAAATTGCTGCAAACCAGAACGATGGCGTCGGCGGGCACCCGGTCACCTTCGGACAGGATGATAATATCGTCACAGACGACCTCCCGGCCGGCTATCCTCTTGCTCTCACCGTCGCGTATCACCAGGGCACGCGGGCTGGACAGGTCTCGGAGCGCCTCAAGCGTGCGTTCCGTCTTTCGCTCCTGGTAGATGGTGATGCCTATAATCACAAAGACAAAGCTCAGGAGCAGAAATGCCTCTTCCTTGTCACCAAGAAACATGTAGATCGTGCCGCTTACAATGAGGAGAAGCAGCATCGGCTCACGGATGATTTCAAATGCAATAGCCCAGAAGCTGTGTTTTTTGGCGGAGGGAATTTCGTTGTAGCCGTCGCGCGCCAATCTATCAGCGGCCTCTTGCTCGGAGAGGCCGCTGATGCCGCTCAAATTGTTTAGATCGTACTTGTCAGCCAACAAGGCTCCTTCTTAGTGATATTGCAATTGACGTTCAGGTTGGTTCGTTCCTGCGATCCAGCGAGTCTGTTGGGTATAAAAAAACCCGCAGGAAGCTCAGTCCCGCGGGTTTCATCCCACTGCAATGATTGCCAGCCCGGCTCTCTCTTGCATGAAGAGCGCCTGTTCCAAGCAAAAATATTCTATCGTGTGGTATCTGCCACTGTCAAGTCTCCGACTCAATAACAACAAGGAAATATAATTCTACCCGAACAACATAGCACTAGAAAGGACAGAAAGCCCTGCCGCACTGGTTCTTGTGCCAAACACTGTTTATCCCCTGGCAAGCGCGCGCCGCCGTAGACTCAAGCGCCGTAATACCCGTCCGAGCCTGCCGCTCTCCCATTCGATGAGAAGCGGGCTGGCGATGAAGATTGAGCTGTATGTGCCGACAATAACTCCGACGAGCATTACAAATACGAAATTATGAATGCTGGGTCCGCCGATTAAGAACAGGGCGAGCAGAACAAAGAGTACTGTCATGCTGGTATTGATAGAACGGGCCAGGGTCTCATTAACACTGTTATTTATAACGGTCGCAAGAGGGAGGCCGGGGTGCTTCAGGCTGTTCTCACGTATGCGGTCATATACCACTATAGTATCGTTAACGCTATAACCAATCACGGTCAATATTGCAGTGATAAACATAGCATCCACTTCAACTATGAAGAAGGTGCCCATCAAGGCATAGACACCGATGCAGATCACAGCGTCGTGTATTAAAGCAATTATGGCACAGACACCGAGGCGGAAGGCATGTTTCATCTTGCGGAATGCCCAGGCAACGTACAGCAATATACCTATCGAAGCAACAACAACAGCTATCACAGCCTTGTTAGCAATGCTCTTCGCAACAGTGGAAGTCATATCGTACGATTCAGTAATATCCATCGTTCCGAACTGTGCAACAAGAGCCTCTTTTATTTTCTGCTGTTCGGCGATAGTGTTCCCGGTAACCGGGTCCTGCACATACTCCTCAAGCTTCTTAGTACGAACAACAAAGGTATTCTCTGATGTCCCTTGACCGGTCGCTCTCTGGATTTTAGCCTCGCTGTGGCCCAGGCTTGTCATCGCATTAGTAAGATCGGCCTGCGATACCGCTTGATCAAATTGCATGGTCATGGTCGAGCCACCGGTGAACTCAATGCTCCACTTAAGGCCCATAGGTCCTACCGGTAAGGTAAAAACAAGGCCGATAAGTATGATTACACCGGAAATAATAAAGAACAGCCTTCTCTTGCCAACAAAGTCTATCACTTAGTCTCTCCTATGGCAGAAATAATTTTATACTCTTCGCTAGAGGGGTATATAAAATAGTCCGCAGGAATGCCCTGGTTACTATAATTGCCGTGAGCATACTGACTACCACGCCGATGCCCAGTGTCAGAGCAAAACCCATTACAGGCGTCGCACCGAAGGCATTGCCGAACCAGAATAGCACCGCGCAGGTTATAAGAGTAGATAAATTACTATCCCGGATAGCCAGCCATGCACGGCTGAAGCCAACCTCGATGGCCGATCCCAATGATCTTCCCCCTCTTAGTTCCTCTTTCATCCTTTCAAAAATAAGGACGTTGGCATCGATAGCCATACCTATAGAAACGACCACACCGGCGATCCCGGCAGCACTAAGAGTAACCGGTACCAGCTTAAATATCGTGAGCACAATAGCCCCATATATTAATAGAGCGATACATGCGATCAAGCCAGATAAACGGTAGTAGACAGTCATAAACAAGAAAATCAATGCTACTCCAATTATCCCGGCAAGAAAGCTCCAGTTCAAAGAATCTTCTCCAAGGGTGGGGTCTATCTTCTGCGTTCTTATCTCATGGAGTGTGATCGGTAACGCACCGGTGTTCAACTGAATCGATAGTCTCTGTGCTTCATCCAGTGACATGCCTTCAATTATGCCTTTGGCTCCAATCTGAGCCTGCACTGTAGGTGCCGATATAAGCTCGTTGTCCAGAAAGATACCCAGTGGCTTTCCAATGAGACGCCCGGTTATCTGGGAGAAGAGTGTAGCCCCCTCCTCGTTCCACTCAAATTGCACTACAGGCTTGCTGCTCTGTTGATTAACACTCACATAGGAATTGGGCAGAAGATATTTACCCGTCAATGCCTTTTCTTCACCATCGATCAGGCCTGTAGCCGGTGTCCACTGATTGGATATCTTTTCACCTGCGATATGGCTAAAATAAAAACCAGGTGTAACGTTAAAAGTATTGCTTTCCTTACCTATACTAACGATAGTTTGCATCTCAGCGGTATCGCCTGAGCCTATCCCGAAAACATCACCGACACCAAATCCAGTGACACCTCCAACGCCAATCATACTATCGCTTGCATTAACAGCAGTTAACACAGAGGTATTTATCGAAGCCGCCTGCTCGCAGAAGATAAGCTCGGCCGTCTTACCTACCAACTGTTTGGCATCGTCAATATTAGCGAAACCGGGGAGCTGTATAACAATGCGGTCTTCACCCGCAATGTAGATTTCTGGCTCAGTAACACCCCACGTATTTACACGCCTCTCAATTATATCCTTAGTCTCAGCAAGGCGTCCCTGCTGGTCCGTTGCAGACATGTTGCCGAAATCCGCTTGATATTCAAGATACACGCCTCCCCTGAGGTCCAGCCCAAACGTCATGCCACTGTGCCCCCAGATATCATATTTTGCTAATATGGACACACAGAAGACAACCACCATCATGATTGCTACTAGCGTAATAATATGCTTTCTTCCCATATTACCTTTACCTTACCTCAACTTTTAGAACCTAGACTCCTCTGTACGAACAGCAGTGCTTCTTCCTTTGTAGTTACCTCTCCTGCGGCCTGCGCCTCGCGAACAGCCTCCAGCAGCCTCCCGATTTCCGGACCCGGCGTTATACTATATCTATCGATTATATCATTTCCATCGATCAGCTTTGGCGGTTTTATGACGCTATCTACCTTGAACCGTTCCTCAATAACATACCTTAAGGTATCCGCATGCTCACGCCATTTATCATACTCTATCATGGGCCCGCGCGCAGCCAGATGGTCTGCCAGATTCAGAAAAATCGTATCGATAGCTACATCATCGGCATCTCGAAAGTATCGATATATGGCACGCCGCGTCGGAAGCTCATTATCGCGTGCCAGTTGCCCCGGGCGCAGGTGGTGTTCCACCATTTTGCATGCCATTTCCCTCTCGCGAGCGCTGAACCTCAAACATTCCATTATACCCCTGACAACCTCGGCCCCCTCCTGAGAATGCCCGAAGAAGCGCATCCGACCCGACTCCTCGAACATCCTCGTCTGTGGCTTTGCGATATCGTGAAGCAGTCCGGCAAGTTTCAAAAGCATCACCCTTTGGCGCCCGCCGGCAACCTCTTCTGCAAAATATTCCTTGAGTGCCGGTGACCATGGAGATAGAGATAATATATCGTCACCAAAATACTGCGATCCTTCCACATGGAGCAGGTACTCTATTGCAGCAACCGTTTCCAGCGAGTGCTGCAGCACGTCCCAGTAATGCTCCTTGGGCTGCTCGGCATTCCTGGTGTCGGCAAGCTCGGGAAAGATCACCATTAATAAGCCAAGTTCATCCAGCAAACGCAGCCACTCAGCAGCCTTTGGAGCGGCTATGATTCGACACAGCTCATCCCGCACCCTCTCCGCGGAAACCTGTGCGATGAGCATATGATTGCGTTTAATCTGGGCTACTGTCTCCGCATCGAGCGTAAAGCCGAATTCCGCGGCGAGGCGGATAGCTCGCAGCAGACGCACAGGGTCCTGTTTAAAAGAATCCTCGCTTATGGAACGTACAACGCGCACCTTGATATCATCACGCCCGCCAAAAGGATCGATAATATTGCTATCAAGATTGAGAATATCATTGAGGCTGACGGCCATCGCATCTATTGTGAAGTCCCGCAGCGCCAAATCCTCCGTTATGCTCCCGCGCATTTTCGCGAGGTCGATGTGAAGCGGAGCCTCACTATACAATGCCACCCTGGCTATATCATTAGTCTCGTCTAGCGGAATAAACTTCCCATTCAGGGCAGCGGCAAAATCATGGCCGATACTTAAAGGCGATGCTCCGACAACAATGTCGATATCATCGCTCTCGCGCCCCATTATCGCGTCACGCACAGTGCCGCCTGCAAGGTAGCCCTCGACCGAATGCTCATCGAGAAGCTCCTTGACCCTTGTTATTACCTGCATCATTACTTCTTTCAAATACGGGCTCTACCTAAATCTCCGGAGTATCATCGTCCATTTCTATTTTTTCGAGTTTTTCTGTGCTCTCAAGGTGATCTATATAGAGAATACCGTTCAAATGGTCTATTTCATGTTCCAGGACCTCTGCAAGTAGATCATCTGCCTTTATACGGAATGCCTTGCCGTTGCGATCAAGCGCCTTTACCGTAACTTTCTCCGCGCGTTTGATCTCACCCCTGTAACCGGGCACGCTGAGGCACCCCTCTATAACCACCCTCTCCCCTGACTTCTTTACTACCTCAGGGTTTACAAGCACAATGACATCCTCATCCGGTATCCCTATCACTGCTATCTTGAGTGAAACACCGACCTGAGGAGCCGCCAACCCGGCACCCGATGCCTGATACATAGTCTCAATCATATCATCGATAAGCCGGTTTAAAGACTCATCGATACGACTAACGCGCTTAGCCTTGCGGCACAGCACAGGATCAGGGTACTTCAAAATGGGTAGAACCGCCATTATGCAATCCTAATTACTCGCCATATTATAGCGGTCGAGCAATTACATGTCAAAGCAAACTCACTGGATCGATATCTACAGCCCACCGCGGCGGCAAA
>Ga0315294_10000851_pt1 | contig 33051 bp, 43 predicted proteins | sample YL17G13_40_MG_FD_203626 | JGI IMG/M metagenome (GOLD analysis project Ga0315294, IMG submission 203626) | Sediment microbial communities from Yellowstone Lake, YNP, Wyoming, USA - YL17G13_40 | ecosystem: Environmental > Aquatic > Freshwater > Lake > Sediment | place: USA: Wyoming | collected...
CGACGTCGACGCCGTCATTGCCAAACGGCTTGGCGTCGCAACGTCGACAGTCTGGAAGGCACGGACCAACCGCAAAGGCAAGTCTCGCAGAGACTCACAGATATTCGTGCGGTGTCCTGTCGACGTGAGAAGCGCCATCATTGAAGCAGCCGCTGTCGATGGTGTGACGATGTCGCAGTGGGTGCTCAGAGCGTGTGAGCGTGCGATTGAAGACCTGTAGCGATTGCGGATGGCCCCTAGCCAAATGGGCGAAGGGCCGCTGTCGATCATGCGCACGCTTGCGAGACCTCGCACGCCATCACGCCCCACCTCGACAGGTGGCGTGTTGGCATTGCCAGACGCCAGTGAGCGCAAGCAGTCGCAAGGCTGGCGTCGTCGCATGGTGTGGAGCCGTCGCTTGTCGGAGACCCTGTAAGGCGGAGTCAGAGCGACGTAGTCAATCCCGAAAAACAGTGACAGCCCTTGCGCCAACGTAGGGCCGTCGACGCCGTCCCCACATGACCGTCGCCGCTAGCGTTGTGCGGTCGATCCTCTCAACCTTTGCCGTCGCGGGGTCCGCGAGATACAGCCACGCATCGTCGGCAGCGTAGGCGCAGACCCAATGGTCCCCGATGCTGTCGCCGCCCTTGACCCCGGCGTCGTAGTCCACTGACAGCAAGGCGACACCGCCACGCGACAGAGTGTCCAGAATCAACGGAGACAGCCGATCAACAGGCGCCTTGACGCCGGGTCCATCGGCGTCGACGCCAACAGCCAGGCCCGTTTGCGCTCGTACGAGCTCGGGAACCACGCACCCGCTCGCACCGGGAGCCCACACGCCGGGTCGAGCCAGGCCAGCGGTCTGCACCGTCGTCGGTGTAGCGCCAGCCCTGACGCCAAGGTAGCGCAAGGCCATCGCTACCGACGTGATGACACATCCGACGGCGCCGCATTTCTGATTGCCACGCCCGACGCTCATAGGCCCGTGCGGATAGGCACCCTGCCAGATGACGGGCTGATCGTTGTGGCCGCTACGCATGTGTCACCACCTTGATCGTCGACGACGAGAACAAGCGGCCCAAGCGCAACGCCTCGACAATGTCGTGAGCCATCACGACGCGGTACGCGCCGTCGTCGTAGACCACGCGGTAGGCCGTCATCGCTTGGGTGCGTTCGCCAGACGCTTGACGTCGTCACGCAACTCGGAAAGCTGTTCCTTGATGGTGACGATGTCCGCCGACATCGTCGCTATCGCAGCAGGCACACTGTCGACGCGGCGTAGGTCTCGCTCGACGACGGAGACGCGTTGATCCATGCGAATGGTGTCATCACGCAATGTGAAAAACGACGACGACACCCACGCGACGCTAGCCGTCAGCAATGCGCCGATGACGCCAATCGACCACATGGGGACCGTGACGCCGGTTGGCCGATCCGTTGTTGACGTCGTCATGGCTTCTTCGCCACGCGCTCAATCGAATCAGCCGCTTGGTCAAGTGCCACGCCGATGACGTCGTTGCCCTTGTCTTTATCGGACAACAACTGCCTCGACACGCGCCGAAGAATGCCGACGATGAAGTCCTTGGCGAAGAGCGCCAGCAAGACAACCAGCATCGATTGCAGCGACTGTGGCGAGGCGAGAGACAGCATGAGGTCTGGCATGGTGCCTACAGTAGCGAGCCGATCACCAATCGACAACCTACCGCCAAGGGTTGGGCACCGAAAACAGTAGGGCTTTTTTCGTTGGCCGTTGTCGTACTAGCGTGATCAAAAGCACGGAGCCCGACGACGTCGCATCGTCGAGAGAGATAGCGCCGGTCCCTGTCGCGCCAAGCTGTAGGTTGGCGTCGCCAGTCACGGACACTGCGTCTAGCGCAACGGCGCCGGTTGCGGTGATGGCCGATGCCTGGACGTCGCCCACACCAGCGACGCTGACACCGCCCAACGCAATCGTGCCCGTCGCTTGACTTGTCGACGAGCCGACGCCAGCAACAGAGACATTGCCAAGCGTAACGGCGCTGCTTGCCTTGATTGTCGACGTTGCAACGCCTGCGACCGCAACAGCGCCCAACGTGACAGCGCCCGACGCAACGATGACAGGTGAGCCCGCGCCAGCGACGGACACCGAGGCCAGGGAGATTGAGCCGGACGCGTGAACTGTCGACGTGCCCAGCCCGGCGACTGTGACGGCGCCCAATGCAACGGCGCCGGTAGCGATGTGCGTTTGTCTGCCGACGCCAGCAACGGTGACGGTGTCGAGGGTGACAGCGCCGGTAACTGTGACGCCAGCAGCGCCAACCGTAGCGGAGCCACTGACAGCAGCGTCGCCAAGCGTGATGTCGCTGGCTTCTTCAAGCGGAAACGGCGGATTTGGATCGTGCGCCGTGAGCGTAGGAGCCCATTGCGTTTGCGCCCACGATTGCGTGACTAGGCCGTTGCCGGATGTCTGATGCATGACCCGGCCTCCTACTCAGTTTTAGCCCGCAGCGGTTGCGAATATCCCGCTGATACTGGAGCCGGTCGCAGATGAACAATTGACGTCCAGAAACGACAAGCAGGCATCGTCAAAAATGCGCGCCAGATTAAATGCGGTGTTGATTCCGTCGACGATGGTCAGCATGTTTGTGACAACGCAGGGCATAAACGCGAGAGGGTGCCCAATGAAAAACGCAACGGTTCCTGTCACCGAGGCAGAGCATTGCATTTGCGTCAGCGTCTGGATGCCAGTGTCACCAGTGGCGAGAGGTGCGAACCATTGATTGAGCGGGTGATCGAGACGATTGATTATTCCGCCTGAGTTGCCGATCAACGACGGCAGGGTGGATGCGTTGCCCACGTGGTCTGTGTAGTTGCAGACGGTCCAGTTGTGGGCCGTCGCGCCCAATGCGACTTGAATCTCGATGCCAAGAAAGTTTCCGTCGACGGAATCCGGTTGGTTGCTGACGGTATTTTGGTAGCGCGTTGGCGCTCCCGTTACGGCCTCCGTTGTGATCGACGCCATTGTTTTGTTGACTTCAAAAATTCGGTCGTAAAGGAGGATGGACCGAGGAGCAATCGACGACATGATGTCAGCGCGGACGAAGTGCTGCGTGTCTGGAGACGTCGGATTGACGAAAAAAAACGCTCCCGCGCTCGCATCCGTCAACGCGGCACCACCGGGGGCAGCAGCAGCAGCGCCACCGGCAGACGGATAGTTCCCCTGTCGCCAAAATGAATTGGTGCCGCCGACGACGGAGGCGCTTCCGATTTTTGAAAACGTAAAGTCTCGACGCTTGCCGAAGTTTGTCACTTCATTGATGAGATCAGACAACGACGAAAACCCATGCATGCGGTGACGGTTGGCGATCATTGCGACAGCGTGGTCAACGCGTTGCACGCATCGTTCTGCGAGGCCGACAAACCCGCCGCCGTCGATGGTGCCGACAAAATCGCCGCCGCGCCCTACCCACACACCGCCAGCACCAGGCACACCGCCAACAAGGATTGGACGTGTGCCGTGCCAAGTCCGCATTGACGTCGAGATGTTTTCAATCTGTTCTTTGCCAAGCCAGCGTTCAAGTTTTCCAGCGTGGGTCGAACGATTTTCAATGACGTTGGCCATGATGTTTTCCTCAGGTGCAGACTTGTCCGGCGTATTGACCGACGTCGTCAGGGGGTGCGGTGTCGTCGGATGTCGGCGTTGAATCATGACCAGCACGCCAGAACCCGACGACGACACCGCAATGCTCGCAACGCCAAAAGACATGCGTCGCCACGTCTTCGCCCGCAGGTGGCAAGGCGAGTACCCACGACGCATGACTGAGATTCGTTGATGGATCGACCGACATCAGACGTTGCCGTCAGTGATTGTCAGCGAGGTCACCTGCACCGGTTGTGTCGCGACAATCGACAGCGTGGTGAGGTTGAGATCACTGCCCGATGTGCCGCAGTCGCCGTCACAAACAAACGCGCCGGTCGAATCGGTGAGGTAAAAAAATGCAGCCGTGCCCGTGGCGTTGGCGCTTGTGTCGGAAAACGGAACCGTGAACGTGAGGACGCCCGTCGTCGACGACCCGCAAGGGTCCGCACAGGTGAGCTCAGCTAACAACACGCCAGCAGGGACGCCGCCCTTTGTCGGCTTGCTTCCGCTATAAATGCGCAGCAGGCCAGCGCCAGCGCCAGCGTCGACGGCGATGCGGATGGAATCCACGCGAGTGTTGCGGACTGTGTCTGCGATGCGGACGGCCATTAGGTCACCTCGAGATAAAAAACAGTAGCGGACTCATGGCGACTCAACAACCTCGTCTGGACATGACGACCAGCCAATGGTGTCGGGCTCCGCAAACACCGCCAACGACGCCATCGACGATTGAGCCGTAGCGGCGTCGTTGGGAGTCGCCATCATGCGCAGCAGCCAGCCGACAGGGACGCCGTCGGCGCACTGGCGAACGCCTTGTTCGATGGCGTTGTTGACGAGGCAAGGCGCATCATCTCCGCAGTACCAATCACCCCAAGCAGTCCAGAACGCCAGGGCATCGCTGTCGCCGACACAGACCACCAGCGACGCGGTCCGCATGGTGTCGTCGAGTGGCGCGGCATCAGGTGACGCGTAGTAGCCGACAGCAACAGCAGCGGCGGCGAGAAGAGCAGCGAGGTAGCGAGTCATGGTGTCACCGGGAGAGTGCCGCCAAGCGCCCACTCGTCAGTCTGTTTGTTTATGCCGCGCTGTGTGGCGTCGAGTGCAGTGCCGCTGTAAATGAGGACGCGGAAGAGGTCGCCAGTCAGCGGAAATCCGCCTGCGTTGTACGCGCACAGCGTCAACGGTGAGGCTGTCGTCGTCGAGTAGAGCAGCGCACGGGTTCCCGTAGCTGTGGCCAGAGAGTCAACGAATATAGACGCATCAGTGCCAGCGCCGCCATCGTCGAGCAGTACCGACGACGCCAGATGAAACAGCCCCGACGTGTAGCCAGAACGAGAAAAACTCAAGTTTGTGGCTGGGGTCTCGTTGATGATTTGCAAAAAGTAACTTCCGCCGACGTCGATGGACGAATAGCCATGCACGCCGTTAGACGCGCCAGTCGCAGCGTATGTGCCGTTTCCTGAGACCGTCTTGCCGACTGTCTCGACGGTAAATGCTGCACCCTGATACAAAAACGTCCAATCAACAGCAGCAGCGCCAGCGACGCGATCCCCACCATCACACCGCACAACAGGTTGCCCGCCGACAATCGCAGTGCGGTATGTCGGTTGCGCGGAGCCCGTCGCTTGCGTCACATTCAACGACGACGACCCAAGGTTGACCCATGTTCCGACGGCGTCGAGGTTGAGTTTGCCAGCGTTGTAGGCGCCGTCGTAGGACTGCGCCAAAAAGCAGCTATGCGCGCCAGCGACGTAAAATCCAACGTCAACCGTCGCCGACCCGCCGCCCGCCTGCGACACGGTGATCGTCTCCACGCCCTCGCCTGCCGCGTTTGGCGAAACGGCCACAGGACAAGACCACGACGTGGTGCCTGTGCAAGCGCCAGACGCACCGTCAGGCGACGCCGCCCACGTTACCGCGCCAGCGCCTGTCGCTGTGCCTGTCAGCGTTCTGGCGCCGGTACAGGTGACGGTGCGTGCAAAGGGTTGTGAATCAATCGACAACGGCACACGGACACCGGGATCGAAGAACCCCGATTCGCCGCCCATGATGCCTGTCTGATCTCCGAGGTGTTGCGCAAAAGAGGCGGGCGCCACAAGGACGCCCGCCAACAACAGAGCAACGGCTCTCACTTTGTCACCAGAAAGCGACACTCAAGCACCACGCTACCAGCCGAGATGCACCGTTCAGGGTTTTGCACATTGGCGCCAATTCGGTCGCCGTTGGCCAGGACGAATCCATTTGCAAACGTCAACGCCGACCCCGCGCCGGTCGTTGACCCGACTGCAACAGCACCGCGACTGATGCACTCATAACTCACCAGTTGATGAGACCCGGCGGGTTTGATCTCCACTCCGCCCGCCGTGGTGTCGCATGTGATGCGCTCATGACGAGGGAATGCAGGACCAACCGCCGTAGCGCCGTCACGGATAGCGGCAACGACAGGCAGCGGAGAAAACGCAAGGAGCCCACCACTCACAACGAGTGCGAGAGCAACGACGAGAATGGTGGGACGCATGATTCAGACCTCGCCGATCTTGACCAATTCCAGAGCAGCCGAACGGATCAGGATCGCGTTGCCGTTGGTTTGCACTCCAAGGCGCATCTCGACGGTGTCGCCTACGGCGCTCAGGTCAACGATGGCGATAGCCACGCCGGTCGAACCACGGACGGCAGCGGCGCCCTCAGTGCGCAACGCCTTTGATCCTTTGACGGCAGCGGCAACGCCAGCTTCTTTGGCGTAGACCTGAACGAAATGAAACGTGCTCAGCACACCAAGCGCATCGCCAAGGCTGGCACAGACAGCATACCGACCGATGCCAGCGGGAGTCGCGACGGTAGCGACTCCAGCGGCGAAGGTGATGCCGCCGTTGGTGTTGTTCTTCTTTTCGGTGAACAACGCATCGGTGACGACTTGCGGCGTAGCGGAAGCCGCGACGGTGATCGTGAAGCCGGTTGCATTGTCGACGTCGACAAGAACAGTGTTGTGTGTGCCGCCAGTATTGAAAGCTGCAAGAGACATGAAAAACTCCTAGCGCCGTTGGCGCTGTTGTTGGTTGATGCGCTCGGCTGATTCTCTCGCGATCTTGCGAGCCTGTTCCGAGGTGAGAGAGGGGGAGGATTGCTTGATCTTTTCCGCGACCTTGTCGACGGTGTTGGTCTTGATCTCAGACACGCGCACCGCCCTTCGCAGAGACAGCGCGGACCATTTGCGTGATGGTGTTGGCAACGTCAGCCGACTGATTCTTTTCCATCTGTGCCTCAGCCTGTCGACGAGACTCGACAGATTTGGCAATGAAGACAGCCCGCGATTCGTTCCACTTTTTGATCATGTGCTCGGGATGTTCTCGCTTGATGACGTCTTCCTCAAACGACGCGAACTCATCTCCACCCGGCAACACCTCGCCAGGCGCAAACTTCCAATCGCCGACAAACTCGACAAGAAACACCGGCATCTGTTTGCCGTCGACGTCGATGCGCTTGGAGAGCACACGCGACAACGCTTGACGTTGCGAGGTTGCTTCGCCTTCGCGGGTGACTCCACCGTCGGGAAACTCGACGATGTGCGGGTCTTTGATTGAGCGGAGCTTGATGATTCGTTTCACGTCGGCGCCTCATGGGAGGGAAAGGAAAAGAGCGGGGCCACATGACCCCGCTCTTCAAGAGAATCGATCAGGTCTTCTCGTAGATGATCTTCACGCCGTGTTCGTCGGTATGCTCGGCAAGCGCGTAGCACCAACGACCAACGGCAAGCAGGCTGTCGTCAGCGAGGTCGTACTGAAAACCAAGCGATGGCTCGTAGCGTTCCGTCATTTCGGCGAAGCCACGCACACTACCGGGAGCGCCAGTCTCGCCACGGCCAGCGACGATCAACGCGGACACACGGTCAACGCCAGCGTTGGCTGTGGCCATCGCGTTTTTGTTGGCGGCGTAGATCGGGATGCCGCAGAAGCCGCCACGGAAACCGTTTCGGCTTACGTCGGGGCGCTGATTGAAGAACGACAGATCGGCGGCGCCGTTGCCTGTGAAGACCGACGACAGAGCAGCACCGGAGCCCGACGACGCGAGGGTGCGCAAGTCGCCGACGCCAATTTCTTCAAGGACGAAAACAAGATCTTCGCTGGAGGGGTTGTTGTCGAGCAGCTTGACCATTGAGTCGAGCAAGGTTGCAAACGACAACGGCTGATTGGTGGTGCCAGCCGACTCCGACAGGCCGGAGAACAACGCCAAGGCGTCGGTCTCAGCCCGCAGGTAGTGCGACTCAAGGATCTCGGTCATCGCGTCACGGACGAGGGGCAGAGCGCCAGCGCCGTTGCCCTGGATGGCGTCGATCACCTGTGAGCGAGCAACGCCAGGCAGAGCCAATTCAATCGCATCGGCAGTCAACTGAATGCCCTGAACCTTGGTCGAAGGCGTGATCGAGATGTTGGCTACGACGCCAAGGGTTGCAGGGTTGGAAAACGCGGTGGCTTCCGTGTCATCGACAGCAGCGGCAATCGCGCTCTTCTTGCGGATCTTGCGGACCTTGGACGAACGACCGGAGATGTCAGCCATGTTCAAGAAAGGCAGCAAGACGAACTTGCCGCGCAACGGGTCAAGTGCGATCTGCGACATGACCTCGGTCAAGAGCCAGTTGGCGACGGTGGTGGACGTAGAGACAGCCATGATTCGATCCTTGTGCGGCGCTCAGCCGCTCAGTGGTTATTGCGCCTTGGCTCGGGCAAATCGCCCGATGCCAAGGGAAGCACTCGACGATGAGCGCCCAGACATTTTGGATGCGAGCCACGACGACCAGCCTTGTGGATCGCGTGCCTTCGCCTCAGCAGCTTTCTTGCCGGTCACATCGGCAAGCGCCTCATCAAAGTCGACGACGGACACAGCAGGTGGAGCACCCATCGACGGGGGCTGGCCAACGGTCTTGAGCGGTGCTGTCGAGGTCGAGCGAAACGCCGCAAGGATCTCGCGCTTGGCGTCGATGTCGCCTTGCTTGCCATAGATGGCACGCACCGCCTCGGGGAGTGCGGCAGCCTCAGCGTCGAGGCGCTTTGATTCTGCCTCTTCATGAGCACGCCAACGATTGGCCAGGGGCTCGTAGCCCTCGAGCTCCGCCAGGCGAGCCTTCGCAACATCCAACGCCTTCGCCATCTCGCCAGCACGTTCCGCGTCGGCCTGCGCCGCTTTGCGAGCATCGCGGTCGGCCTGTTTGGATGACGCCATCTGCGCCTTGAGCGCAGCAAGCTCGACAGCCTCCGGTGACGGAGACGCAACAGGCTCAGGCGAGGGTGCGGCGTCCATGGTTGGCGCGCCGTCGATGGCGGATAAGGTGGTCATGTCAAGGACTTTATCATTACATAACCGCTTATGCAAGCGACGCTAAAACGGCGTTCTAGTGCGACCTGACAGCAAACTGTGACAGTGTAGCAACGTCGATTGACACGCCAGTAGCGACGCCGCTTTTTGCTGTCAGCTTGACCTCAAACGTCAGGGTGTTGATACCAGGGCGCAACGTGAAGAATGGCGAACCCGACGCCACCGTCAGAGCGGTACTGCTGACTGTCAACGTCGACGACGTCGACGACGCCTCATCGGATGACAGGCATGTGATGGTAGCAGTAGCAGACCCAACGCCAGCGCCGCCAAGACGAAACCCAAGCACTTGGAGAAGGCCACGGCTGTAGGGCGTCATCTGGCGTTCCTGAAATGGCTTGACCTCGACAGTGATGGTGCGTCGTTGCGATTGCCCGACTTCGCCCAAAGAGATCCATGGCGTCGTTCGCCCGTAGACAAGCGTCGACGTCTGGTTGGCTTCGCTTTCGTAGGTCCATAGCGGATGCAGACAAGCGGTCCCCCATGGCGCACCGCTACGGTCAACGCCGCGCTTGCCTTGTGGATTGAGACCTGTCGCGCCTTCGTCGTCGGCTATAGGATTCTCACCTGTGGCCAACTCCCAAAGCATCCTGCTTCTGCCCAGGATCGATTCTGCGAGGCTATCGGCAACGGCAGGCGACAGACTTGTGGCCTCGACAGCCAGCAGCGCCTTGCTTGAGATAAAGCGTTTCAGCGTCATGGTGCCTCAAAATATGCCATCGCGCCCAAGACGATGAGGTCTCCGTCGATGGCAGCGGGTGTGATGTGATGGAGGTTTACTATCACATTTTGGTGTGAACCCGGCGTAAACGGAATCGCGGTGATGGTACTTGACCAATAGTTGGTTGCGCCCATGCGAGTGAATGAGAACGTGCCAGACGTACCCGCCGCCGTCACACGAACACGCCAGTCGTTGAGTGTCGTTGCACCGCCACCGGGCGCTTGCACCAGAAGCGTGAGCCTCAGCAGCGACGATGCCGTGCTAAAGTTGGGCATGATGCAGCGCATGAGAGCAACGCTTGCAGGGGTCACAATGTCAGGACGAGTGACAGGGAACCTTGACCACTGAAGCATCCCTGTCGACGCCGCTAGCGTCTGTGGCGCAACGATGAGTTTGAACCCGCCAGCATAGGAAGACCCAAGCGCAACGCACGCAATGGGCAAATCAATCAACGGCTCGGCAGTAAACGACGCACGGTTGCCAAGCCGGTTCGTCGTCATCGTCATGGATGCATTGCCAGCAACAGGGGCGCCCGTCATCCACTCCGTCAGGGCGTTGATGTTCCGGTTGGCCCTCGAGATGACATAGGCGTCAAGCGGCCCGCTTTCTTCGACTTGCGTTGAATCGAACTCCACCCATGTGCCGGGAACAAACGTCGTTGGCAGCGGGTGATTATTGCCGACGCTCGACGACGGTACCGCGCCGGTCCGCGAGGCTTGGCGCCTTGCAGGGTACAGGCGCCAAGCGCCCAACTTGCTGGAGTCGTTGCCGCCAACGCCAGACGCAAGCACACGTGTGAACCGCGAGACGGTCAGGAACTGAAGGCCAGCGGACAACGTCAGATTCCACGAATACGTCGGTAGCGCCGTAGTGTTGAACTGTTGTTCATCGGTGATGGTGCGCGGTGGAGCGGAGCCGTCGTTGATTGGCCGACCGGGGGCAATACCGCCAGCGGTCCGACGCCCGTCAATCGGTCCCTGAAACGCCGCCCACGACGAGTCAAACAACGTAGCGGTGACACCGACTTCGCCTTCGTTGAAAGGCTTTGGGTCTGATATTTCCACCTCCAAGACCCACGATTGATCCTCGCCAGTCGCAACAAAAATGGGAACCGCGATGACGTCGACGTAGTCCGCCACAGCAGGCGACGGATCGGTGATGTCAATCCGTGCATCAATGTGCTGATTGGCGATTGCAAGACCGAGAGGACAACCGCGACCGCTACCAGTGTGGTTGATCGTAACGGCGTTGCCATTCTCGCCCGTCAATCGGTCCTTGACCTCGGCCATCTCGCCAAGTGCTTGGTACAATGCTCGCCAATAGATGCTGGCGTCGGCCACCACCTCGGACGGTGGAGTACCTGCGAAAGTTGAAGCAAGTATGCGAGCCATCAGCGCCACCTTGGTTCTGTGTCAATGACGCCAGCGGTACCAGCCACGATGCCCTCATCGTTGGCGAGCGATGCCATCTCGATCACGTTGACTGTTGAGACAGGCGCCGTTGGCGTGGAGCCTGTACTAGTCGGTGCAGCGACGATGTAGTCAACGCCAGCTTGCAGCGCGAACGCCGTAGCGGAGTCGATGGTTACCGTCGTTGCACTGACAGCCGTTACGGTTCTGACGTTGTAGGTTGCGCCCGATATGTCGAAGACACGCACGGACATGCCCACGCTAAAATACTCGCCAGGCGAGGCGTATCCGTTGACCTCGGGGCCAGTCGTCGCCAGCGTCAAGACCGTGCCGACAAACGAACCAATGACAGCAGCAGGGCAGACAAACAGTTGCTTGTCGAGCACCTGAAGGCCCAGCGTCATCCGTCCAGCGTCGTAGTCTGGACGTCGTGAGACCACGCGACAGTTGCTCCCAGCCAGCGTGCCGCCTCGCATGTCTGGCAGATAGGCGTAGTCGTTGATCAACGTGCCAAGCGTGACGATGTCGCCAAGGTTGACCGACAACAACGACAGCGAAACATCAACCGACAAGCGACGGATGGCGTTGCCGCCGCCAGCGCCGCGCAAAAGTTTGGTGAGGTTAGACAACCGGAGCCCGATGGGCATGTCCGCTGGATGCTCAAAGGGGTCGGCATGAATGCGCCGCGCTTCAAGGCAGCCGATCGACTTGAACTCAAGGTTCAGCCGGTTGCTCATTCTCGGATAACGCTTGGCCATGATTCCATCAACGAGATTCATCTCGGCTGTGTAGTCGCCAGAGATGGGGGAGTATCCCAGCTTGATAGTGGCGTAGGGGTAGACCGTGCCTTCGTCGGCCATCACCACGATCCGCGAGTCAGGCAGCAAGCTGTTGCCGTCAATCAACGTCGACGACGTGCGTGACTTGCTTAGGTTGATCAGGCGCAGCACACCATCTGACGTCGTCACGACGGCGCAATTTGCCAAGATACAGAACTCCCTCAAGTAGTCGGACAGCTTGCTTTCCTTGTCGACAATCAGCGTCGACAGCGGAGACACAACCTGATCAAACGAACTCAAGTCCACATCGGTAACGTCGATCCCAGCGCCGATGCTCCATCCCGATTCCAACCGACCATCAGGCGTCGTTGATGGCAAACGACCCGGCAATTTGTCGTTGACGGTCGCGCCCTGTCCTTCGCGTGACAACATGAGATACTTGAGCATCGTCGCGCCGCCCTCTTCAGAGACGAACGCAATCTGTCTTGCCGACGTGACGATGCGAAAGGAGAACCGTTGAGACCCAAAGAGCGTGTCGGCGTAGACCTTCAGCGTGCCAGTGATGGCGTCGTGTGATTCCACCTCATAGATGCCGACGCTACCGCCGTTGGACTCAAGCGCAACGTAAGCGGGGAACGCAACGGCGTTACGGATTGCGGTCTTGTTCTCACATTCAAAAGCATCGACACGACGATTGGAGACAATCGCCGACGACAGCCACTTCGCCGGGGTTGTTTGCAGTCCGAATCCAACCGGGCGTTCAAAGAACTCTTGAGCGATGCCCGCCAAACGGAGCGACCACTTGCGGTCTCCGTTGTGCATTGGCGATTCGTCAACGACGAACACGCCTAGCAATTGCTGCGACGTAGGTGTGTAGCCGTATAGGAAAACGCGTCGACCTTGCCACGACGGAGGGGAGACGTAGACGGAGTCCCCATCTGTCAAATCGCCAGTGATAGCAGATGCCTTGGAATCGAACGCGCCACGGACACACGTTCCGAGCGTTGTGCCCACCACCGTGCCGATGGTTACCGTTTCGGCCCCGATGTAGATTACCTGTCCAGGCGACAACGACGCGGCGTTGTAAACTGACAGGTTGGCTCCTATCGCCGTCGTCGCGCTTTTGATCCATGTTGCCCTTCGCTTCACGACAGAGAACAACGATTGAATCGACAGGCTGTTGTCGTCGACAAGTTCAACGTCGAGCGTCGCCGCTACTTCACGACGTTGATCCATATCAAGCACTGCGTCGCCTTGTTTCAGCGACGTGATGCACGCAATCTGCGTCCGGCCTGTCACTGTACTGAACGACGACGAAACCACGCGCTCCATAAACGCGACAGGGATGCCCTCGACAATCAGACCCAACGTCAGGTCTTTGTGTGCGCCAGATTGCGCGAGGTCATCATACAGCGTCATCAGACCACCTCAGCGTGCATGATGAGGTCCAGAGAGTAGAGAGGCACGCCAGCCCCGATGGCTTGTGGCTCGTAGGTCGTCAGTGCGTCCTCACTGAAATGCACCACGTCAACAAGCGTCGACGACGTGCGAGCCGCAAGCACGGTGCCCGACGAGATGGGCACGTCATGCATCTCCAGGGAAGCGCCAGCGCCGAAGCGTTCAATGAAACCCTCAAGCGTGTCAGCAGCGAACGCCAGCGCATCAATGACGAACGTGCGCGACAGGTGGACGAACCCAAGCGACACACGCCAAGACTGCATACGGTCGCTCCTAGACACGCCAGAGACGCGACCGTTCGCCGCACGGGTCACACTGGCGACCCGCTCGGAGAACGGCTCCAGAATCGCGTAGGCGTCGTTTGACGCCCATGCCGCAGCACATGACCGCGTCGACACCTTGGGTGTCGCATCGTTGGCGGTACTGGCGACGATGCCGATCAGCGCCATGTCGAACGTCGTCGAGCCATCGACGACAACGCCGAAGGTGTCCGTGCCAGTGGCACGCGTGATGGTCAGCAGGGTGTGCGACGTCGACGTGTTGAGATTGGCGGCAACCGTAACCGTGTAGGTGTTGCCTGCCCCATATGCAGCAGACAGCGCCGTCGCCAGCACAGCGCAGAAGTCTGACGCGGTGCCGTCACCTCGGAGATAGTAGGCAGGCGTCAACGTGGTGTTGATTGGCAGGTCCACGTTGACGGTTGCCAACGCCGCCTCTCTGAATCGCAAGCGCCGATTAGCGAGAGTCACAACGATGGCGCCAAGGAAAACCGGATAGCTCATCGTCCACCACGTCGTCGGCCAGTGTTGACCGCTTTGGAGATTTCTCGCGCCGTGTCTTCAGGAAGAGGACCGCCGACACCATATGCCACATTGACGACGAGCGGGCCACCACCACCGTTGCCACCGCCACGGCCAGGGCTTGCGCCACGATCACGAGATGCGGACTTGTCTGTCGATGGTGCTTTTGCCGCGCTCGACACCATCGACGCTGCAACCTCAGCGCCACCGACGGCGATGGCTTGTCCAGCGGCAATCAAAGCAAGACCGCCAGCAAGCGGGACGGCGCCCGCCGGGTTGCCGGTGAAAAGTTGCGCCAGTCCCGTTGCAGCCGACTCGGCACCCTTCAGCGTGATGAGGTCGCCAGCCTGTTGTGCCAGACCTTGAAGCAATATTGCGCCAGCGTCCTCCTGTCCCTTGGCAGCAGCCGCAGCAGATTGAGCGATGACCGATGACGTCTTCATCAGTTGGCCGGTGACGAATGCGGCCTGAGAGTCAGCGACGCTTTGTTTCTTGCTCGCCTCATCTTCCGCGATCTTCACGCGCTCTTCTGCTTGACGTCGCTCTTCCTCGGTCGCTTCCTTGTCCATGCGTGCTTGCTCTTCACGCGCATTGGCTTCGTTCTTCAGTCGATGCGCTATGGCTTCATCTCGCATCTTGGTCACAAACATTATGTTCTGTTCTGCGACTGTGCTTTCTTCCATTGCCTCATGCTTGACGACGGTAGGGCCGATCTTCTTTGCAGGCAGGTTAGCCGTCGCTGCCTTGCCTTGTTCAAGGTTCTGTTTCTGCTGTAGAAGAGTGACCGTCTTCTCAAGGATCTTTCGCTGTTGCTCGTACCGTTCTCTCTCGTCAAAATACTCTTGACTGCTACTGATTTTCATCGCGTTGCGGGCTTTGATAACTTCGTCGACTTGCGCATTGACGGCGTCAATCTCCATCTGCACACGCGCCGCCGCTTGCTTGACCGTCTCAGGCCCAGCGGCATCGCGACGTAGTGCAGCTACATCGCGCTCGGCTTTCTGCATCTGCCCCGCAGCAGCTTCAACGGGGCCATATGTTTTTGCGATGAGTTCGTCTTGTTCGCGGTTGAGTGTTGCGAGGTGAGAACTAAATGCGTCGACGGCAGCAAGGCCAGCGACAAGTGCAAGCGCAAAAGGACCGCCAGCGCCGAACGCCGCAGCCATCTGGCCAGCGCCCGCAACCATCTTGCCGACTTGTCCTCCCATGCCCTCCATCGACGACGACACCAGCGAGATGGCGGCAGCTTGCTTGCTTAGGTTTTCGGCACTCTTGCCGATGCGTTGGCGCAGCGTCTCGGTAGACGTCGCCGTCGTCGTCGCTACCTTGCCTTGCTCCTTCAGCGCCGCCGTGGCTTTGTTGGTCTCCGTCGCCAACTTCTGCTCATTGCCAACAAGAGACACCGCCGCTTTGTCGACCTTTGCCAACTCGCTGTTGGCTTGCGTCGCATCGGCGGTGATCGTGTATTTGACTTGTTGGTCGCTCATCGGTGCCTCTTCTCAATCTCAGCCGTGCGCGCAGCACGTCCACTGGCGATAATCTCAAAGGCGTCGATGGTGTGTGGCGACAACGACGACAACGCGGCCACGCCGGGGTTGCCTTCGCATGAGCGCCACAGCGACAAGGTGCCGACGACGTCGCTGTTGTTCAGCAGGTGACGTCGTGGACAAGTGTCGCTCGCATATTCTGTCCCGACAAACGACGTCATGCGCCCGCCTCCGTGACATCCGAGTAGGTCGCGCCGTGGAGCGGGACATCGACGACAGTCAAACTCCGTCAGGTCAACGGCTGTAGCCGCCCACAGCGCAATGCTTTTCCCGGAGGCAACTCCAAGAAGTAGCGCACAGCGTCGTGGAATGGCACCAGCAGACCGGCCAGTCGCAAGCCGGGCAGAGACTCGGCCAGCGTCGAGCGCATACCTTGCAAGCCCGTCACGCTCGCCAGGCACACGGTGATCATTTCCTCGTAGAGCAGACACAGCCGCTCGTCGGCGTCTCGCTTGCCTTCGTCGTCGGCAGCGTCTCGCCAAGCACGCCAGGCAGAAGCACGCCGCGCTACCCACCCGCGCCGTTGCGCGTCAGAGCACATGCGAAGCGTGACCGACACGCCGTCGAGGTCTTCGCTGTCGACGTACTCGCCGGGGTCGGCCAGCGTGTAGCCGGAGACAAGGCCCGCGATGGCACGGGCCGATGCACCGACAGCCGACGTGTCACGCGCTACGATGGCCGCAGACAGCGTTGCGTCGGCAGATGCGACCGCTCGCCAGTCCGTCGAGTCATCAAGCGGCACGTTCGATTTTACGCGTGCCGCAATCTCGGCAACGACAGCCGCACGGGAGGCGTCGTGTGCTTCCCGAAGGATTGCCTGCAACGACACCGGCTCGCCAACGTCGCCAGGGTAGAGAAGCAGCGCGGCCATCAGCCCACCGCCAACACGGCAGGGAGTGCGCCGGTACCGACAGCGGTGAACTTCATCCGTGACAGACCGTTGACGACGGCTGTCGACGCGACGAAATCAGCCGTCGGCAGCAAGGCGTACATGATGGCGCCAACGTCTGAGCCGACAAGCAAGGCGACTTCACGCACCGTCGAGACGGCGCCCGCGTTGACGTCGGACCCAAGGAGCGGGACCATCGCGGCGTCCGTGAGCTCACCCGTCAGGGCAGGCGACGTCGCACCGATCAGGACTTCGCCTTCGATGGTAAACGACTTGCCATCGCCAGCACCGCACACACCACCCAAGCGACCGTTGCCGCCGATGGTGTCGACGTCGCGGATCTGCGTTGCGTTGCTGTAGTTGATGGAGATGTTGCTGGCGAAGTATTCCACGCCGTCGATGAGCAAGCGCACACGGTCGGCGACGATGGGTGAGCCAGCCGTCGGCTCGGCATGGGCCGGGTCCGCCTCGGCAACGTCAGCCCATGAGGTCGGAGAAAACACCGAAGACATGCCGACGATCTGCCCACTGGCGAGCGACAGCGCCATGCTCATTGGAGCACAACCGAAATAGTCACGGCGCCATGACTCGCCCTCGCCAGTCAGGAACGCGTGGACGTGATGCGTCACGCTATCGGCCACCGTGTAGACGGCCATCCGAAAGACCGTTGCTGCCGTCGTCGGGGTGCCGGTGTAGGGGTGTTGCAGTGTGACCGTCGTCGTCGCCCCGCCGCCGCCAGACTCAACACGACCCATCTGAATGCCCGTCGTTGACGCGAACGCAATCACAGCGCCGTTCTGCACGTTTGCCGCCGCCGTGAACGCGACGATTCCCGATGCCGGAGTGTGACCCGCCGCCGCGATGGTGGGAGCAACGCCAACAGTTGCAGGCGCAACTGCGCCGAACATCGACTGCAACAGCAGCCCTTGTTCCATCTTCGCTTCCCATGCCGCGACAGCCGCGCCGCTGTTGCTGTCGACGCCGCGAAACTCCGTCGCCAGCGTGATGTCCGCAACGTCCTGAGCACCGCGTGCATGGGTGTACCGGCGTCCGCCCTGTGACCGCAGATTGCGAGCAAGTGCCACGCGATTGCGTGGGTACAAGCCCGCAACGTCGTCAGTGCAGCGCAACGGAAACAACGTGCCGGGGGTGCCCGTGAACGTCGATGAGTCAGAGTGCAGAGCGTGGCGGACTGTCAGCAGGCGGGATACGTCGGTCATTGGCGATACCTCACAGAGAGAGAGATGCGGAGGCGTCGAGCGCCAGTGATTTGCTCGACGACGAACGGGGCTAGCGTGTTGTCCAGAGTAGCGATGCGTTCAATCGTCGACGTCGGTCGAGCCCAGTTGGCTCCGTCGAGCAACGCATAGATGATGCGCGTGGCGTCGTCGACGACAGCTAGGTCAATCTCTGACGTGTAGGCGACGTCATCGGGGTACTCGACGACAAGGTCACACATGACACGCCAGCGAGAAGCAAGCGGTTGAGTCACGTCTTCAGGTGCGCCCGACGTGGTGCGAATCCAGAAGCGCCGCGATGACCCAACGGCGGCTAGGTCACTGCCCGTGGGGTCTTCCTTGAACGACGGCGCCAGCCCACGCGTGCGCACAACAGGCGCCACGCCCTTGATGATCGACACCACTTGGGCACGCGCCAGCGCCCAAGTCATCGCGTCACCATGATCTTCTGCTTGGGCTCGTTGCCGGGTGACGGAGGGTCCGGCGTCGCTTCAAGCTGTGACCGGATGGCGAGGTCAACGCGGTCTTTCGTCGTGGCCTTCGTTTGCTCGTAGGCCGCTTCAAGACGTTCGACGTAGGCCACATCGGCAGCGGGCCACTGGCGAGCGAGATGCAGCACGACAGCCGCAGCGTGGACAGGAATGAGCACGTCATCGGTGATGACGTCTTCATCGAGGATGCCAGTTGCTGCCAGCCACGGCTGCACCATCGCAAGCCACGCCGCGCCAATCGACTCTTCCAGCGTGGTGTCTGTCGACGACGCCAGCCGACGCACGACAGGGTAAAGGTGTTGCAACGTCGTCGTCGTCAACGCGATTGACGTGATGCGCCGGACAACGCGAAACGCCTCGTCCCATTCCGTCAAGATGCCGTCGACGGTAGCCCTGAAGAGCACATAACCGGGGCCAGGCTCGGATGTCTGCGCCGCCGTCAACGCGACGGAGACCTCGAGACCTCGAACCGCGCTTCCGTTAGCGACGTCCGCAAGCAACGGCTCTGCAAGCCACATCTCCGTCGACGTGCCGGTTCTTGTCGCCTCGACAGTCAGCACGCGCCCATGCGTTGCATCGGTGATCAGATACCGTCGACCGGCGACAATGGCGACGGCGCCCGCCAACGTGATCGATTCGTCACCCTCTTGATGTGCGCCCTGTGTCGTCGTCGACAGCGCATCAATGGATGCCGCAACGTAGGCCGTCTCAGGGTCGCGAGAGACCTGCCCCACACGTCGAGCCGTCGCCGACGTAGGCACGCCAGACAGGCGCATCACGTCGTCTCTCAGGACACGCGGATAGGACACTACCGATTGTGTTGTGCCCAGCAGGATGCGTTGCATAGCGGCTTATGTAACACGCCGCTAACGGCCACGCAACGGGATGGCGATTCCGGCATCTAGTAGTTGACGCATCAGGCTAGCCATGTCTTTGGGGGACAGCGCCAGCCACGGACGGGCAGGCATTTGCCCGCGCCCGTAGTGATGGATTGCGCCAAGCACACTATGCGTTGGGCTTCGCTTGCCCGTTCGTTTTGCGACACCGTCGACGAATCGGGTAGCGGCGGACGTACCAGCACCGGGCGCAATCACGATGGTGAACCCCTGTTCCGTGACGACGACGGAGACAGCAGCGACGCTACCCAACAGGCCGTTGGTGACAGTGAGGTTGACTCCGGGGTTGCGGCCCGCGCTTGTCTTCGCCAGCAAGTAGTCACGGCTGTAGCGCTTGAATGGCCGGTCCTTGACGTCAATGCCTTCGCCCGTGCGCTCCCGAATCAGGCCAGGCGCCAACGTCGCAACGAGCTTGGCGATGCGCTCCATCGGCACACGGGGAGGACCGCCAGAGCGAGTCACAACGATGCTCATTCCAGAATCTCGATCCCGCGTCGTCGCGCTTCCGCCAACGTGATGGGGCTCCACACATGCCGACAGTTGTATCCGCCCGCGAAAGCGTCGACGGGCAAACCCTGTCCGTTGTTGGCTTGCGCTATGCCGGACTCAGTCAGCGCCTTGCCCACATGCATACGGCAGAAGGGCCGGTTCCGCGAGTCCTTGGGGCCGCTGTAGAGGTAGACCAAATCAACGAGCCCATCGGCAGCTTCCGTCGCCGCACGGATGACAGCCGTCCTCCCAGCAGCCATGACACTGGCGTCGACAGCGGCTTGAGCACGCGTGACGCTTGTCCCAATGGCACCGGCCACGCCTTCGATGAGGTCAGACAGACTTGCGCTTGTCGTCGTGCCTAGCGCGATGGCTTTGCGGATTGTCGACGACGCATCCCCAAACACGTTGGCGATGTCGGCTGTCTGCGATTTGACGATGGCGTCGATCTCCGTCACGACAGACACCGGCAGGTCGACACCGCCCAATGCCGCTAGGGCACTCTCAATCGCCCTGTCACGCAAAACGCCAGTGATGGCCTTCAGCCCCTTGGCTTTCATCGTCGCGTCAATCTGAGAGGCAACCTGTGCAGCCACACGGCCCTGTTGTTTGACGAGCGTGTCTTCGCCGGGGGCGGTGTTCAATCGAAGCAACGCCCGTCGGATCTCGCGGTCCAACTGGACACGGATGGCTTCAAGGTCCGCCACCGCCGCATCAGCGACGGGGCCGGACCTGTCAGATGCCGCCATTGTCGGCCCCGTCGTCGATCACTGTCGTTGTCTCGCGCATCGTCTGTGCCCCATCGGTTGGCGAGGCAAACAGCGACTGCAACGGCGACAGCGCCGGGGCTTTCTTGATCTCTCCTAGATACTCCATCGCCTCGGCCCGGTTGCTCGACAAGCCCAGCATCACACGCGCATCGGCGTCGTCGATAAGACCCGCCAACTTCAGGTCAAGCACGCGTTGCGCTTTGGCGTTGTCGTCTTCGTAGGTTTTGCTCATGCCCATCGAGACCGACGCATAGGCGCCACCGAACGACGACGGCGCCGATGGGCTGTAGCGTTCGAGGATGTCGATCAACACCGGCAACAGATACTGCTCTTCAGTGTGCTTGTAGATGGGTCTCATTTCGGACACGCGTTGCTCATGCGGAGCGTTGGCGATCATCCGCGAGACACCCGACTGTGGCGCGCCAGGCTCGACGCTGTAGGCATCGGGGCTGTTGCCGCGAGACACGCCGAGCTCATGCAAGTCACGCGTTGCGCTGGTTTCGATTGCCGTGTGGTTGGCTCCAGCCGTCAGGTATTGGATCGTCTCGCCATTGCCGACTTGCACTACCGTCGACGGACCAGAGACAAGTTCAGATGTCTCGCGCATGGTGCCCGCGTAAATCAACATCGCGTGCGCTTGCATGTCGATCACATGCTGGCGATTGGACCTCGACACGTTGAGGCTGTCGACGTTGATCAGCACGTCCCTGTCAGGCTCAGGCCAGAAGCCACCCGACGGCGGTTCCGTCCTGAAGAACACGCCGGGGAACAACCCATCGTACACCTCGGACGGTGTCGCCTTGTGGCCGTCCTCAGAGACACGCCGATGCGTCCACTGCCCGTACATGGCAACGGTGCCGTCGTCGTGCTCGGTGAATGTGCGCGACCACACCCACCACAGTTCAACAGCCGATGACGTCTGTGCCCTTGCTTGGCGAAATGCAACGAACCAAAGCGATTCGGGCGCATCAGGCGCCGATGGGTGGTTGATCGTGACGACGTCGTGCGGCCAGTAGATGTGCGCAACGGGCTTGCCATCGTCGGCGTCGTCGACTTTGCGATAGCCCAGCATGACGACAGCAGCGCGTGCACCCGTGTTAGCGCGTCTCTCAATCTCCGGCATGAGCACGTTGATGCCGATGTCCTCAAGTGCTTTGTCGAACGCCTCAGCCCTCGGGTCTTCGTGATCAACGGCCACGTCGTCATCCGTGAAAAGTTCACGCTGTGCGGGTTCCGTGTACACGCCGCTGTCTTGGCGAGCAAAAAAGCGTAGCCAGTTGACAGGGTCGATTGGGATCTTGTCGCCGGTCTGTGGGTATCGATCCCTCAGCGCCGCCTTGACAATGCCTTGTTGGTCACCGCTGTACCGCTTGGCGAGGCCACGCACGACCGTCTCGTAGTCGGCAGGCCGTTGGCGTCGACCCGCCGTCAACAGGTCCAGCAATTGCTCAGGCCCCCAAACGCCAGCGTCGGCGCGGATCTGATTGACGATGGCGTCGCTTTCGGCGTTGAGTTTGAGCATGGCACGCACACTAGCATGGTGCGTGTCAAGGGGCTAGGCCACGCGGCCCCAGTCGTCTGTGACGGCGTCGGATTGCGACCTGACGACGTTCGCTTTTCTGTGGACAGGGAATAGCCGATGTGCCGCATAGCCCAGGGCGTCGAGAATGTGCGACATGTCCGAGGCGCCGACTTTCTTTTCAGGCTCGCCATTGCGGTCGAGGGCCTGTGTCTCAAGTGCGCGGCATAGATGCGGGCAGGCGTCGGCGTCGATGGTCAGACGTCGATCCCTCAGCAGTACGTTGACCGTGTTGACCCGCTCCATAATGGGCGGATTCGCCTTGGGATGATCGGGACGGAAGCCAGCCTGCAACAGCAGATGGATGTCGGAAAGTGTCGACGTCGTGTGCAACGACGCACCGCTTGCGTCAGGGTGCGCCTTGATGCGCATCGCGAAGACGTCTTCACGCGTGTAGCGCCGTCCCTTAGTGCGCTCAAGATGCGCCATGATCCAACGAGCGGTGCGCTCGGCATGTTCATCCGTCGTCGTGCCGCCTTGACGGATGACCTCGCCAACGACGTGGAGCACGCGCCTGTCGTCGTCGACCTCAGCAACGATCCATTGCGCATCGCGCACGTTGAAATCGCACCCAATGACGAGACGCCCCCGGCCAGGCGTGACGACAGGTGGCGCGCCACAATGAATGCGCCTATCGAAACGCGAATAGACGCGGCCACCTCTCGCGGTCCTGACGCCGTCCAACTTCTCTTTGATGGCTTCATCAGTGCCTAGACGCGACCGCGATTCGTCGACGTAGGACGCAGGAAGAAACGGATTGTCAGCCGTGCGGATAACGTAGGCCCGTGTCGTCGCCGATGGCTTCGCCAACACCAACTCATAGGCAGGCCCGTAGCCCTCGGGAGTGCCGGTCAGCAGAGTCTCAAGGGCAGTGCCGGAGCGGACACGCTGCATAGCAGGCACAAGCGCCTCGGGGTCGCAGAGCTCCCATTCGTCAGCCCACAGACCAATCGCGTTGATGCCTTCTACAGCGCGGGGCTTGTCGAGGGAGCGACACCAAAATTCAAACCGCTTGGCGCCGCCGATCTCAAAGATGTGATCGCTCTTCCAGTGCCTGTACGGTAGCCGCCACTCGTCGAGGTAGCGCATGGTGCTGCGCTCCATCACGTCGCGCACCATCGGGTAGCTAGGCTCCGTGCCGAGGATCGGGCCATGTTGGCCGTGCCTCAGTCCGAGGTCGACCATCCACGCGACGCCTAGCGAGGTCTTGCCGGAGCCGTAGCCACCAGACACCACACGGATGCCAGGGCCACGGTCGGCTAGCACCATGAGGTGCTTGTCGCCCATGACGACAGATGCCCGCTTCACTTGATGACAGGCGTGAAGTCGACGCCGTCGACGCTGTCAGCAGCCGCCGTGGTCATCCGGCCAGGGGGGCCGTAGCGGGCGGGGTCGAGGGCTGCGAGCATTGCGAGGATCGCGGACCGATCTCCATCCTCAGCAATAGCCGCTAGGCGTTCCTCGAGGTCTTCCACGGACGGACGAGACCACGACCCACCCATCGCGCCAGTCGACGTCGTGCCGCGTGCCTCAGGCTCCCACCGTGCATGTGGAGCCATCGTCAGTTCAATGATCATTTTAGCGGCGGCATTGCGTTGATTGCCGTCGGCGTCGACAATCGTCATGCGCTCGGATTCGGTCAGGTCTCCGACGACGTCGGGGTTCCCTACCGCCTTGCCATACTGCACGCGCAATATGTGATCCGAGGCGTCCCGCATCCACCGCTTGAGCGGGAGCCGGTCAGACGCCCGACCAGACCCAGGCCGAGGAGGAGAAACCACGCAAGCACCATACCAGTTGATGGCACGCTTTTGCAACCACCACAAAGACCGAACGCCACTCTCACGGAATTGTGACAGTGGCGCTCACGCGTTGTTGCTTAGGCTACGCACCTTGAAAGTGCACCAAAGTGAAACCCCCGTCAAGCGGAATGCTCGCCGGGGGCTAGTGCGTCGACACCGGGGTCAGGCTAGCCCAGATCGACAGGCTCATCAAGCCGCATCGCATCGTCCACCAGCATCCGAAGCACAGCCGATGCAGGACAGCCCCTAGAAGCCAACCAGGCGGCTTGGGCTGGAGTCAACGAGACTTGGCAGGTGTGAGCACGGCCAGAGGGCGAGAGGCGCTTAGGGCGGGTTTGGCGAGGCTTGGGAGGGTCGGCCAAATTGGGGTTGACCCAGCGCTTGAATTCTTGATTTTCTTTTGGGGTCTTGATCACGGTGTCTCCAAAAAGAAAGCCCGCCAGTGTGGCGGGCTTGGGGGGGGGTCAAACGGCTTTGGGCAAGCGAATACGCGCCATGGTTTCGCCAAAGCCGCCTGAGACGCTGTAGGGGGCTGCAACCTCGGACCACGCTTGCCACTTGTAGCCGTAGCGAGGGTCTTGGTATCGCGCCCGCTTGAACCATTGGCCGTCGGCGCGCTGTGCGTGTTCAATGCGGCCCGTGTAATCGCCCGTGTAGCTGGTCAGAACTTTGGTCATTGTCTGTCTCCCGTTTGCGTCCCGCGTCGTTGCGTGCTCGTAGGCCCACTATGCAGCACAGTGGAGACAGTGTCAAGCATAGAAGCGAGAAATAAATATGGGGGCTTCCCAAAGCCAGATTAGGCGCATTCCTGAACATTTGTTTCGTATGTAGATGATCTGTCCGACAGATCACGCGAGCCCAAAAAGAAAACGCCACCCATTGGGTGGCGTCATCAACCTGATCCCGCAGTGGGGAGACGTCGGGACTAGGTACGGGGTCGAGCCCGTGGGGGGAGTCTACCGATTAGGCGATGAGAGTCAAGGCCATTGGCGCGCCAACAGGTTGAAATATCGACTCTTTTGGATTTAGAAAAAGACTATCTATCTGGTTATATAACCAGAGAACTTCTTTCTTCATTCATAGGTGGTGCGACGCACGTACACCTATAAGGACCCTCGTTGAAGAATGAAGGAAGGGGAGGCAAACTGCCGCACTTCCTGTTTTCCAACAAGGGACCTCACAACCCTAGCCTATTTCAACTTGATTGTCACGCCAGAACGGCCACCTGTTGCGACCTTAGCCACAATCAACCGATCTTCTTGCCTCAGTCGGTCTAGGACTCCATCCAACGCCATTGCGTCCAGACGTTGGCAAGCTCGCAGAAGTTGGGACCGTTGCACCCATCCGTCGGCATCGCCCAATCGCATCATGGCGGATTCGACGTAGGATATCTGTCCTGCAACGTCGTTCCATTGCGGCGCCTTGTGGTCGCGCAATGACCGGGCGATGGTCCAACTTGACGCCTCAACGATTCTAATCGCGCACTCAACCACCGCCTCCGTCACCACCGGCCAAGCAGGCCACTGACAGCGTAGGATGGCCAGAGACAGCGCAACGCGTGTTGCCTGTTCCGCACATCGGCCAAGCAGCGCCGCAGGCACGTCGCCCTGTTGTGGTTCGCGTCGGCGCTCGTCGCAGTGCTCTGCATAGTCCGCCAGCAAAGCAGCGCCGCCGCCATCCTCGACTTCGTCAGCCTGGTACATGCGCAGCAGAGCGCCGGTAGCTGCGTCGCCCTGTTCAGGGTACCGCTTGTGCCACGTCTCATGGGAGGCCCGACACGCTACCACGGCTTCCTTGACGGCCACCGGGATGGACCCACTACCGGGCGCCGCCCGCTGGCGCCTTGGGAGCTCTAGCAGCCCCTCGCACCAGAGATGCCGACCCATGAAACCATCATCAACAGCCATCTGCCCAATGGCATCATGCAAAGCTGCTGGCGTGCTCGAGCCGAAGATTGACAACGCCGGGGCCGTGATCGTCCGGTCTTTGCCGCCTCGGGTGGCGGACGTGGCGGCAACGTAGGAGCCGGTCCCAATGGTTGCCATGGTCAGCAACAGCGCCCGCATGTCCCGTTGATGGCCCGATCTGGCGTCAAACAGCGCCTTGAGCCGGGGTCCGTATTCGTCAAGCACGAGAAGCAGGCCGGTGCCGTAGTTGGTGGCCTCTTCGATTCTCGTGATCGTGCTCACGGTTGAGGACAGATCATTGGCACCGATCGATCCTGGCCAGATTTCCCGCAAGACTTGGGACAAGGCACCTTGTGGCCGTCCCTTGCCGGTTGCTGTTGGCGCTACGGCACACACGATCTGCGCCGATGTGGCCCGGTCAAAGGTCCAGCGGCGGGCACCAAGAGCAGACCCAAGCGCCACGAGCGCACCCAAGGTCAGCCCCGGTTGTGGATAATCGGCGCCGTCAAGCACCCATGCCGGGAATGACTCGCAAAGCCCGCCAAGCGCCCGCACATCGTCAAGCAACGACCATTGCGCATCGTCGTCCGGCTCCGGCAGCCTGACAAACTGGCGTGCTGGCGTGCTGTCAACGACAGCGTCGACGATCTCTCCCTCGACTTCTTGCCCAGTGATCTGCATGCCATTTAGTGCGTCGTCGAATCGCGACACCAGCATGTGGCCAGTGCTGTTCCCTTTGGGGTCCGGCTTGGACGCCGCTTCCTTGGCTTTGTGCTGCAACTCCTTTTGAGACCACGGCGGCGAACATCGTTGAGACCATTCTGCCATGACGTCGATGATCTCTGACTCGCACAAGCCAAAGCCCGTGGCGCACGCCCTCGCGACTTTCATTGCAGCGGTATGGCCGCCACTGCCAGAAATGGCGCCAGGCATGCGAGCAACGTAGGCCCGCGCCCGTTCCAACCGCCGCGATGGATCGAACACGCTAGACGGCAGGATCTGCTGTGCTGGCGCTTTGGGTCGCTTGTAGGCCCGCATCGCCTCGAGCACCCATGTCGGGATGGGAGCCGGTTCAACGTCGCAGAGCACATCATAGGTTCCAGCCGCTGTCGTGGAGCCGGGGCCAACAACGTAGCCACCAATCCCGCGAGTGTCGACGTCATCAAACCCTAGGCAGCCCTTCGCCTTTTGCGTGTTGCGCAAAACGTCGTCGTCGTCGCCTCCCTCTGGCATGGCGTAGTAGTAGTGAAAGCCTCCTCGTGGTGTTTGCACAATCAACGTCGGATCCATGCGCTCATGGATCGGGTGAGCCGGATCGGCGCTGTCGACGTCGACGACGAACAAGCCCGATGACCGACCACAAGCAATGCCAACAGCACACGTCGGATAGGGCCTGAAGAGCGCCCGCACCTTGTCGGCATCGTTGCTGGCGACGACGTCCCAAGCGTCGACAATCGGGCGCTTCTGCTTGCCGATGGGGAAGACGGCCCAGCCGTTGTTGGCGAGGGAGAGGGCAAGATCGAGGCTAGTCATTGTTTGACCCGATAACGGAAACGACATCAACAAAGCGGCGAGCACCAGCGCCGAGCGCCTTGCCGACCACGTCTTTTTTGTCGTTGACGACGACAAACCATTGATCTCCGTTGACAGAGTATCCATCGAAAAACTGTTGCTGGCCAAGGTACGACCAGATGTTCAGGCACCCGGACGACTCTCCAATGGTTGTGACGTCATGTTCAGCAAAGCAGTGTGTTGAGATCAGATGGTTGATGACGTCGACGATTCGTAAATCGTGGTCTTCGTCCCACTCAATCACAAAGCGCCAGATGTATTCATTGCAGACTGTCTCGCAGACAGAAAAGTTTGGCGTCTCGCCAACGACGACGAAAAACGATGAAAGCTGTTTCATTTTCTACCTCTGGACTTTCGGCCCGGTCTTGGTGGCGCCTTTCGAGCGCCACGGTTCTGCCCTGCATATCACATGCAGAGTCAAAAGGGGATCTCTTCGTCTTCGTCCCACGTAGCGGCAACGAGCGCCGGTCCGTGGTCGACCGCTACGATGCGCGTGTAGTCTCCGTCGGGAATCGTCTTGATGGCGACGACGCGGCGCATGTAGCCCTGGTCCATCAGCGCGACGGCTTCGCTTGCGGTGTCCGGCATGTCGACGCCACAGACGTTTTCTTTCCACCATGCAACAGCTTTGTTGTAGGCGAATCCGTCGTGTTCGATGCACACCCATTCACTGGCGACCTTGACTGCAACAGGAGCCATTTCAAGAAAGCTAGCCTCGTTGTAGTATTCAACACGCATCGTCGACGGTGCATCGGCGTTGCCTTTTTTGCGATGCACAGCAAACCGGACAGACGTGATCTCATGGATCGTCGCGGTCGGCTTTATCGTCGGCCCTGACAGGATCGGGAGGTTGCTCGCAATGGCGTTTGCTTTCTTCTCTGGTGGCGGGAACTCGCTGTCACACTCGGAGCATGCACGAGCCGACGTCGGCTGCATCGCCATGCACACCGGGCAGATTTTGACTGGAGCGTCGCCGTCGCCCTTGCCTTTCGTCGCTTCCTTGACCCGCACGGCATCCACAGGCCCATGACGGGCCACGTTCGCGCCGTAGTCGAGGATCACGCAGTCGCCCTTGCCATCTGCAATACGCATCCCTCGCCCGACGATCTGCTGGTAGAGCGACGTCGACTGCGTAGCGCGCACGATGGCCAAGACGTCCACCACCGGGGCATCGAAGCCCGTGGTGAGCACGTCGCAGGAGGCCAGGGCGGAAAGTTCCCGACGACGGAAGCGCCCGATGATGGACTGACGGATCATCTGTTCTGTCTCGCCCGTGATGACCTCGCAGGAGTGCCCACGATCCCGCACAGCGTCCGCCAGATGGTTGGCGTGGGTGACGGAGCACCCGAACAACAGCGCAGACGTCCGGCCAGCCTGTAGCGCCTCGTGGACGTCGTCGGCCACCTTCTGCGTCACCTCTTCGATGTCGGCAGCAAGCTCGAGGTCTCGAGCCGCGAACTCGCCCATGCGCGTTGCCACTTGCGACACGTCGATCTGCGTCGATGCCGTGCCAGTCACGAGCGGAGACAAGAAGCCATCACCAATCAACCGGGCGACGTCGCAACGGTAGACAATCGCCGTGAACAAGGCGCCTTCGCCTTGCGTCAAATAGCCCTGCCCGAGCCTGTGAGGTGTGGCAGTCAACCCAACGATCCGCAGGCCAGGATTGATGGCCCGCAGGCCTTTCACCATCGTCTGATACTGCCCGTCTCCCTCTGGCGGGATGAGGTGGGCCTCGTCGACGATGAGCACATCTACGTTACCGAGTTGCTCCGCCTTGCGCGCCACGGTCTGCACACCACAGACCGTGATCGCAGAGACGCCGCGCTTCTTCAGGCTAGCGGACCAAACAGCCATCGGTGCCTCTGGCCACATCTTGCGGACGGCGGCAGAGTCTTGATCGATCAACTCAGCGCGGTGCGTTGCGATGACGACGCGCCCGCCGCAATCCTGCACGACAAACCGGGCAAGTTCGCCAAGGACCGCCGTCTTGCCGCCGCCTGTTGGGATCTCCACGAGCGGATGCATGCCGCCCTTCTCCCAGTAGGCGATCACAGCGTCGACGGCTTCTCTCTGGTATCCACGTAGTTTCATGAGCGCACCCTAGCGCCGTTTGTCGGCTAATTCAACTTTTCTTGTTGACACGATGGCGGCATGTGCTTAGGTTCCATTTCACAAAGAGGTGAAACGTGATTGCGAAGAAGAGCCTGAAGGACGCCATTGAAGCGCGTGCCCCTAAGATCATTGTCTACGGCGGTAGCGGCGTAGGGAAGACCACCCTCATTGCGTCGCTTCCGGGCAAGTTGTTGATTTTGTCGTCAGAGTCGGGCTTGCTTTCGTTGGCTGGAGCGGACCTTGATGCAGATGTGGTCGAGGTCTCCACTATGGATTCGTTGCGTGCTGTCTATGCGGAGTTGCGCAGCGGCGACCACGGTTATGATTGGGTCATTCTCGACAGCGTTTCTGAGATTGCAGAGGTCGTGTTGTCTGCCGAAAAGGCCAAGACAAAAGATCCTCGCCAAGCCTACGGCGCTCTTCAGGATGAGATGATCAAGATCATGCGAGCGTTTCGCGACCTCGCATGTGGCGTCTATTTTTCGGCCAAGTTGCACGTCAACAGGGACGAGGCCACCGGGCGCGTTAGCTACGGTATTGGCATGCCAGGCAGCAAGTTGGGCGAGGGAATTCCCTACCTCTTTGACGAAGTCTTTCGCATGATCGTGATTGACGAAGACGACGGACGCGGTGGCAAGGTGTCGGCCCGCTATTTGATGACCTGCACCGATGGAAAGAGCGTGGCCAAGGACCGTAGCGGTCGCCTTGACGCCCTCGAGGTGGCGGACCTTGGCGCCATCGTTGCCAAGATCAAGGCCTGACAACACGCCCACCGGAGCGCATCCGGTCCAGCCTCACACGGGGGATAGGCGCCCGTCACAGACAACGAGAATGCAGATGAGCGATTGGAACAGCGGCAACGATGACGGCGACCTTGGCGCCCTTGGCTTTGATTCCGACGAGGTCGAAGCGCCAGAGTTTACGTTGCTTGCGGACGGGCGTTACCCACTGATCTGCACGTCAGCTCGTGTGGAGCCGTCGAAGAACAATTCCAGCACCATCATGGCGAACATTGAAGAGACTGTCGTTGATGGTCCTGGCGCCGGTCGCAAGGTGTGGTCGCGCTACATCGTGGCCCACGAGAAGCCCGACGTGATGGCTCGAGGTCGCGCCGACATCAAACGGATGATGCAGGCCTACGGCGTTGGTGGTGCCAGCCTGACACCCATTGTCGGTCTGGAATGCATCGGCGCCGTCACCACCGAAGCAGCGAAGGGTGACTTCGCCGCCAAGAACAAGGTCAGCCGTCGTGAGCCGTCAGGCAATGCTCGCCAGCCTGCACCAGCGGCAGCAAGCAAGCCCGCCGCAGCAAAGGCGCCACCTGGTTTCCTTGCCAGCCGGAAGGGGTGACACGTGATCGTGTGGCAACGACGAGACGGCACACGGATCGAACTCGACGGCGAGCGCCTACGGGTGCTTCGTCTTTTAACGGATCAGACACAGGCCGATGTGGCAGAGCACATCGGTTGCACATCGGCTGCTGTGTCGTCGTGGGAGACAGAGGCCCGATGTCCGTCGTTGCCGCAGATTGAGCGCATCGTTGATCTATTTGGCAAGAAACTAGAGCGCAGCGGCGCTCTTCGCGTGGTGAAAAAATGACAAAATCAGCAATAGCAAAAGAGACCGAAAAGGTCGGTTCACAGAATCTTGTTGGCTTGTTCTTCGTTGGCGATGTTGGCGACCGTCGAGGCCATCAAGGCCATGTGCTGGCGTACCTTGTGAATGGCTTCTACCTTGTCCAATTCTTCAGTTGGGTGATGGGAGACCCAACTAATAAAGGCGTCGTCAGGTTGGAGGATCTGTTGCAAGCAGAGTTCTATACCGATCACGGCCAATGGATTGAAGCAGGCGAGAACCTGACGCGCCGGAACATGGCCAAGGTGAAACAATGATCATCTACCTCGACACCGAAACCGTACCGTCTTCACGTCTTGACGTCGCAGAGCACTACGCCGCCAAGCATTTTGATCCCGACGACATCGCCAAGGCCGCCAAGAAAGCAGCAGCCGACCTCGACAAGACCAGCCTGTCTGGCTTGTTTGGCGAGCTTGCTGTGATCAGTTGGGCCAACGACGACGATGAGCCCTGCACGTTGACTCGCAACTTCTACCGCGCCGATGGTGAGCGCGAGATGCTGGAAGCGTTCGCAGAGTGTGACGTGGAGGGTGATCACATCGTCGCCCACAATGCCGAGTTTGATCGGAACATGATTCGTCAACGCGCCATCGTGCTCGGGGTCAAACTGCCCCGCGTTTACTCGGCTACCGACGTGAAGCCGTGGGAAACGCGGTGGCGCTGCACCATGGCCATGTGGACCGACTCGCGCACGGGCAGGGTGAGCCTGGATGACCTGTGCTTGGCTTTCGGCCTCCCCGGCAAGGGTGGCGTCGACGGCTCCATGGTGGCGGGCATGGTGCGTTCTGGTCGCATCGACGAGGTAGCAGCGTATTGCGCCGACGACGTGCGACGTGTTCGCTCGATTTACCAGAGGATGGTGAGCCGTGGTTGAGAGATCCGAACACATCGAGCAGCGCGAGTTCGTGCAATGGGTGCGGCAGATGACGCCACTGCTGGTGATCGCAATCCCGAACGGTGGCAAGCGCGGCAAGCTTGAGGCCATTCGCCTGCGAGCGGAGGGGGTGACGGCTGGCGTTCCCGACCTCCACATTCCACGGTTCGCCCTGTGGATCGAGATGAAGGCGAAGGGTGGTCGCTTGTCTCCGGTCCAAAAGGAGATGCATGAGCGCCTGCGTAGCGAGGGGCAAACGGTGGTGACGTGCTTTTCAACGGAAGAGGCGATCAACGTCGTGACCGCTCGTATGGAGGACGTCGGGATTGTCCCGACGCGGCAACCGATTAGGAAGATGGTGAAGACGTGACTCACGACAAAGGCAGCGGGATCAGACCACGCGACAACAGACCATCATGGAGGCTGCCGGGAACCCCAGCCACTGACGACGGGTCGCCCCTGTGGCAGGCCATCGCCAAACTACCAAAGAAGAAGGCCAAGAAATGACAAACGAGGAAATGGAAAACGCCATCGCCAGCGCCCTCATCGCCGCTGCCATCGTGGCGCACGAGCGGCGCGCCAAAGCACGCAAGGGAAAAAACAAGCACGCCACCGAAGCAGCCGATGCCATGTGCGCACACATCGACATTGCCCGTCGGGCGCTCGGAGCCCTTGAGAGGTGTGAGCCAATGAGGTTCGTCTCCTTTGCCGAGTTCATCAAACAGGACACGCCATGAGCAAACGGTATTGGTGTCCGACGTGTGGCGAGATGGAGTCGTTCGTCTTCCTTGGGATCGCCAACGCAATCAAACACCGCGACGGTTGCATTTTGCGAGAAATCCCCGTCGTCGAGCCCCTCGCCGTGCCAGAGGTGACGACGTGGGGTGAGTCGGGGGGAGTGGATGCGGTGTGTCTGAGTGTGTATTTCGACGACACGATCTACCTCCGTGGTCGGTTGTTTGCGCCTGGTGACCGCAACATCGTTGCGGCCATCAACTACGTCGCAGGGGTGAAGAGATGATCGACCTTAGACTTGGCCGCTGGCAGGACACGCTGGCCGAAGTGACGACGTGTGATGCGGTGATCTGTGACCCGCCGTATTCGGCTAGGACGCA
>Ga0315294_10000852_pt1 | contig 33045 bp, 41 predicted proteins | sample YL17G13_40_MG_FD_203626 | JGI IMG/M metagenome (GOLD analysis project Ga0315294, IMG submission 203626) | Sediment microbial communities from Yellowstone Lake, YNP, Wyoming, USA - YL17G13_40 | ecosystem: Environmental > Aquatic > Freshwater > Lake > Sediment | place: USA: Wyoming | collected...
TAGCTTTGCTAGGGATGCCAAAGGAGTGGGTAACTCAAGAAGAGGGAGTTTTAAAGGTTCCTAGTGGGAGTAGCAATTTTATATTAATAAAAGTAAATCCTAGCAGAGACGCCTTACCAAATATATATCAATATTTTCTTAAAGTTTCAGGAGTCTCTTCTGGAGACTATGTAGAAATGCCATTACTTGTTAATGTTGTCCAAATAACTTCTGCTATAATGAAGGATGTTTCATTAAGTTGTAAGACTTGCATAGACAGGGTTGATGTTTCAGGTAAAATCATTAATGTTGGTTCAAGAAACTTGAACTTGGCCTTAATCTTGAAGTATGGAGATCAAGAAAAAACAGTTTCACTAGGAAAATTGGATACTGGTGAAAAAAGGGATTTTACAGCTTCTCTTGATTTGAAGGATATGGATCCAAAGAGCTACAACATTGATATAATACTTATTGATGTTAACGGAAATGTCATGTATCAAGAGTCTGATTCATTTTCTATACCTGTTATACAAAACATTGTATACAGTAAAAGCTTTTCTTCCACACCGTTTGGGAGTTTAGTGACAGTGACTGCTGTTAACAAAGGAAACACAGAAGCTGAGGCAGATTTATTGTCAGCTTCTCCAAAGAGTTGGTATTCTATTGTTTCAGGACCATCACCAACTGGAATGATAACAGGTTATTATTTTTGGAAAACTTCTCTCAAGTCTGAGGAAAGCACTAGTTTGAAATACACTGAAATCTATTGGCCGACTTATGTTTTAATAATAGCTGTTGTTTTGGCCATAGCTCTTATATATTGGCAATCGAGTGCCTTTACTTTTAGCAAGAATGTGATAGGAAAGTCAAAATTCAAGCATGATAAAGACATTTCAATTTCTTTGCATCTAAGGAGCAGAAGGAAGGCAGTTGAAAAGGTTGCTATAAGAGACGTGGTCCCATCAAACTTTTCAATTGTGAGCAAATTCGAAACAGTAAAGCCTTTAATAAGAAAAGTTACAGACGGCATAGAGCTTATATGGAAGCTAGGAGGTCTAAAACCCAATGAAGAAAGAGTTTTACATTACACAATTAGACCTAACATAGAAACATCGAGAAAGATTAATCTACCATCTGCCTTAGCTAAGGCTGCGAGCGGTAAGGGAATCACAATAAAGCGCTCTAACACAGTTTCACTTTATCCGGAAAAAGAAGAGGCAAGAATCGTTTCAGTGAAAGTTGCTAAATAAGTTTATAAATACTTCTAAAAATAATTCTGAATATCCCAACTTAGCTCAATAGCAGAGCGATCGGCTGTAGCTTTTTGCGTTTGCATAAAGCACTTAGCAATCGCTCAAACAGAAACCGATAGGTTGAGGGTGCGAATCCCTCAGTTGGGACTTCTTTTTTGGTAAAATCCCATTAGGATTTAAGGATTATTTTTTCTTTCTAAACTTGTCATAAATCCAGACTATGAGGCATGAGAGGAGATACCAAAAAATAAATTCTAAAACAAAGAAATCGAAAGTTCCTAAATTATAGGTTAACAATGAAGGAGAGACTAAATAAATAATTGTACCGATAAGATAATCATTTGATTTTACATCTTCAATACATATTCCACAGACATGCTGAGGAAGAGTTTGTCTGCTTACGTAAGCTGTTGGACATCTTGATATCATGCATGGTGGTTTTTCCATCAGCGGAAACGTAACAAAATAGGAAATTATAGAAAAGATAATTATTGTTAATGCAATCTTTCTCCAGTCTGGCTTCAGGAATTGTTTGAGGGTCATACTTATCATATAGAAAAATCAGGATTTAAGGGTTATTTTAAGGTCATTCTATTTTAGTCGCAATTATTCTTTTCTTCTTAGAGTTAAATCTGATTGTGTTGCTTTCTTATTTTTTCTATATTCAGCTGGTGACATTTTTGAGTTATAATGTTTTTTCATTACATTATATAGAAAAATTAGGAATTTAAGTCTTTCTAAAAATCAGGATTTAAGTATGTGGGATTCCCGCCACAGCTACTAAGAATTTGGATTACAGTTCTGTGTATCACAATAGCATTTGTAATAAGGAGCATGTTCATTTAATGAATCAAACAATTTACCTTGAGTTTGGCACCAAGTAATGCAAAGTTGCGTAGTATCATCTCCTTGTTTGGGATACAAGACAAGGGATGCTTGCAAATCCTTGCAATGGCAATTATATGATTTCAGTTCCTCTAATTTGGAGGTATTTGTCTGAAACTCTTGATAGCAACTATCTTTGCAAATTTCCTGAGGAGGGGTGCCTTTAGGATTAATTTCCGAAGGATTGCCTTTAAGATTATATACCCAATCAGATTTACAGGCTATAGAATTAACAGGTGCATTTGTCTGTGTGCATCCAGCTACAAAAAGCACTGCTAAAATCAGTACAACTAAAAGCCATTTCATGCTAATTATATGTAAAATTCAGAATTTAAAAAGTGTGGGAACCACCTATTTTCAGAACTCTCACTTTGGGACTTTCATTTTTATTTAAAAGTCAGAACTTAAGTTTAAGTAAAGTCAATATGATTTTATGGCTGTGGGATTCACCTCTTTTTGAATTCCCTCAGTTGGGATTTTTGATTTTTATGTGGAAGGGAGTTATAATCAAAGAAAGCCTAGAAAATGAAAAGATATTAGATAAAATAAGAATAGTTAGAACTAGAGTAACTGGTTTAGAAATGCAAGGAGGCAGATATCACTTTCTTTACTTTGAACTAGAGGATGAATATTTGGAAAGTTTCCTCAAAGAAACAAAAATAACAATAAAAAACAAGTGGTACACGCATATTTGCAAAGATAATGAGATGATAGTCATTTTCTCTGGAAAGGTTTTTAGATTTAAGGAAAGCCAAACTGATAAGCTTGAAGACGCTAGAAGTTATGGTCTTTCCATTGGCATAATTAAAGAGCAGATGCCTTTTGAAGAAATCATAAGAAATCCTTACCATTAATCTCTAGAACAGAAACTACTTTTTCTAAGCAGTTCCAATTCTCAGCATCTTTCTTCAAAAAATTCATATCTACTTCTTCTAATTTGATTAATAGATATTTCAAATCTTTTTTATCCTTTTCCCTGTTCATTGCAATTTTTTGAACTATCAAATCTTCTAAAGGCTGTAGTTTTAATTTTAAACCAAAAAACTCCTTTTCTTGAGCGTGGCTAATCCACTCTTCGTCTATTTTAGGTTTTGATATTATATTTCCAAATTTCATTTCCCATAAACCAGCTGTTATTTCAACATCTTCGCCTTTAACAATTAAATCAAAGCCAGAATCTTTTGCTGTAAAGTTTTCCTTTTCTAAAAATCTCTTTCTAATGTCTTTTCCAAATCTTTTAGAGGCCTCACAAAATTCATTCCAGTTTGGTATAAGTATGTCAATATCTTTAACTTCTCTATTATGATTTGCATAAATCTTTACAGCCAAACCACTAAGAACAATCCATTTCAAGTCTTTTAGTTTTTTATCTAGTTCTCTTAAGACTAGAACTAGTTTCTCATCTTCCATAAACTTAATAAAATAAGATACTTTTAAATACGTTTGGAGAGTAATAATTCTTTGTCGCCGATCAAAGAGAGATGGTAAGACCCGTTCCCATTTCGAACACGGTAGTGAATCGTCTCATCGATTTCGGTGGTACTATCGAACAGATGGGAAACCGAAGACGTTGGCGACCCTATTTTATCTTCTCTAGAACTTTTGGAATTTCTGAGAATTTTTTAATGTAAAAATCTGATTTAGCTTCTTTATCCCAATCAACTGCTATTGTCCTTATCTTGAATTTTCTGGCTCCTTCTACCTCATCTTTCGAGTGCCCTATGAAGACAGCTTCACTAGATTTTACTTTGAAACGATTCAATACAGTGAAGAATGCCCTTTTATCAGGCTTTTTAATTCCTATGTCGCATGAACAATATACTCCATCAAAAAGCATGTTCATTTTATTCCTTCTCAACGTTTCATGTTTTATTTTTCTGCCATGCACAGCGTCAGAAAGTATTGCAATTTTATATTTTTTCTTCAGTTTCTTGATGGTTGGCAATACAAAAGGCCTTAGTTTGGAATTATTCTCAATTATCTTAACGTCTAGTTCCTTCCATTTTTTAATAATCTCATTGTTGACTCCTAGTTTTTTAAGTGTTATATCTTGCGCTTTACTCAAGCTGACTTTTTCATTGTCTACAGAATCTTTAATTCTCTTCCACAGCATGTCTTGTCTCTTAGGATCTATGTCATGTCTCTTCATGAATATTCCCATTATATAATACCATCTTTCTGCAGGAAAGTCTGCTATGATGCCGTTATAGTCAAATATAAGCAGTTTTATCATATAAGAAATTATTTTAAAGCATTTAAATATTGTCGCGGATAAAAAAATAAGTATGCCCGGGTAGTACAACGGCAGTATATGAGCCTGTCGAGCTCGTGATTCGGGTTCGAATCCCGGCCTGGGCGCACTAGTGATTTTATGTCAGTAATACTGAAAATTGACAAAGGAACTGCTGAAAAACTTGTACAGTGGCTAGAACTTAAGCCAGATCAGTCAAAAAACCTTACAGGAAAGGAACTGACCTTGGAATTAGATAACCAAGAAGTGACTATAGAACCAGAGAAAGAAGGTTATAAGAGAATGATAGAGATATCGGACGTGAACGGAAGTTTTGGACTTTGGATAGAGTTGACAAGCGACAAGATTGAAAAACTTAAAAACATACTAAAGGAATATTAGACCATGGGCTCATAACTCAGGCTGGTAGAGTGCTTGGCTTTTATCTGTCGATAAAAGCGTGTTTAACGCGAAAGCGTGATGACAGGAAGAAAACTAACTCTTCAAACCAAGAAGCCGCGGGTTCGAATCCCGTTGGGCCCACCTTTTCTTTTTTACTTAGATAGAAAACAATAATAATATATGATAAGAATAACCATTAAAATATGAAATGCAGCACTTGCTGATTAAGTGATTTTCATGAAAGACAAGATAGAAGATTCGTTAGAGCTAATGAAACTTTTTTCTTTCCTAGTTAACGTCCAGTCCAACAAGGACTATCGTGAATTTTCTCCGACTATAGCAAACGTAGCAGAAAAACTGAAAAAAAGTAAAACAGCCATAGCTGACGAGCTAGGCTCACTTATAGACCAAAAACTAGTAAAGGAAATTAAGGTTGATAAAGAATACGAATATAAGCCAATACTTGAAAACTTCTTCAGAATAGTTTCAGATGAAATATTTAGGGTAATCAACTCCGGCTATCCAGACCTTTACAAGGAAAAGAAATGCGTTAAAATATACAATAAAGGTAAGCTAAGGTCAACTGTTAAGAGGGTTATTCAAGAAAATAATGATATTTTTACTAATTACCTGATAGGCTGCTTGTTAGAGGAGAATGTTCTAGATTATTACCTGGATGACCTGATGGAAAGATTCTTGCTTACAGTTCTATACATAGAATACTGCTGGGATATACCAGAGAAGAAAGAAGATAAAAAATGGCTAGACTTGGTTAAAATAGCTGAGATGTACGCTCTTGTTTTGTTTGACGTCCCTATAGTCAGGATTTTGACAAGATGGGTAGGAGAAGAGTATTTCTATCCTACGTTAGACTCTTATTCAAGCTATTTCTTTAAAAAGAAGCACACATCTAAATAATTATTTTAAATTAACTTACCAAATAGAATTAGTCTTGTCAGTGTGGTTCATCTCTAAAATGAGGAATAATGAATGCCTAGGTGGCTTAGCTCGGTAAAGCGCCAGACTCATAATATTATGAGTTTTGATAAAAGATGATATAAGAAATCTGGAGACCGGGGGTTCAAATCCCCCCCTAGGCACTATATGCGCAATAGAAATTAAGGTCTATGGAGGCAGATTAAAGGCTTTTAGCTAAAAAGAAGGCAGAAAGTCAGAGATTGATGAGATAATTTATGAAAATATTCATTACAGGTAGTTCAGGGTTCATAGGTAAAGAATTGACAAAACATCTTTCATCAAAGCATGAGGTAGTTAGATTTGCACACGATGAAGGATGCGATATCCTTAATTATGAACAACTGAAATCGGCAATGAAAGGGTGCGATATTGTAGTTCATTTAGCTGCACATAGAAAGCCTTACGAAGACAAAACTTTCAAAGATTATTTTGAAACGAACTGTCAGGGAACTTTTAATGTGGCCCAAGCTTGCATGGAAAATGGGGTTAAAAAATTAATCTTCACAAGTTCAATGAGTTATTATGGGATGGAAAAAGGCATGCCCATAAAAGTTCCTGTTGCTGAAGATAGCACAGTTCTAACTCAAAGAGTAAAAACAGAAGATTTACCTTCTACTGTGAGAGATTGCGATGTTGCATATTCAACGAGCAAAGTTATTGGAGAACAAATTCTTGCAAATTATGGAATGAGAAAAAAGTTTGAAGTGATTATACTTCGGTTTGGGCCCACCAGACCGAAGGGTGTTTACAAGCCTTTTGGTGAACTGAAATTACACCTGAAAATTGAAAATGCGTTGCAGGTTATTGAGAGTGCGATTAACACGAATAAAAAATTATGGTATGAAGCATTTTCTATTGTTGATGAAATAGAGGGTGTTGATATTTCCAAAGCTAAAAAAATCCTGAACTACAGACCAGTTTAATTGGGAGGCTACAAAAAATTAAACAAGTTCGTTAAATAGCGGGTTCAAACCCCGTCATTGACATTCTTAATTAATTTAAGCTAGAATTATGAATAAGTTTATATGTTATCCTACAATAAAATAGAGGCTTTCATAAATCCACTTTCTATTATCAGAAACTTCTTAGCATTTTTATTGGGGTATGTTATCTTTTTTGTGGTTAACGGCACCTTAGATCCAGCATCATTATTAGCTCCTCTAGGCTTTGTAATTGCCTACAATTCAATATACTACATAAATGATATTAAGGACCTTGAGGAAGATAAGAAAGATTCTCACAAATGGAAGAACAAGCCTTTACTAAACGGCTCTTTAACAAAGAAAAAAGCAACCTACCTCTACTTCTTTTACCTTATAACAGGGTTGATTCTAAGCTTTTTTGCCGGGACTTTTTTTGGATTTACTGTTTTGTTTTTGCTTATACTAAATTTACTTCATACCTTTTTTTTCAAAAAAACACGCTTGCTTCTATTGATTAATATGGCTTTAATACAAATGACAAAAATAACCTTAGGTTGGATAGCAGTTTCATCTTCCTTTGAAGTATTCCCATTTTATTTTATAGTATTCTGTGGGTTGTTATATGCCACATCTTATCTATTCTATAAAAAGGAGAAAGAGGTAGTAGAGGTAAACAGGAACAAGAAGATATTTAGGAAAATGTTCAATAAACCCATAAATTCCTTCTTTTCTATTATAACGCTTGCTAGCCTTGCAGTCTCTTTTCTTACTTACAACTTTAGGTTGCACCTTTTAGCTATGATACTAATTGTAATAATTTTTACTTTTTCCTTGAAACTTGTTAAGGCTAGAAGGTTGGATCTTTACAGGACTTATCATATTCTATTAACCTTGGTGTATGTTGGCGTAATACTCTCATTTTTCCTGATAAGCTATATTCCAGAATTAGTTGCATTGAACAGATTATTGCTAGTGGTTTGAGGATTAGTTCTCAATAATTTTCCAGTAGGTCTCAGCCTTCTCTTTGTATCCAAACCTTATTCTCAAGTAGTTTCTAGCATAATACTTGATCATGGTTATATGGAAGCCGTACTTCATGCGTCTTGAAGAAACAGGCATTAGCAGCTCTTTGAAGTATCTTATTTTTCCAGTTCTTTTAATTCTTCTAGCCAAGTCATAGTCTTCTAGAATGTTTGTCCTGAAGGGATATTTCTTAAGGACTTCTTTTTTCAATGCCATGTTAGAGCCCCAGATATATTGAATGCCTAAAAATCCATAAAATCTTGTACTAAAATCTGTCCAGAATTTGTAAGCTATTTTCATTAAAGAATCTCCATCATACGGATATAATGGGCCACCAATGCATATGTTGCCGTTCATTAGCTTGGAGATGTTTTCTATCCAGTTCTTTGGCGGTATGCAATCTGCATCGCAATAAGCTATTATATCGCCTTTAGCTGTTTTCCATCCTACATTCCTAGCATCAGCTACACCCTTCTTATTGTCCTTAACGATCTTATCAGCATACCTCTTTGCTATAGAAACCGTCTTATCCGTTGAATGGCCGTCTACTACAATTATTTCAGGTCTTAAGGTCTGTTCTTTCAAGCTCTTCAAGCATCTTTCTATGTATTTTTCCTCATTTTTTGCGCAAACTACCGCACTAATCCTCATAAGTTAATATTTTTAAAATATACACTTATATATTGAATATGCCTCGGTGGCTCAGACTGGTAGAGCGGCCGCCTTGTAAGCGGCAGGTCAAGGGTTCAAATCCCTTTCGAGGCTCTTTAATTTTGGTAAATCCCCATTAAGCATAAAAAGATTGGCAGTTAAAAATATTTCATGGCAAAGAAAAAGAAGTTCATAAACAAGTTTCAGAGTGAAAGTGCAATTATTGTTCAACCTAAAATAGAAAAAATACAATTGCATGAAATGTATAAATGGGAAGAAATATTCTTATCAAAGAAAGGCAAGAAAGAAAGCTTGAAAGGTTTTGGCTAGGATTGATGATGTTTGTAATAACAATATAATATTCCTTGATGGGGAAAATAATAATGTTCTATTCTCACATCATTTTTACATTTGAAGATAAAAGGAATCTTGAGTTTTACTGCAACTTTCTTCAAATCTTCTAAGCTTTTGAAGTCTATGCTTACCATACCTTTTTCAAAAGCTTTTTGAACGGAAAATTCCGTATCAACTATATTTACCATGGTAAATATATGTAAAAATCAGGATTTAAGGATTTTTACTTCTTCTTTTCCCAACTTTTTAATTCTCCCATAATGCTATCTTATTTTTCTTAATAATTCATTTATAAATGATTTAAATATTTCGAACAGTATCTAAATATGGAGTGATTTTTTAATGGGCTTTGGAATAAAGGTTGAAAATGTAGTCGCGTCGACTTCTTTGAACGTTCCGATAAAACTTGAAAATTTGGTTTCTAAACTAGACAACGTAGAATACGAACCGGAGCAGTTTCCTGGACTTGTTCTAAGATTGAAGGATCCTAAGGTGGCAGCCCTGATATTCTCCTCAGGCAAAATAGTGTGCACAGGAGCAAAGTCTCCCAAAGACTCTAAGATTGCCATAGGCAAGATAGTCGCAAAGATGAACAAGATAGGGATAAAGATACCGAGCAACTATACCGTTAGAATGGAAAACATTGTTGCATCTGCAAAGCTCAACACAAAGCTGAACCTAAACAACATCGCCTTCTCGCTTGAGAACACAGAATACGAGCCTGAGCAGTTTCCCGGCTTGGTTTACAGGATGGATAACCCGAAAGTAACATTCCTTCTCTTCGGTAGCGGTAAAGTCATTTGCACCGGTGGAAAAACTATAGAGGACGTGAAGAGGGCTGTAGCTAAGGCAGACAAACGACTAAAGAACTTAGGCAAATAGAATTTGTATCGCTTTAATAAAGTAAGATTTGTCTGAATTTTAGAAAAATCAGGATTTAAGGATTAAGGGATTAACCAATTTTGGTAATCTCTTTCGAGGCTTTCCTAAACAGTTTCATATGTTTAACTGTCAGACACTCAAAAACCATAATAGCTAGATTATTCTAAGAATTGATGTATGCAACTTCTTATTCGAAGCAATGATACCAGTTTTATTAACATTCCAAGAATTAGAGTTATAATTTTGAATTTTTCCACCAGCCTCAGTTACAATTAGGCTTCCCGCTGCGTGATCTTCGGGAGTTGTGCCATTATCTATTAGACCATCTATTCTGCCTCTTGCAATATTACATAAGTTTAGTGCAGGAGAGAAATTAATAATAACTTTTCTTGAACTTAACGAGAGTTTTTCAATAGTTTTCAACCCCTGCACAATATCTCTTTCATCGGATGAATAGGCTGAAGCTAAAATGGCATCCTTAATATCACTTCTATCAGAAACTCTTATCGGATTACCGTTCAAAAATGAACCTTTACCCTTTTCAGCAAAATACAGTTCATTTAAAATTGGATTATAAACAACCCCCAAAATTATTTTATCTGCATGTGACAAAGCAATTGAAACTGAGAAGTATGGATTTCCAATTATGAAATTAGAAGTTCCGTCTAGAGGGTCTATATACCATATATAGTCAGAAGATTTCTCATCTTTGCCGGACTCTTCAGCCGTAATGTTATGATTGGGAAAGGCTGAATTTATTATTTTTATAATCTCTTTTTCAGATTTGTAATCAGCATCAGAAACAATATCGTGTTTTGCTTTATTTTTAACAAATGATATGCTTTTAAATTCTAATTTAAGAATTTTTCCAGCTTTTTTTGTAGCTTCAATTGCTACGCTCTTGTATGTCATATCATATTTTAGTAAATCCTACTAAATATAACTTTCGAACTTCTGACTTTCTGTGGGCTCTGCCAATTTTGGATAGTACTTTCGAGGCTCACTTCACTTTTCAAGTCTTTTTGTTACTTCTAAAAATAAGAATCAGGTATGGTAAACTCATTAATTATTTTCTCAACACTACCATCCGGATGGTATATTACTCTTATTAAATAACTGGTCTTCTTTTTCCATAAGTCTTTTTTTCTTTGAGCTTTGATAAGAGATGTTCATTTAACAACCTCCTTTAAAGAATTGCCAGGAAACAAAGCATATTGATTTGTTACCACTAGAGTTAGTGAAGAATTATTTATTCAACAAAATAATTGATACGCTAAGAATCATTAGAGTTATTCCTATTGACTCATAGATATTTATGACTTCTCCTAAGAATTTGCCACCTAATATAGAAACAACAGTTGTAGTAACTATTAGTAAGAGGGAGTAATTACTGCTCTTTAGATTCCTTAGGGCAATTTGACCTAGGATAAAAGCCAAGAAACCTAGAATTACTGATAGCCAAAAAATGGGTTGTAAGACAATTAAAAGAAGTTCATTATGCTCTAAGAGAAACTTGAGTATGATATTACCCAATCCCATCAATAAACCGCTCACAATTGAATATAAAAAGTATTTAATCATAATATCACAGCCATATGAGTAAAATTCCTGAAAAAAACAAGATCAATGCGATTATCTCCTTTGTTTTAAGCTTTTCCTTTAAAAATACAAATTCAAGTATAACCAAGGCTATTATTGAGAAATTTCCTATGGGTTGAATAACACTTAACCTCTCGTATTTTAAGGCTAAAACATAGAAAATGAACGATGAATAAAGAATGGCATAACCTAGGATCCATCTGCGTGATTTTAAGACGTCCTTCCATTTCTTAATCTTTTGTAAACCTTCTTTTTGCAAGATAGTTCCTACAGCCGATAAAGTTGCTGAAACTAATTCTAAAAGTATGCCTAACATAATAATAAGATATTTATAGCTTAATTAATAAACTTAAGACAAGCATATTATTATTCAATATATAAGATTTTTAATTTGACAAAAATGAATATTTTACATATTTATAGTGATTTTATGATGGTATTCAACTACAAAAACATTAACATAGATAAAGTGAATTTGGTTAAGAACTCAATACAGTATTTAATAGGTGTTATGCTTTACTTTATGGTATTCAATAAACTTTCTTTTAGTTTTATTTTAGGCCTTTTAGGATTTTTGATAGCCTATCATTCTGTGTACCAATTTAATGACCTGATGGACTATGAGGAAGATAAAAACAATAAATTTAAATTAAAGACTAAATTACTGCCAAGGGGAGAAGTAAAAAGGAGCACTGTTGAGTCTTATTCTTTCATGCTTGCTGTTATAGGCTTAACTTTGTCTTTTCTAGTTAACACCTTCTTTGGATTGCTTGTATCTACATGTCTGCTCCTCAATTTCTTATACTCATCATCACTTACGAGATTAAAAAAGTCAAAGTTTTTGCTACCGAACATCTTTATAATAGAGTTCATAAAATACTCGTTGGGTTGGTTTGCCTTAACAAATTCAATTTTGGAGTATCCGTTTGTCTTTATTGCAACCTTATCAATGGCCTACCTGATAGGCTTTACATACTGGAAACAGGATATTTCTAATTTTTGGCACACTAGGAAAATAAAATTTTTGATTGGCATATGCTTTTTTATGTATGTGGCTTCTTTCTTGTTATATCCATTTAAAATAGCTCTTTTGTCTCCAATTTTAGTAGGCATAGCCTTTGCTGCTTTCAGAAGATTCAAAAACTCATTTATTAAACTAAAAGTAGGGTATACTCTGACATTTGCTGTGAGTTTCTGCTTCTTAATATCGCTGGTTCTACTCTCAAACCCATCAGTCGCAGAAATAAATGAGAAAATAAACAATAGAGTCGATGCTATAACAGAAAATGTAACAGCTCTATTGCCTGAAGGGATAAAAGACGGCTTATCTTCTATAAATGAGACAATAAGAAATAATATTAAAAAAATCGATAAGATAGAGATAAACTTAAAAAATCCTCTTTACAGGTAGAAGGATGTTAGACTTTAAATGAGATATTATTGAGCATCTTTTGCAAGAAAACTTCAATTTATCTTTCCTTATAGATTCTAGGACGTCGTCTACGTTTTTATCGCATTCTAGAAAAACAGAGGCATTCCCAATTTCTTCTACAAAGTGCGCATCGCTGCCTACAATTTTAGGTATGCTTTTTCTCTTTGCGTAATTGCTAGCCATTAGATTAAATCTATTTATCAATGTTCTGGAATTAAAAACCTCAATTGCATTTGCTTCTTTTATCTTAAATATATTTTTCTTAATGCTCTCAATTCTTAAAAAATCAAATGGATGAGGGATAATAATGAAATGGTTCTCGTCCTTGGCTCTGTCGCAAATGTCTGCTAAATCTCTGTTATATTTGCCATCTGAAAGAAAAACCAGTAATTCACCATAGTTTGTTTTTATTTCCTCTCCAGGTATTACTAAGAGCTTCTTTCCAGCTACTTTTTTTGTAGCTAAGGCGCCTTTTACAGTGTTATGGTCAACCACGCCTATGACATCATAATCCTTTATCAAAGCTTCTTTGACAACATCAATAGGCTTCATATCCGAACATTTAGAGTAATGGGTATGAACGTGGAAGTCTGCTTTTAGCATGAAATCATTAATATTGATTTAAATATAAAGAATTTAAATTTTCTTTTATGCTACCTATGGTAAGTGTAGTTGTACCTGCTAAGAATGAGGAAAAGGTTATAGAGAAATGCATAAAGAGCTTGATAAATTTAAGCTATCCAAAGAATAGACTAGAAATAGTAGTAGCAACAGACGGGAATACGGACAGAACATTAAAAATATGTAAAAAATACGAACCTAAAATAAAAGTTATAGAGACAAAGCCAACGCGTTGCAAGGCTGAGGCACTTAATGCTGTTATACCAAAACTAAAAGGTGAAATAATAGCAATTTTTGACGCTGACTGCGTTGTAGATAAAAACTGTGTCGCTAATGCTGTTAAAAGATTTTCTGATAAAGAAGTAATGGGAGTTATGGGATTTCTAAGGCCTTACAATAAACAGCAGAATATCATCACTAAAATGATATTTTCAGAAACTATTCTGGTATTCTTCCAGGAGAGTATTATTAATAAGCTTGGCCTCAACCCTAATTTTCTCGGAAAAAACATGTTTTTTAGAAGAGAAGTTTTCAAAAAAATTGGCAAGTTTGATGAATATTCATATTCAGAAGATATAGAGTTTTCAATTGAAATGAGAAAATACAAGTATAAAGTCGTTCTAGAGAAGAGTGCAATAACATATGATGAATATCCTACTTCAATCAGCGATATCTTAAAACAAAGACTTAGGTTTTTTAGGGGCATGCTAAGGGTTAAAAGGAAGATGAGTTATAAATCTAAAAAAGATATATTTCAAGATTTGGCACATGGATTTTTTATCTATACAAGTTCGCTGTCGTCTATAATGCTTTTCACACTTTTGTTTAGCCTTGTAATTAAGATGCCTACGATAATCGTAAACTTAGGTGCATTTATACTTTTGTTGCAATTTTTATTGTTTTTAATTTCTACAATCTTTTTAAAAGAGCCTCTAAAAAATTTGTTATTCACGCCACTTTACTTGATTTTTTCTATTCTAAACTTTTATTCATTGTTTAATGCCTGGTATAAAGAAAAGACAGGCGCTTCTATAAAGTGGTATAAAGTTAATAGAGCTGCAATAAAGCAATAGATATCAGGTTTATTTATAAAGAATTTATATTTATTTTATGCTACCTATGGTAAGTGTAGTTGTACCTGCTAAGAATGAGGAAAAGGTTATAGAGAATTGTATAAAGAGTTTGCTAAAAGTAAACTACCCAAAAGATAGGCTAGAAATAGTAATTGCAACTGATAAGAATAACACTGATAGAACAATTGAAGTGTGTAAAAAGTATGAACCCAGAATAAAAATTATATTAACTAAGGAAACACACTGCAAGGCTGAAGCGTTAAATTATGCTTTACCTAAGCTTAAAGGTGAGATAATAGCATTTTATGATGCTGATTGTATAGTAGAGAAGAACTGTATAATGAATGCAGTTAAAAGATTTGAAGATGAGAAAGTAATGACTGTGATGGGTTTTATAAAGCCTTACAACATTAACCAAAATATTATATCAAAGCTTGTTTCTTTAGAAACTTGTATGGTATTTTTTCAAGATTATCTTCTTAGTAAATTTGGTTATAATGTTAATATTGTGGGAAGAAATATGTTCATAAGAAAAAAGGTTTTTGAAAAAATTCATGGTTTTGATGAATATTCATATCTAGAGGATGTAGAATTTTCAGCGGAGTTAAGAAAATATAATTTTAAAACGGTTTTAGAGAAAAATGCTATAACTCATGACGAATGCCCTAATTCAATAAGTGATGTTTTAAATCAAGGCCTAAGATTTTTTAGAGGATTAATTAGAATAAAAAGAAAAGAAACGTTTGAAGATTTTGTACACGGGTTTAATGTTTACTTAAACTCAATCTCTTCTTTTATGCTTTTTATTTTATTGACTAATTTATTTATTAAAATATCATTCATTAACTTCTTAGCTTTAGCAGTTATAGTATTTCATTTCTTATTTGTTTCAATTGCTAATTATGTATTTAAACAGCCTATGAAGAATTTAATCTTGTTTCCTATTTTCCTATTATTTTTTTATATGAACTTTTATATTATAGCAAAAGCTTGGTACTATGAAAGAACTAACAAGCCCATGAAATGGTATAGAACTAAAAGAACTGGTGTTTTAACAAAATGAATAACTGGGATGTTGTTTGGCTAAAGACGCCTAAGTGGATTTATGAATTTTTTTGGAGAAGGCATCACAATAAAGTCTTTAGTATTTATCAAGAATTCTTTAGTAAGCTTAAGATAAAAAACCCAAAAATAATTGAGCTTGGCTGTGGTTCAGGCGAGATAACAGCTAGACTTATTAAAATGTACGGTGGATCGGCAACGCTTGTGGATAATAGTAAAGAAGCTGTTATTTTAGCGTCTAAAAATTTCAAGAAGTATAAAATAAAAGCAAAAATTATACAAAAGGACTTGTTTAGATTTAAGCCTCAAGAAAAATTTGATATTGCTCATAGTGAAGGCCTAATAGAGCACTTCTTAGGAGAAAGACAAAATAAGATAATTGAAGTGCATAAAAATTGTGTAAAAAAAGATGGATTAATTATAATATCTGTTCCAAGACCAGTTTGGTATTATAAGATAGCTAAGTGGCTTTTAGAGAAAGTAAATAAATGGCCCTTTGGATTTGAAAAGGCTATGAATAAAAATGATTTAAAAAAAGCGTTAGAGAATTGTGGTTTAAAAGTTCTAGAAGTTCTTGAATATAACAGATATTCCTTTGCTTTAGCAAAAATATAAAAATACTCATATTCTTATCTCTTAATATCCTTAGCCTGGAGATAGAAGCTAATAAGGGGTCATGGTCCAACCTGGCACGATACGAGGCTCCAGTCATGGAGCATTGATTCAAGGATGATAGAAGAAACCTCGGGATGGGGGTTCAAATCCCTCTGACCCCACTCATGATGATAAAATGGATTGTGTTTTTTGTAAGATCGTAAAAGGAGAAATACCCTCTCATAAGGTGTATGAGGATAAGGACTTTCTAGCAATCTTAGACATAAATCCAAACACCAGAGGAGTGACTTTGGTTTTAACAAAAAAGCACTATCCTTCTTATGCGTTTGATATGTCTGATGAAGTCTATAAAGACTTGCTTCTAGTTACAAAAAAAGTTGCGAAGACAATAGACAAAGCCTTGGGCGTTAAAAGGACTGCTATGGTTATGGAGGGCTTGGGAATAGATCATATGCATATAAAACTTTATCCAATACACGGCCTGAAAGAAAGTTTTGAAGAAATTTGGGCTCCTAAGAAAGTATTCTTTGAAAAATATGAAGGATATGTTACAACACAACTAGGGCCTAGGGCTGATGATAAGGAACTAGAGCAACTTGCCAAGAAGATAAGAGAGTCTTTTTAAATTCTTAACATAAAAATTAATTCTATATGCGTCGATAGTCTAGTGGTTAGGACATGAGCCTTCCAAGCTCACGACCCGGGTTCAAATCCCGGTCGACGCACATCATATTTATGAAATATAAAAGGTTCAAACAAATAAAAGAAAATAGGGTTAAGATAGCAGAAGAAAGGATAGAAATACTAAGTGAAATGATAAAAAAGAAGCCCGAATTCGCAGAAAGATATAAGGAACTTATAAGGAAAATCGCAAATAAATACAGGCTAAAGATAGATTTTTAAACATGAAAAATATATTAGAGACAAGATGATTATGAGAGATGTTCCGATTCAAAAACTTATAGAAAAGCTTTCCGAGGAATTAAAGAAAAATGAGAATATCAAACCTCCAGACTGGAGCAAGTACGTTAAGACAGGAGTATCTGAGGAAAGGCCACCTCTGCAAAAAGACTGGTGGTTTTTAAGATCAGCCGCTATATTGAGGAAGATATATATCAATGGACCAGTAGGCGTTCAAAGACTAAGGACTGCATTCGGTGGCAGAAGAAGGAGAGGACATAAAGGTGCTCATCATAAGAAGGCTGGAGGAAAGATAATAAGATTAATGATTCAACAGCTTGAAAAGTCAGGTTATATTCAAAAGTTCGAAAAGCCAAAGAAAGGAAGAGTTATAACTTCTAGGGGTCAAGGTCTTTTAAATAAAGTGTCAAAGGAGATAAAATGAAAGACGAAAATACTGAAAATATTGCTGAGTTCGAATCAATGAAAAAAGAAGTCTTAAGGAAGATCTTAACAAAAGAGGCAGTTGAAAGAATGGGAAGAGTTAAGCTAGCAAACCCTCTGGTTGCCGCACAGCTTGAAATGTACTTGTTTCAACTTGCTCAGTCAGGTCAGTTGAACGAGATGATTGACGATGCAAAATTAAAACAAATTTTAAGTGTTTTAATACCGTTAAGGAAGATAAGGATAAAGAGAAGATAATCATGCCAAATAAACCAACGCCTTTGCCAAAAAAACTAAGGCTAATATCTGTTAGCAAAAAGAGGCCTGCTCCAAGATGGGCTGATTTGAAAAAGTATAATAAAAGAGCTAGGACAAGAAGAATTGCAGTTCATAGAACAAAGCACTGGAGACGAGGAAAACTTAAAGTCTAAAAATATTTAAGTGTATAAATCATATTTTTTATTGGTCTTATGTCTCTACAGCATTGTGAATGGTGTTATAATTCACCCTTCTTAAGAGAGACTTATGACGGGTTTGTAGATAATTTTAATTTCTATCTAGGAGATTCCGACGACTTCCCTAGGCTTTCAGATCCTAAAAAAATTGTTGCCGGAATGCTACTGCATGATTTTAATGAAATTCGCCTGAGGAAGGGTCTCTTAGGAAAGTATAGTTATGTTCCTGTATCTAGATTTTTCAATATTGACAATAGGAAATTTTTGTTCAGAGGCTATGTTCCCGTACCATTAGACGAAGTTACAGCAGCCCATGAGCTTGAACACGCTTTGACACCTAGAGAAAAATCCGAAGCTAAGATAGATAGAAGAGCCTGGAAAAAATATATAGATTTTTATGTAAAAAATAAAGTAGAATCTTACTTAAAAGATGCAGAAAAAAAGACAAGGGAATACATAGTTTAGATAAATCTTTCATCTATTTTTATTGAAGATCTACAACGCTCGCAAAATAAATGTGGATGTAACTTATCAATTACATTATCAAGGCCTGCATCATATCTTATCTCATTTCCAAGACGCATAAAGCCTTCATTTGTTGGTGGTGCTATTACATCAACCACTTCATACATAACACATCTGTTGTCAGTGCAATGAAGACCTAAGGGTAATTCATATCCAGTTTTACTATTAACCCATACTGCTGGTTGGTAATGCTCTGCATCAGGTGTGCCGTGTTTAACTTCATGAACCGACATAGTAATTAATCTTTTAAAATATCTATCAAGTGGAACTTCCAATTTCTCACTTGGTTTGTTGTCAAACCTTTTCATTCTTGCAGTTGATGCAATTGATAATGCGTTGTTAGGGTCGCACGCGCCAAAGATCCAATCGTCGTTCCTGCTGACAATCTGATAAAAAAGATCTCTTGATGTTAAAAGCAAAGCTGCTTTTCCTTCTGAGATTACTTTTGATAGTCTTGTTTGAGGTAGTTCCCAAGATTTGAAAGTATAACCATTAAATTCCGGTATGTGGGTCAGCACTTCTTCGATGTTCTGATTCTCTATTCTACTTTTTACTCCAAAAGCTTCTTCGATAGCCTTAGCTATTCTATTAGCTTCCTCGTTTAGATTTTCATGGACTATTATCATAACTTTAATTAAAATATAAAGTATTTATTTACTACTTTTTAGGTATAAATTAACGCTTAAATCAGAAATAAGCTTTAAATAAATAGGATTATTACTATGATGATATGCCTGAAGAAAAGATTTTTACTATACCTTTAAGGGAAGCCTTTGATAAGGAAAGACAAAAAAGAGCTAGAAATGCTAGCAAGATTGTTAGAGCTTTTATTTTAAGGCACATGAAGAGCGAAAACATCAAGATAGGAAAATCCATCAACGAGGCAATCTGGAAAAGGGGCATAAGCAAGCCTCCAAGAAAGGTAAGGATTCATGTTCTAAAGGAAGAGGATATAGTTTACGCTGAGTTGTTGGGAGTAGACATAAAAACACCTTCTAAAGAGGAAGTAAAGAAAAAAGAGGAAAAGAAAAAGGGAAAGAAGGAAAAGATAAAAGAAGAGAGAAAGGAAAGAAAGAAGAAGACAATACAAGATGAAATCCAAGAGGAAGTTAAAGGAAAACCAGCAGAAGTTCCTTCAGAAATAAAGCCAGAAGAAAAGACTAAAGAAGAAAAGAGCGAGAAAGAGGTTAACAAGCAGATTTCATAGAAGCTCTCATTTTTTCTCCAGCTTGTTTAATTTGTTCTACTGTTGTTATGGAATAAGAAAGTCTCAAATGATTAAGTCCGTTAGCACCAAAAGCAGTACCAGGGACTGTGGTTATATTAGCATTTTCAATAAGAAAATCTGAAAGTTCCTTATCAGACATTCCAGTTCCTCCTATATTTGGGAAAACATAAAATGTTGCTGGCGGAGTTCTACATTGAACGCCTGTTAACGAGTTTAATTCTTCAACAAGTGCATTTCTTCTCTTTCTAAATTCTTCGACCATATTATCTACATATCTTTTACTTTCATCTGGTTTTTCAAAAGTTGCCAAAGCTCCCCATTGACCTGGAGTATTCGGGCATGCAGATTCGATGTTTTGTATTCTCGATATAACATCTACATCTTTTTCATCTGGACCTATATAATATCCAACTCTCAAACCAGTCATTGCATATGTTTTTGAAAAAGAATTTACAGTACGTACTTTTTCAGAGTATCTTCCTAGTGGAACATGCTTTCCTTCGTAAATAATTTTTTCATAAACCTCATCTGAAACAGGTATGACATCGTTTTTTACAAGCATCCCTACGGCTTCCTCAGCTATCCTTTGTTCTATCGTACTTCCTGTTGGGTTGTTGGGCCAATTGAGTATTGCCATCTTTGGTTTGACTGACTTAACAGTCTCTTCCAGCTTCGGCAAGTCCAAAGAAAAATCTTCGCCTACGAGATTAATCGGTACTGGTACACCTTCTGCAAATCTTATTATCGGTTCATAGTTTGGAAATCCTGGATTAGGAAGTAAGACTCTGTTTCCTTTGTTTACATTGGCCAAGACACTAGAAAAAAGGGCGGCTTCACTGCCAGCCGTTACAGCAACGTTTTTAAAAGTTATTTCTCTTTCAAGCAGTTTTGTATAACGACCTGCAATAGCTTCTCTAAGATCCTGCAAACCTGCTGCAGAACAATATTTTGTTTTTCCTGCATCAATAGCCACTTTCATGCCATTGCTTACATGTCGCGGAGGATTATAACTATGGTCACCCATATCAAAACGTGTTGTAGAAGGTTTTGCTCTTGCAGCTATTTCCCTTATGATATTCGGTCCAATATATTTCATTCTTTCAGAAAATGCATGCTGCATATAGAAATTAGGAAGCAAAAAGATTTAAACCGATGTTTTAAATACTTCTATTTCTAAATTCAGAACATGCCTTTCAAATTTTTAAGAACAAACTTTTATGGAGACCCTAACATAGGTTTCTATGGTTTTGCTACTGATAATTATTGCGTTTTAGGGGTTGAGCTCCAGCAAGGCATTTTGCAGAAGATTAAAGGGATACTAAAGACTGAAGTAGTCATATCTTCAATAGCAGACATACAACTAGCAGGGTTGTTTGCTTCAGGTAATAGCAATGGAATTCTGCTTCCAAAAATAGCTGAAGATTATGAGCTGAAGAAACTAAAAGAAAGTCTTGGTTTAAACATAAAGGTATTGGACTCGAGAGAAACTGCATTAGGAAACCTGATTCTATGCAATGACAAAGGATGCCTGATAGCGAATCAGTTGAAGAAATATAAAAAAGAAATTTCTGATACTCTAGGATGCGAGGTTGAAATAGGAAAAATAGCTGATTTGGACATAGTTGGTTCATGTTCCATTACAAGCAACATAGGTTGCTTATGCCATCGTGAAGCTAATGAAGAAGAGTTAAAAAGAATAGAAGAGATACTTAAAGTAAAGGTGGATGTAGGTTCCATAAGCTATGGAAGTCCATTTATAAAATCAGGAATAATTGTTAATAGTAGAGGCGTCATATTTTCCGAGCAAACAAGTGGAGCTGAGATAGGAAGAATAGAAGAGGTTTTTGGATGAAAGATGACATGCAAAAGAAAATAATACAATTTCAAATGCTAGAGGCAAACTTGAAAGCAATACAGGAAAGGGAAGAGCTGATAAACGAAAGACTAGCAGAGATAGAGACCACAAAAGCAGCAATAGAGGAGTTAAAGAAAACAAAGCCAGGTAAAACCTTAATATCAATAGGAAGTGGGAATTTCGTTTCTGGTAGAATAGAAGACACAGAGGAACTAATAATTGGTATAGGGAGCGGTGTTGCAATAAAGAAAAAGAGAGAAGATGCTACTGCTATATTAGACAGTAAATCTAAGGAATTTGAAAAAGACTTGAATAGTCTAAGAAATCAGAGCACAACTATTGCTTTTCAATTAGCAAAACTGCAAGAAGAGATAGAAAGATTGCAAGAGTGATAAAGTGTTTGGTTTCTTAAAGAAAAAGTTAAAGGAAGGAATAGAAAAAATTTCTAAAGCTGTTTCTGAAAAAGAGGAGAAAAAAATAGAGGAAGCTGTCGAAGAGATAAAAAAAGAAGAGCATATAGAAGAACCTAAGAAAGAACTTGTAAAAGAAGTTGAAAAAGAAATTGAAAAAACAGAAGTGAAAGAGCCTGTAGAGGCAAAGGCAGAAGAAATAATAGAAAAGATTTCAGAAGAAAAAATAGAAGAAGCAAAAGAGGTTATAGAGACTGCAAAAGAAATAGAGCAAGTTAAAGAAGAAAAGCCTTCTGAAAAAGCAGTTGAATTATTCGAGAAGGAAGTTGAAAAAAAACTTACAGAAGCTGAAGAGAAAAAAGCTAAGGAATCTTATGAAGAGATTTTAAAGGAAATAGAAGAGAAACCTAAAAAGAGATTATTTGGATTATTAAAAAGAAAACCAAAGGCCGAAAAACCAAAAGAAGAGAAAATTGAAAAGGGAATTATAGATAAAATCAAAAAGAAAATAACTGAAAAGAAAATAGAGGAGGACGATGTTAAGGACTTGCTAAAGGATTTGGAAATGAGCCTCATAAGTTCTGATGTTGCTGTTGGAGTAACTGACAAGATTGTTAGTGACCTGAGGAACAACTTGGTTGGAAAGTTCATTAAAAGAGGGGAAATCGAAGATATTATTAAAAAATCATTTAAGGACTCTATTCTAGAGATTCTGAATGTCGAAAGCTTTAACCTACTTGAGAAGGCAAAAACAAAAAAACCATACTTGATTGTTTTCCTAGGGTTTAATGGTTCTGGCAAAACAACAACCATTGCACGCATCGGTCATTTGTTAAAGAAGAATGGCTTTTCTTGCGTGTTTGCTGCTGCAGACTGTTTTCGTGCAGCCAGCATTGAACAGCTAGAAGAGCACGGCAAAAAACTAGGCATAGAAGTTATTAAACATAAATACGGAGCAGACCCAGCTGCTGTCATATTTGATGCAGTAAAGCATGCCAAGTCAAAAGACATAGATATTGTTTTAGCAGACACTGCTGGGAGAACCCACACTAATGTTAATTTAATGGATGAATTAAAGAAGATCATAAAAGTTAACAAGCCTGACTTGAAAATACTTGTTGTAGACGCATTGACAGGGAATGATGTCTATGACCAGTGCAAGACCTTTAATGATGCTGTTGGCGTCGACGCTTTAATTATAACAAAAGCAGATGTCTATGAGAAAGGTGGAGCAACTTTGTCAGCGTCCTACACCATTAAAAAGCCAATCTTATATCTTGGAGTCGGACAGGAATATGACGACTTGGAAAGATTTGATTCAAATAAGATTGTTGAGAAATTGTTAGAATAAGATTAAATTCTAATAGATTTCCAAATATATCCTTGTTCAATTAGTTGTTCTATTTCACTTTCTGGATATGATTGTAGATATTTACAACCCCTGCCTTTACATCCTTCACAATATGCAGTACTTCTAAATAGTAAGCTGTCAAGTTGACAAGCTAAAACATCTCTCTTAATGACCATAGCAAATCAAAGATAGTTAATAATTAATTAAGAATTTAAATCTAACTTAGGAAAAAACCTAACAAAATCTAAACACTATTTAAATAGGATTTACTAGAATTATTTTATGAAAGAAGCTTTATTGATACTAGCGGTTTTAGTTATTGTAGGAATAGCAGTTTACTCATTCATACCTCCTACTACTCAGACTTCTGTAGGTACTATAAAGAAGTTTGCTTCATATGATGAACTAAAAAACTTTCTAAAAAGTAATGTGGAATCTTATGATTATTACGGAGGAACATTTGGCTCTGCAACTATGGGTGCTTCAGCGCCAATGATGGCACAATCAATGAAAGAATCTGCTGCCACAACAGCTGCACCTTTAACTGATGGAGGAGGTGCTGGAGAATATTCTACCACTAACATTCAAGTAGAAGGTGTTGACGAGGCAGACATTGTAAAAAACGATGGGAAGTATATCTACACCGTGACTGGAAAAAAAGTCATCATAGTTGATGCTTATCCAGCAGAAAGCTCTAAGATAATATCTCAAATAGAGCTTAATGGAACTGTACAAGAAATATTCGTAAATAAAGACAAGTTGGTTGTTTTTGGGTGGGAGTATAGCTATGATTATTCTTCAGAGGTAACATCCGAGATAGGCATAGTTCCTCCTTCATATAGCGGACCAAAAACCTTTGTTAAAATATATGACATAACAGACAGGTCTAACCCAGTTCTAAAGAGAGATGTTACTGTTGATGGTAACTATTATGACTCAAGAATGATAGGAAATTATGTTTACACTATAGTTAACGAACCAGTCTATTATGGTGGGTATTATGGCGGCGGATCAGATGTCGTACCCTTACCTGTAATCACTTCTAATAATGTTGTAAAGACAGTAGCGGCATCTGATATCTATTATTTTGATTACCCTGATTATTCTTATGTCTTCACAAACATACTTGCAATAAACACTCAGGATGATAACGAGGATCTTTCTAGCAAGACATTCCTAACAGGCTATAGTCAGAACATGTTTGTCTCACAAACAAACATATATTATGTCTATACAAAGAGGGCTAATCCATATGATTATTATGACAAGATAATTGATGAAGTAGTTATACCAACTGTTCCAGCAGAAGAACAGAAGAAAATGAACGATGTAAAGAATATGAACATAAGCAAGTCTGAAAAAGCACAGCAAATAATAGTAATATTCCAGAATTATATTAAAACATTAAATCCAGAGGAATCAGCTAGGTTGATGAATGTCACCCAGCAGAAAATGGAAAAAGTTCAAGCTGATATTGCTAAGGAAATGGAAAAAACCATAATACACAAGATCTCTGTTGACAATGGAAAAATAGACTATAAGACAAGCGGGGAAGTTCCAGGATACCCTTTAAACCAATTCTCTATGGACGAGTATAATAATAACTTTAGAATAGCTACTACTACGGGCTCTTGGAGGTCTTCAGGCACCCTTAACCATGTTTACATTCTTGACAGCAATCTTAAGATAACTGGAAAACTAGAGGACCTTGCTCATGGAGAAAGGATTTATTCTGTTAGACTCATCGGAAACAAGGGGTACATGGTAACCTTCAGGCAAGTCGATCCTTTGTTTGTTATAGACTTGAGCGATCCTAATAATCCTAAAGTCCTCGGCTTTTTGAAAATACCAGGAGTTTCAGATTACTTGCATCCTTATGATGAGAATCATATAATCGGAGTTGGAAGAGATGCTTCAGAACAAGGAACAATAAAAGGAATGAAGCTATCTTTGTTTGATGTTAGTGATGTGTCAAATCCAACAGAAATTTCAAAGTACATAATAGGTGAGAGAGGCACAACCTCAGAAGTTTTAAACGATCACAAGGCTTTCTTGTTCAGCAAAGAAAAGAACCTTTTGGTAATACCAGTTAGACTAGCAGAAGGTGGAAAGTATAACGCATGGCAAGGAGCTTATGTCTTTAATATTGATTTAACTAATGGATTTTCATTAAAAGGGAAAGTGTCTCATGCTTATGAAAAAATAGGTTCTTGTACAGGTGATTTTTGTCCTACATGGGCTGATGGAAAGTTTGGCAAGGCACTAAGCCTTAATGGAAATAATGAGTATGTTTCAATTCCAAATTCTCAAAGCTTAAACATGCCAAAGCAACTTACTATTAGTTCTTGGGTTAAGTTCGATGAAATACAAAAGCAACCAATAGTTACAAAGGCAGATTATAGTAATTACCAATATTATCTGGGAATGACTTCAAGAGGCGCTATTGAATTCACTGTTAATGAAGATGATACTTGGAAAACTACAGACACAAGATTGGAAGCAGGCCAGTGGTACCACATAGTTGTGACAGCAGACAGGAACACTGATAGCATAAGGATTTATATTAACGGCGTTGAGGATGCCAACTCGCCATTCACAGCAGAGTATCCTTTCCACAGGAATTCAAACAATGTTAGAATAGGTGCTACTGAAAACTATGGTTATCAATATCTAAGGGGCACAGTTGATGAAGTCATAATAGTAAACCGTTCCTTGTCCAAAGATGAAATAACTCAACTGTATCAGAATGATAACGATATTGTAATGCCTTCTGACACCATGCTTCACTTGAGATTCAACGAAGGAGAAGGAACCAGAGTAGAGGACTCGAGTGGATTTGGAAACAGTGGAACAGTAACTCGTGGAAATGACTATTATTACAATTACGATTATTCAAAAGAGATAAGAAGATCCTTGTACATGGATAACGTTCTTTACACAATTTCAAGCAAAATTATAAAGATGAATAATTTAGACAGCTTGAGTGATATAAACAAAGTAGAACTTCCTTACGATCAAGAAGGATACTATCCTTATTTGAGAGGAGTTTAGCTCAACAAATGCTTAAATCTTTTATTTTTGAACATAGCTTATGAAAGAATCCAGTTTAGTTCCTAAATACATCTCTCAAAACTTGAGAGATTCTTCAATTTATAAAGCATTTAAAGATAAAATTAAAAATCATACATGGTTTCATTATCTTTTTCATTGTACATTTTGTTTTTTTAAGGATAACATTTTTGAAGAATATATAACTTACACACCCAAAGAATGGATAATGCATCATAAAGAATTTAAATAAAGTTTCTAATTATTTGACTTTATTTAGGAATTATTATTCCGTCCAAGTCTTCATACTTTCCTTCTAGATATGCCTTAGCAGTTAAGGCGCATAGCAATGCATCATACTCGTCTTGATTCTTTCTAGGTTCCTTGGATATTCCTAAAACTTTTTCTGATGCCTTTGAGAAAACTTCAATAACTTTGTAATCTTTTTCATTTAACACTTTTACAAGCTGTGAAGCGCGTAAGACCAACATCCTCATAGTAGGAAAGGCTGGTGACACAGGTTGGAACCCTCTTTTTAATAATTTTTCATCAGCAGTCCTCCATATGCCAGTTCTAGGAAGCCAGAAAGGAGCATCTACTGCAATGCAGTCTGGTTTTATCTCATCTATCTCTTTTAGTATTTCTGCATCAGAGAATAGAAGTTTTGTTTGAGAACCATTTTCATCTAAGAGACAGAAACCAGTAGGATTTTCGACCTTTCCAGCAAGGTCTATGCCTACCACTTTCATATTAAATAATTGCAGGTAAATTGATAAATACGCATCAATTTAATTCTTATTATGAAGTGGGCAATAATATTAGTCCTAGCGATATTCCTTATAGCAATCTATTTAGTATTTAATAATCAGAGTCAAAGTGAAGTAGTCTGCAATTCTCCATACATAAAATATGATAATCAATGCTGCCTAGATGAAAATAATGATGGTTCATGTGATAAGGATGAATTACAACCAATAAACGTAGACTCGTGGCAAAGCGCTGTCAATGCTGTTGATAGACTAGAAACCAAGTATACTCTTAATTGCGAAGGCGGAATTAAAGAGAATGTTCTTTATGTAGTTCACATTATCAAATCTCAAAATTATATAGAATGCTCAAAGCTAAAAGAAAGGATTGACGCAGTGAGGTCAAAGCTTGGGCTTTTTGATAGTTATTTGAAAATAATAGACGACTGTGATAGCAATACGATGGAAGCTCTTTCAAAGACATTAAAGGGATTTGCTTATGGTCGTCTCTTGCCATTAAAAAACACGATTTCTAATTCAGACGATTTCTATTATGTTTATTCTGGATGTGCTCATGAGCCAGACCAAACAGGTGGAATATTTTCATTCTTTCAAATGGCCGTAGATACAGGGTCTGGAGCGACTGCAGGCATGAGCACCGCTCGCTAATTTTAATAAAATTTAAAAATGAATATCAAGTTTAAATCTTTTTGCTTCCATGTAAAATTATGGATATCAAGAAACTAGTTAAAGAAACTGACATTCTTCCTGCAGCAGGAATCCCGTATGTGAGTGCGCACTATGCTGGCAAGCATAGAGAATTCGAGTTTTTAGGTTATGCTTCGCTTCTCAATGGAACACCCCTAACAACCTATACCCTAAGACATTTAGGGGAAGACAATGCAACAATCGGTGATATCGTTGGATTCTTAAATCTATATTCTCAAGAAAAACCAAATAATATAATTTTGATGCCTTTTCAAGCAGCAGTGGGAGTTCAAACAACTGCTAGGCAATGTCCAGAAATTTCGAATCAGATAAGAGGAACTAAATTAATAACGAACATGGCAGTACTGAGAGGCGATAAGAGGACAAAACTAGGATTCAGACCACTTATAGAAAATGGAAAGATAATAAAATTTTTGGATGGAGAAGCTGTAGCTGAAGAAGATTTAAGTGGTTCGGTTGCTTATTTAGATGAAAATTATTGGACCGCTTCTGAGAAGCGTTCCACGCGTCAAAAATATACTGCAGGTAGAACATATTTCCATTCTCCGTTAGTGGGTGGAGTCAGATTAGAAAAATCTCTTGTTGGTGTGGAATTCGAAGATGACAGTTTGCATGTATTCTCAAACATCGGATTGGACGAGGAAGATACCACTGTTCGTTTTCCAATGGTGAGGATGAGAACCTTAAAGTTTTAAAAATACTAAAAAATGAATTCTTCTTATGTTAGAGAAGCTTAGTGAAGGATTAAAAGATGCTCTGAGAAAAATAACAGGAGCAGGATACGTCGACAAGAATGTTCTAGACGAATTGGCTAGAGATATCCAAAAGACTCTTTTAGCGTCTGATGTTGATGTCAAGCTTGCTTCAGACTTAACAGAGAGAATAAAGGACAGAGCATTGAATGAAAAACCTTCTGGTGGGATGACATCAAAGGAGCATGTAATAAAGATAGTTTATGATGAATTGGTAAGATTGGTTGGTGAAAAATCTGAGCTCAGTTTGAAGCCAGGAAGGATAATGCTTGTTGGTTTGTTTGGTGCTGGTAAAACAACATCCATAGGCAAGCTAGCTAAATTTTATCAGAAAAAAGGTTTAAGACCTGCTTTGATAGGATGCGACGTCCATCGTCCAGCTGCTATGGACCAACTGTTTCAGTTATCATCTCAAATTAATGTTCCATGCTATGCGCCGAAGGATGTAAAGGACCCAATAGAAATTTCAAAAACAGGCATAGAAAAATTCAAGAAATATGATATTCTAATATTCGATGCTTCTGGAAGAAGCTCGTTGGATAAGGAACTGGCAGACGAGTTAAAGAGATTAGGAGAATTTGTAAAACCTAATGAAGTGCTGTTAACAATACCAGCAGACCTTGGACAGGCAGCAGGACAGCAGGCAGAGGGTTTCAAAAAACTTGTTGGTATAACAGGTATTTTCTTAACCAAGATGGATTCAACAGCCAGAGGTGGTGGAGCAATAACATCCTGTGCAGTCACAGGAGCTCCTATAAAATTCATAGGTACTGGTGAAAAAATAGATGCAATAGAAGTTTTTGACCCAGAAAGATTTATCTCACGTCTTATAGGTTTTGGAGATATACAAGGCTTGATAGAGAAAGCAAAGGAAGCTGACTTCAAGCCAGAGACAGCAGAGAAGATAATAGAAGGAAAGTTCACAATGAACGAGTTTCTCGAGCAATTGCAATCAATGAAAAAAATGGGCTCATTGAAATCTATGTTAGGAATGATGCCTGGTCTTCCAGTAAAGATACCAAAAGAATTTGATATAGACAAACAAGAAGAAAAAATGAAAAAGTGGACTATAATAATACAATCCATGACACAGGAAGAGAGGGATGACCCTCAGATAATAGATGCTTCAAGAATCAAGAGAATATCAAAAGGATCAGGCGCTACTGAATCAGAGGTTAAAGAGTTGTTGAAGCATTATGAACAGACAAAGAAGATGGTTAAGATGATTTCTAGTGGTGGAAAAAGAGGACTATTTTCTAAGTTCGCAAAGAAATTCAAAGGTTTTTGATAATGAGAACATTCGTTCTTTATGCAAGAAAGGCTAGAACTGACAGCGACTTTAAACTAGGCGATCTAATAAATGCTGGAAGAATGGACTTGGTCTGTCGCTGCATATCTTCTGCTTTATGGCTCTCGCATAATGTTAGAGGAGACACAAGGATATTTGTTGTTCTAAATGGTCCACCAAAGCCACCTGTTACAATATGCTTTCAAGGATCGAAGCTTTCAAAAGTTTACGTTGATGAAACAACTAATGCGAAATGGATTAAAAAGTTATTATCAATGAAATTCGGGAAAGAATGGCTTGAGATTGAAGCAACAAAGATTGCTAGAAAGAGTTTCCAAGAAGTTTTATCAGAACTAAAAGGGAAGAATTATGTTTTGCACGAGAAAGGAGAGTTCATAGATAATGTGAAACTGGACAAAGACCCTATCATAGTTTTGGGAGATCAGGTCGGTTTGCCGGACAAGGAAGAGAAGTTCGCGCTTCGAAACGGTGAAAAAATCTCATTAGGAAAGAATGTTTATCTAGCTAGCTCTTGTATATCTATCTTAAACTGGATTTGTGATAAAAATGGAATTGATTGAAAAAGCTCTAAAAATATTAGAAAAACCTCTGTGCGATCATTGCCTAGGTAGATTTTATTCAGGTCTTCTTTCAGGCTATACAAACGATGAGAGAGGGAAATTCATCAGGTCTGTCATAGCAATGATGGTTGACTCCAAATCTGTAGATTACTCAAAAATTGAACCAAGCAATCTTTATGGTTTTAATTTTAGAATCAACAAAGATTTTTCCCCAGTAAAACCCGAGAAATGCTTTCTATGCAATAACTTGTTTGAAAGTTTAGAAGATTATGCTGTTAAAGCAGTCAAAAAACTAAAAGGCATAGAATTTAGCAATTTCCTAGTAGGCTCAGTGATACCTTCGGAAATTTTGGATAAGGAAGAAAAACTGTGGGAAATCATAGGCATTGATTATGTCGAATCAATAAAATCAGAAATAAACAGGGAGCTTGGAAAGAAAGTGTGGGATATAATAAGAAAACCAGTTAATTTCAAGAACCCGAACATAATAATTCTTCTTAATTTGGAAGAGAAAGATATTGAGATTCAAATAAATTCTTTATTCATTCTTGGATATTATAAGAAACTAAAAAGAGGATTCCCGCAGTGCAAATGGGGGACCCCTGGTAAGTATAATACTTCTACTCAAGAAATGATAGCAAAGTCCATCATGAAAGTTACAAAAGGAAAGGAAGATTTCTTCCATGGATATGGACGAGAAGATGTGGATGCTAGATGCTTGGATTGGAGGCCGTTTGTCGTTGAAATAACCGAACCAAAAGTTAGGAACTTTAATCTAAAGAACATTGAGAAAAAGATAGACAAAAGGATTAAGGTAAAGCTACTAAAGATATCTGACAAGTTTACAGTTAGAAGAATAAAGACTGAGATGGGCGACAAGACCTATAGGGTCATAGTTAAGTTCAACAAACCAGTAGAGAAGACAGAGCTAAGGAAATTAAAAAGTCTAGTCGGCTTAATCCATCAAAGGACACCTATTCGAGTTTCCCATCGAAGAGCAGACTTGATCAGAAAAAGATTGGTTAAAAGCGTAAAGTACAGGCAGGTAAACAAAAAATCTATAGAGCTTACCGTTAAGACCAATGCTGGACTTTATGTCAAGGAACTCGTATCAGGAGATGATGGAAGGACGAAACCTTCTGTTGCAGAAGTGCTTGGAGTTGAGGCAAAGCCAAAGAACTTGGATGTCATAAAAATCGAGAGACCAAAGAATTTATAAATTTACAAGTATAATGCTGTATGTGATTAAATGGTTGTAAAGTCGCATGGTCCAAGAAGGAGAACAAGAGAAAAGTTTAGAATAAGAGGAAAAATTGCTGTAAACAGGCTCATAAAGAAATTTAACATTGGAGACAAGGTTGTCATTGACATAGTGTCCTCTTCTTTGAACGGCATTCCATTTAAAAGATTTCAGGGCTTGTCAGGAAATATTATAGAAAAGAGAGGTAACGCTTATCTAGTAGAAATAAAGGACGGAAACAAGACAAAGAAAGTTCTAGCAACTCCAGAGCATCTAAAGACTATTTAAAATCAAGTTTATATCTTTCTAAAAAATATTCTTCTACATGCGGAGGTAGCCAAGCTTGGTCTAAGGCGTAGGCTTGAAGAAATCTCAGTGATAGTATGAGACAATTATTAGAAAAAGCAATAAAGAATAAAGAAATAGCTATAGCCATAATTGGACAAACCATAATGGATGAGGCTGATATAGGATTGGCGAATGTAAAGATAAACTTAGTATCAAAAACTGAAGCAAAGAATTTGTGGATTATAGCAAACAAATGGAAATGGGTTAACAAATTTAGAAGATTCATAGACGGCGAGCATAAGTTTGATGAATGGGGCTTTACATTCAAATCAGATAAGATAAGAGAAATTTACAATTCTATAGGGCCTCTACCCAACAAGGACAAAGATATTGCTTTTAGGCATCTTGTTAAGCATCAAGGAAAAATCCCAAAAACAAAGCACGGTTTAACTAAGAATAAAATTTTATTTAATTTGTCTAAGTATGGTCCGATGACAAGAAGAGAGCTAATGTACAAAGTCGACATAGGTTATTCCACACTGAAACAGCATTTATTAGATTTGAAAAAGAATGACTTAGTTTACGTGTGTGGAAAGAATGTTAATGATGTTAGGCATTCACATAGAAGACAAGCTGACATTTGGTCTATTAAAAGTTCTGCTAAAATCATTTGAGATATCTAGCCAAAGGAGCCTATGGGTTAGTCCCTTCGCAGGTTCAAATCCTGCCCTCCGCATCATGGTCCAGGTTCAGTGCATATGCTAGTGTGAAAAAACACAGTAAATTTAGAAGAATATCAACTTTATCGCTGATGCAATTATTACCATTGCGAACGCAAGCTTAACAAACTTGTTCCCTTTCTTAATCGCAGTATGAGTGCCGATGTAACCTCCTAACGCCATTCCAGCCAGAAGAACTATCCCGACTTGATAATCGATAATTCCAAAATATGCGAATATTATTGTCGCAAGAACAGCGCTGAAAACTGAAGATATTCTGTCGAGTGCCATTGATTCAATCAACGGCAGTCCTACGGTAAAAACGAGTATATATATTGCCACAAGACCAGCACCGGCCCCGAAAAATGCGTCGTAAACTGCTACAAGAAAATACGCTGCATAACCGAAGTTTCTGGACAGTTTAGAAGGCTTCTCGCGCTTTAGGCCCTTATTTTTAATGAATAGCAGTGGCAACGGCAATAAAATGAAAATTCCGACAATTTTCGATAGCAGCTGAACATCAA
>Ga0315294_10000855_pt1 | contig 33011 bp, 29 predicted proteins | sample YL17G13_40_MG_FD_203626 | JGI IMG/M metagenome (GOLD analysis project Ga0315294, IMG submission 203626) | Sediment microbial communities from Yellowstone Lake, YNP, Wyoming, USA - YL17G13_40 | ecosystem: Environmental > Aquatic > Freshwater > Lake > Sediment | place: USA: Wyoming | collected...
ACAGTGGTGGCTGTGGGCGTCGATGCCCACAAAGCTCGATACGCCTTGAGTACTTTCCATGACGGGCCTCCTTTTTTGGGTTTTTTCCTATTTTACAGGAGCGCCCGTCTTTCATACTATCAGAGCTTCAGAATTCAGAATCTCGGGTTAATGATCTGCGCCAGCTCGAAGGCGGACACCGAATAGGCCCAATTCACCCAGGGCCAAAACCAAGAGCGGGTCCCCCTTGATGCTTGGACTTTACGGGGACAACCTCACTGAGCGAAAACCGTATAGTTCCAATAAATAAAGGCCGGCATCATGCCTTACCGGAGAGCGCTCCAGACAATCACAATCCCCTCTTTTGATTCTCTGCGGCAAGCGCCTGAGCTGACAACCGCCTCAAGTAAGCCGAGACTTCACTTCTGCAAATCATCGCCAACGCGTAACTTTCTGAATTCTGAAGCTCTGATCCCAAGCCTCCTGATTATCACCGGCCCGAGGATGCCGGAGGGCAGGGCGTCATCGCGGCCTTTGAATTGCGCGTATCCCTTGTCCCCGGCGTTGGCTTTTCCTGCGAAGCGGTTGCGGAGCGCCGGGACTGAGACTATCTCAATCTGATTTTTTCCGGGCTGCAACAGGCTTGTCACATCCAGTTCAAACGGCGGGACCAGCAACTCGCCCGCAGGATTGCCGTTGACCTTCACCTCCGCGGCGCCATAAACCCACTTCAGTTCGAGAATCGCTTTTTGTCCGGGCTGCATCTGCTCAAGCTGGAGCTCGGTCCGGTAGGTTCCGGGCGTGGAGCAATATTTGAGCGCGGGAATTTGCCTCCAGTCGACAAGCTCGTCCAGGTTTTGGCTGAAGGTTTTGCCTTTGACGTCCTCGCCGGTTACTGTCAGGCTCCAGGGCTTGAGTAAGATCTCCCCGGAAGATACCCTGTCCTGCGGCCATACCGGAATTCCGGCTGCGATTTCTCTGCCGCAGACCAGGGCCATGGAGCCGAATGCCGGGAACTCGGCCATGATTTGCCCCTCGGGATTGTTTTTCGCAATGGCCCGCTGTCCGCTCCAGGGGTTGAGCCACTGCGGATGATCGCACCCGGCCTCAACCGAGAAACTGAAGCCCAGGGAACCCGGCTCCGGGTTGCGGAAGAAAACCAGTTGCTGTTCCGGGCCCAGCCTCCGGCGGATAAGCCGTACCTTGGACGCGGCCGCAAAGCTGATTCCCGGCTCAACCTCCAACGCTTTCAGCGCTTCAACCGCGCCCCGGGCATCCGAACTCTTCGCGCCCGACTTGAGCAGATTTGCCATTGCGGCCTTGACCCTCAAGTCGCCCTGCTCAAAGTCTTTGTATCCCGGCTGTTCCGAAGGAGTCGCGCCCACGACCAGGACCGGAGCGCGGTCTTGCGCGAGCGCGAGAATTTTCTCCGCGGTCTCAGGCGGCATGGACTTGACGTTGAAAATCAGAAGTCCCTTCCAGGAATTGCCGCGGATGAAAATCTTCCCCGCTTCAACCTTGGCCGCGTTCAAGCTGTCGGCATTGACCCAGTCCCAGGTGTAACCGTTGTCTTCCAGGTCCTTGATCAGCGGCCGGATTGCGGTGCGCCATTGGGCGCGGTCGTCGGGTCCCATGGGGAATAGTTTGGACCCGATGGCGATCAGGGAATTGAGCGGGCCTTCGGGCTCGCCCATGAACTCGCCGTTGAAAAGCAACTCGTCGTTGTTTCCCATCTGGTCAAACGAGGTCGGGAACCCAAACCAGGGATAGTAGATCAGGACGTCCGCTTCGGGCTGGCCTTGACGGAGCGCATACTGGCAGCGCGCAAGGTAGCGGTTGATTTGCGGCATGTATTTCCAAATGGTATTGCCTTCCGCGAACTGGTCTGAAAAACCGCCCGCGAACGGGAACCACCCGGCCTCGCCGTACCCGCTGTCCTTCTTGTAAGAAAAACCGTGATAGTTGACCTCGTTCACTCCCGAGCTGAACATTTTGTCGGCCGAGGCCTTGAGTTTGAGCGGGGTGGTCATGTAGCCTTTTCCCATCCAGACCATTGACTCGGAGTCCACAATCGGCTTGTTGTAGAGATGCGCTCCTGCGGCGGCCATTTTGAGGAACGCCTCATATCCTCCGGCGTAGAGTTGTTCAGTTGCCGGTATGGATGAAAGTCCCATGGCCTTGATCACGTCCACGTTGACCCCATAGGCCTGCACCCGGGACTTAAGTCCGCGGCCTTCGGCCCATCCGGCCGCGTTTTCGATGAAGCGCTCAATGAAAAGGTCGGAGACGGTCAGTTGGTAATCGTATTGCAGCCGATGGTCTTCGGCTGAGAAGTTGAACGCGGATTTGGCCTTGAGCCCGCCGTCAATGAAAAGGTAGTTGTCCGCTCCCGGGATGAGCGTCGCGGCTAGGAGCGGGGCGAGGTCGTAGCCTCGCCTTTTCTGGAATTCGGCGAGGAAATCGGGGGTGAAGAACCTTTCGGTCTTGAGCTCAAAGCTGTCGTTGAAAATCGCGCGCAAGGGGCGGCCGTAATATTTTTGCAGGCCGGTGCGCTCTCCTGCCAGGTGCTCCAGGTTGGATCTGAAGGTCTCGGCGTCAAAGTAGTCCGCGACAAAAGATTTTGCCGGGTCTTCCGCGGACAGGCTAACATACTGCCCGTCCGGGCAGACGTAAACCGCGATCACCCTCCACTTGCCCTCCGGGACTTGCCATTCGATTTTTCCATCCGCATCCGGCTTGCCCAGGACTTGCACGGAGCCGGAGTCGAGCCGGACGCTGCTGGTCAGGTTGAGCGGATTTTTCGACCGCCTGCCTCCCAGCTCCCTGGCCGCGACCACGGTCACCAGCCTGGCCTGGTCCGGCATCCAGCGGATTTCGGCTTCAGACACCACCAATTGCAAGACGCTGGACAGCTTATAAAGCGCGGGCTTTTGCGGCTTGGGGATCGCCACCTTCTTTTTGCCCGGGCCGCGCACAATTGCCTCGCCCCAGAACAAAGTCTTCATGCTCTGCTCCGGCCGGATGTGGCTCCCGCCCGAGGGCCAGCCCGAACCAAGAGTCAGATCAATGGTCAGTCCTTTGGACCTGGCCTCTTCCATCACCGCGGCAACGTGGCCGTAGAAACTTTCAGTGTCAAAGGAATGCCGGCGCGACAATTCTTCCGGACCCGACCCGGACCCAAGACCGGCTTCAAAAGCCTGAATCTCAGCGCCGCCGAAAAAATTGTCCGAAAGCAAATCAACCTCGCGACGCAATTCCGCATCCTCAACGTCGTTCCCCGGCCACCACCAGCGGACAAATGGACGGTACTGAACGCCTGGATTTTCGAACTCAGAAAAATCGAATGACACGGCATCCCGGCCGGCCGCCCCCAAACCGAAAATCGAAATTATCGTTGCCGCAGCTATAATCAACACCCCTGCCCTGCCCTGCTTCCCCATTATTTTCTCCTTAATAATCATGCACTTAAATCCGCTGTTGTTTTCAAGTCTAGCACTCTTGCCAAAATAGATCAAAACTGCGAGAATATTTCAAATAATCTAGAGGCCTGGTTCGTATTAAAGATTGACTAAACCCAAGAAGGAGGGGAACTATGCAACCCAAGAAATCAATGCTGGTGCTTTTAGCGGCGGCGTTCATGCTTGTGGCCGGGAGCGTGTTCGCTCAGGAATCGAACTCGCCTGCGCAGGCAAGCACGACCAAGGATAAACCTGTGGTGGTTAACACCTTGAGAACCGGGAACCAAAGTCTTGACAAAAATATCGACTGGGGGCTTGGGTTGGCTGCTAAAGTGGTGGATCATGCGCTGACTCCCGAGGTGAAAGCCGACGTGGAGAAAAAAATCGACGAGGCGATGAAGAAGGCGGACGAGAAAAAGAAGAAGATGGATGAGGAGGTTATCCCCTTCCTCGGCGCGTTCGGCGCGGCGGATGTAAACTATCTGCCCATCGACATGGACGTTTTCGATCCAATGACCGATGACCGCGATATTGATAATTTCGGCCCGCTCTATACCATCGGCGGACGCGGCGGAGTAATTTACAAAAACCTTCGCTTCGGCGGCTTCGGCTTCGGCGTGAGCCAGATGACCGAGGACGAGGTTGCCGGGGATGACCGCAAAGCCGTGCTCGACATGGGCGGCGGCGGGATCTTCATGGAGCTTGACACCACCGGCAGCCGGAAAGCCGGGCTGTTCATCGGCTCGGACATTGGCGCCGGGTCAATCGCGTTGCATGCCAAGGGCGCTGACCTGGGCCCGGAAGGAAAGTTTGACGCGGACCGCGCGGTGTTCTTCGCCTATCCCTACCTGGGGTTCTGGCTGGCCCCGACTGACTGGATGTGGCTCCGGGTGCACGGCGGATATAACTATTTCCATATCACCACCACCGACGACGATTTTGAAAACGATCTCAACAACAACATGGTTGACGGTTCGATCAGGGGCAACTACCAGGTCGGACTGAACCTTTGCTTCGGGTACATTCCCAAAGGCGAATAGGCAGCAAAGTCCCTCTGAATAATGGATCAAGGGCGGGCGATGTGCCCGCCCTTGGTCTTGCTATGCAATGCTCTGACCAATCCACGGCACGGTATTTATATCAGTCACCCCCCTCCCCCTGTCGCTGCTTTTAGCTTTAAAATCAGCTACTTGAATCACCGTAGGTTTCAAGTCCAATGCTCTTTTAAAAATCGAGCAAAACTGCGAGAATATTTCAAATAATCTAGAGGCCTGGTTCGTATTAAAGATTGACTAAACCCAAGAAGGAGGGGAACTATGCAATCCAAGAAATCAATGCTGGTGCTTTTAGCGGCGGCGTTCATGCTTGTGGCCGGAAGCGCGTTCGGCCAGAGCATCTTCGTTAATTCTGCCCAGGACTTGAACATCTCACCCGAAATGACTCTCGCGCAAGCAGGCACTGCCAAGGCAGCTCCTGCGGCGCATGCTAAAAAGGAGTTGTCTCCCGAAGAGCAGGCCAAGCGGGAAGAAGCCAAGAAAAATCTTAAGTACTTCGGCGGGTTCGGCGGCGCGGGCGCATCCTATCTCCCGCTCAATATGGACCCTTTCAAGCCCCTGACCGAGGACCGCGACATTGACAATTTCGGCCCGCTCTGGACCATCGGCGGACGCGGCGGAGTGATCTATAAAGGCTTCCGCTTCGGCGGGTACGGCTTCGGCGTAAGCCAGGGGACCGAGGATGAGGTTGCCGGGGATCACCGCAAAGCGGTCATTGACATGGGCGGCGGCGGCATCTTCATGGAGCTTAACACCACGGGCAGCCGGAAAGCCGGACTATTCATCGGCTCGGACATTGGCGCCGGGTCAATCGCGTTGCATGCCAAGGGCGATGACCTGGGCCCGGAAGGAAAGTTTGACGCGGACCGCGCGGTGTTCTTCGCCTATCCCTACCTCGGGTTCTGGCTGGCGCCCGTGGAATGGATGTGGGTCCGGGTGGACGGCGGGTGGAACTACTTCCACATCAACACCACCGCCAACGAGTTTGAAAACGATCTCGGCATCCACATGGTCGACGGGCCGATCAAGGGCAACTACCAGGTCGGACTAAACCTTTGCTTCGGGTACATTCCCAAAGGCGAATAGGCAGCAAAGTCCCTCTGAATAAATAGCGGAATGGCGGGCGCTATGCGCCTGCCATTTTGCTTTGATCCCAAAATTCCTGCTCGCATTCTTCGGGCCGCGGACATTCCTGGGGGCGGCGGACACTCCTGTCCGCCGAAAATCTTTTCCCTATTCCGGACCTCAGGTTGCTTTTGCGCGGAGCTTGGAATATGGTTGAAACCGGGAGGGCGATCCATGAAGAAGATGCTAACTTTGTTTGGCTTGCTGGTTTGGTCTTTTTCCGCCAACGCTCAAAATGCCGCGGTCAACCTTTCAGTTGAGTTTATAAAAGAGCCTTTGGGGATTGACACCGCCCGGCCTCGGCTGAGCTGGGAGCTCCCAAGCCCGGAGCGCGGGGCGTGGCAATCCGCTTATCAAATATTTTTGTCCGCGAACGCATCCGGCCTGGACCCGGGCAAGGCCCTTTGGGACAGCGGCAAGGTCAATTCTTCGGCGAGCAGCGGCGTGGTTTACGCCGGGCCTGCACTCATGAGCCGGACGCGCTATTTCTGGAAAGTGCGCGCCTGGGACGGAAATGGACGGCAGATGAAAGACAGCGATGCTGCGTCTTTCCAGACCGGGTTCATGGACCAGAAAGACCTTAGGGCGAAGTGGCTCTGGGAGGACGACCAGGTCAAGCCCATGGACTACGCCTATTTCCGGACCGAGTTCAGTCTGGACGACGACCCCGCGGAGGCGTACGCCTTGATCTCGGCCCACAACCACTACATGCTTTACATCAATGGCCGGCAGGTCTCCGGTTACGTGAACCCGGGCGTGAGCAACCCTTTCAAGAACAAGCTCTACCTGACCTGCTCCATCACGCCCTTCTTGCGCAAAGGCAAGAACGCAATCGCGGCCATTGGCTTTTACAAGGGCGTGGCCGGGCAGAACTACGTGGCCGGGACCCCGGGGTTTTTGTTGGAGGCCTGGGGAAAAACCAAAAATGGAAAAGAATTTTCAATCCTGAGCGGCCCAAGCTGGAAAGTCCTGGCGGACACGCCTTATGACGAATCCGCTCCCTGGCTCAGCGGCCGCAAGAACGGCGCCGCGGAATTCTTTGACGGCCGCAAGGAGCCCGCGGGGTGGAAGGACGCCGGGTTTGACGACTCCGCATGGCGGCCGGCCGCGGTGGTGAGCCCCGGCTACATTCTCAGAAGCCAGTACATGCCCGAGAGCAAAATCGATGAGGTGATAACCCCCTCCAAGGTCACTCACCCCTGGTTCGGGGTTTGGCTGTTCAAGCTGCCCAAGGAGATCGGCGGCTGGGCAAGGGTGACGGCCTCGCAGCCCGAAGCCGGCCGCGTGACCATGCGCTACTCCGACCGGCTCTTCATGAGACGCGCATATCACGGCGCCGCGGACGAGCCGACCAATACCTACTTTGACAAGTTTTATTTCGCGGGCAAGGGCGAAGAATCTTACGAGCCGCGGTTCGGCTATCGCGGGTTTAGATACATTGAGGTCACCGGGTTCAAGGGCAGGCCCTCAACCGACAACATCAAAGGCATCTACGCGCGCACGCTCGCGCCCGTGACCGCCATATTCGAAAGCTCAAACGCGCTGCTCAACAAGATTTACGAAATCTCGGTCCATACCCAGGCCATGAGCATGGTCGGACAACTGGTGGACTGCGTCAACCGCGAGCAGAGCCAGTGGCACGCCGACGCCGAGATCGAATCCGGGATCGTACTCTATAATTTTTACGACCCGCACATCGTGCGCAAGACCCTGCTGGACTTGAAGGACGGCCAGTGGGATGACGGCCGGCTCCCGGACTTCTACCCGGCCTCGCCCCGCGAATTCAACTACATCCCCGAGTGGGACTTCCATTACGCGCCCATGCTCTGGAGAACCTATTTCTATTACAACGACATCTACCTCCTCATCGACTGCTTCCCGGTGCTCGAAAAACAGATCGCGTATTACGAAACGCTCCGCGACCAGACCGGGCTCATCGCCAAAGGCCAGAAAATCTGGCACATCTCGGACTGGCCCGAGGACTTCGCAAGGATCGACCAGACCGGGCCTTACCTCACGGTCGAGAACCTGCTCTATTACGAGACCCTGATGAAATCCGCTCAGATCGCCAAAATCCTGGGCAAGACCGACGAGGAGCAAAAATACCGCGGCATCGCCGCGGAACTCAAAGACGCGATCAACAAGAACCTCTACGACAGCCAAGCCAAAGCCTACCTTGACAGCGCCGGCTCGAAAGAGCGCCACCAGGCGGCCGGCGCGCTCGCGCTCCAGGTCGGAGTGGTCCCGGAACAGGACCGTGACGCGGTCATGGCCTACGTCAAATCCAAGGGGTTCGCAAGCTCGGTCGTGCTCGCCTACAACCTGTTCGATATGCTCTACGACAACGACGAGTCCGAGTTCGCCTACAGCCTGGTCAATTCCGAAAATTTCCCCGGTTGGGGATACATGATCAAAAAAGGCGCAACCACCACCTGGGAAGGGTGGACCGGGCTCTTCGGGGAAACCTACGAGCACCCCTTTGCGGCCTATCCCGCCAGGTTCTTGATCAGCGGCCTGGCCGGGATCAAGCCCGCGGCGCCCGGATGGACCACCATCGAAATCCGGCCCCACCCGGCCGGAGACTTGAAATGGGCCAAAGCATCCATGCGCATCCTGCCCGGAGAAGTCGCGGCATCCTGGCAGAAAAACAACGGCGAGTTCAAGATCTCAGTGTCAATCCCCGGCAACACCCAGGCCAGGGTTTCCATACCGCTCGTGCCGGGCGGCGCCGCGAAAATCTACGAGGGAGGAGCCCAGGTCTGGCCCGTGGATGAAAAGAAAGACCCCCATGTAAAATTCCTGGCCAGCGACAATGCCTATGCCAATTTCATGGTCCGGGCCGGAAATTATGAATTCGCCGCAAAATAGAAATTCTGAGGCCTCCAAATCAGGCATTTGACCAAGCCCTGGACAAATGTTAGTTTAGGTATATGCAATTTGAGGTTTCCAAGACCATAGCTTATTGGCGCGAAGGCGCTGATTACGATTTGGACACGGCCCGGAGCCTGCTCCAGGCGGGCAAGTATCCTTATGCCCTGTTTTTCGGCCACTTGTCGCTGGAAAAAATTTTAAAGGCCCTGTTCGTGAAGCAAAACCAGAAGCATGCCCCTTATACTCACTCTCTGCCTTTGATCGCAAGCAAACTAAGGCTGAAGCTTCCTCAAAAAACCGCGAAAAAACTGGCGCGGTTTATGGAATTTTACTTTGAGGCGAGGTATCCTGAAGAGCAGCGGGAATTTTATAGAAGTGCACGCGGGAATTTGCGGAGCAAAACTTGGCGGAAATGGAAAAAGTCTACAAATGCCTGAAGCAGAAGTTATAAAAAAGCTCAGGCAGTTCCGGAAAGCGCTGGAGCGCCAAGGCATCCATGTGCACAAAATCATCCTTTACGGCTCTCAAGCCAAGGGCAAGGTCCGTGAATACAGCGATATAGACGTTGCGGTGGTTTCCGGCGACTTTGGCCGGGACCGGTTTGAGGAAGGCGTAAGGTTGTTTGAGATCGCGAGCGCGGTTGACGCCAGGATCGAGCCGGTGCCCATCTCAACCCGGGCTTTTGAAAAAGACACCTGGGTGCCGCTTATCCACGAGATCAAAAGCAAAGGCATTGAAATAAATATCTAGCGCAATCCATTCCCGGTTCCCAATTCCCGGACCCGACCTATCCCCGAATTCGCGACATCCCAACGCTAACAGTGCTCACGTATTATCGCATAAATGTCCAGCAAAAAAATAGAATTAGCGCCAAGAAAAAAAATGATGGAAATGGGCGGGAACTTGGTTTTCCAACTGGCGCCAAATGGAGGCTTCGTAAAGCTTGAACTAATAAGGCAACAAATAATTGCTAATACCAAACACCAATTGGTTTTTATCCAGAATATCATTGCCGTGTTCAACTCTTAGGTTGCATTACTGATCTGAGGAATGCCGGGTCGTCTTCCCTCATGACCCTGGCCGCGGCTCTGCGCTGGGCGAGCTTGTGCTGGGCAAAGGTTTTGGGGTTCTTGGCCGCGAGCAGTTTGGCCATTGCGATCGCCCGGGGCAAGACCTCCTCGGATTTGACGATCTCATCCACCGCGTTCATCTCCAGCGCTTCCCTGGCCGAAAGCCGCGCCGCAAAAAGCGACAGCTTCTCCGCGTTCCGTTTGCCCATCACGTAAGAGATGAGGGCCACGGTCCCGGGCGGGAGTTCGATGCCGAGGTCAATCTCGGGCATGCAGCAGAATCCGCGGTCTTCGCGCATCACCCGGTAGTCGGCGCACAGTGCCAGGAAAAGCCCTCCGGCAAAGGCGTGGCCGTTGATGGCCGCGACCGCGGGTTTGGGAAAAGTGAACACGCGAAGGAGGAGTGAGTCCATGGCCAGGAAAAACGGGAGCCATTTTTCTTTGGGAGCGTTCATGAGCCAGCTCAGGTCCAGGCCGGTGGAGAAAAATTTTTCGTGCGAGCCGGTGATGACGATGGCGCCGGCGCTCTGGTCATTCTCCACCTGGTCCAGCGCTTGGTTGAACGCTTCGATGAACTCCATGGTGAACTTGTTCTCGCCCGCGTTGTCCATGCGCAAAATGCGAATGGCGTCCATGTTTTCAATCTTGATCATCTAACCCTCCTGAAGCGTCGGATCAGGTCTCAATTCATGGGGTCAGGCCGCATGGGGTCAGACCCCAACTTCGGAGTTCGAGCTTCGCGGTTGGGGTCTGACCCCCGAATTCGCGGCCCGACCCCCAATTTGCCTCGAGCCATTCTGTCATCGCGCGGAATGGATTGTCAAGCTCCCGCTCATCGCGCGATTGACAGCTTAGATCAAGTCTGGTAGAAAATAGCTGGATTTCAGGGAGTATGCATGGAAAAAACCGTATTGGTAGTGGATGACAGCGAGGTTGCGCTGGAGATCATCACGGACGACCTCACCGAGGCGGGTTACGCGGTGCTCTCGGCGCGTTCTCCGGAGGAAGCCATGAACATCGTCTTCAGCGGCTACAAGCCGGACCTGATCCTGCTTGACGTTATGCTTCCGGGGATGAGCGGGGACGAATTCTGCAAGATGGTCAAGGGCAAGCAGAACACGAAGGACATCCCTGTTGTCCTGGTCTCGCAGAAGGACGAGTCGGAACTCAAGGCCATGATCACCTCGGCCGGGGCCAACGGCTATTTGCGCAAGGCCTCGCTGACCTCCGGCGGGCTGGCCAAGTTGATCGAAATATACCTGAAAAAATAATCGCGGGCTCAGGCCCTGAGGCTTAAGCCCGAGTTGCGACGACAGGCCCTGAACCCCGATTGATTTTGCATTCCTGTTCCGGACTGTGGTATGTTAGTCTGCAACCCAAAACAAGGAGGGGCAAGATGAGCAAGAACTTTTTCGCAGGCACTAGACCCGGCAAAACCGTTACTTACGGCAAGGCCGCTTTTGAACTCCCCATCCACTATTACCGCGACGACTTCTTCGTGCTGCTCTTCACCGCGGACTATGCCAAGGTCAAAGCGCTGATGCCCACTCCCAACCTTTACCCGGCCCGGATGTGGGGCGACCGCGCCGTGGTCGGCTTCGGGGCATACAATTACATCAATACTTCGATCGGGCCTTACGGCGAGATCGGCGTGGTGGTCCCCGCGGTTTACGGCAAGGACCCGCTGCCCTTGATCCCCGCGCTCCTGGAGACGCGGTATCCCAATTTCGGCATGGTGGTGCTGCATCTGCCGGTCACCAGGGTTGAGGCGCGAGACGCCGGCAGGGGCGAATGGGGATACACCAAATTCCTGGCCGATATGCATTTCATCAACACGCCGGAATTCCTGGAAGTGAGGATGGACGAGGAAGCCAAACACATCCTGACCATGCGGGTGATGAAAAAAGGATTGCTCGGCCGGGACTGCAAGCCCCTGGTCACCTTCTCGGTCAAAGACCAGAAGCTGATCAAGACCGACATGCCCCAGGCGGGCACCGCCAGAAAGACTTTCTTCACCAAAGGCTCTTTCCTCAAACTCGGCGACCACCCGGTGGCCGAGGGGCTTAAGCAGCTGGACCTTTCGCCCGACCCGGTCCAGTCGCGCTATTACGTTGACCGGAGCCTGATCCTGCCCTCGGGAAGGGTGATCGAAGAAAACGTCAAGCCGCTCGAGGGCTACTACGGCAAGGACCGCGAAGCAAAACATGCCATTTCATACCTGGCGGGAGAGTGAGATTGCAAGCGGCTGAAATCCGGACTTTCCTCGATACCGCGGCCAGGTTCGCCAAGAAAGAAATCGCGCCCATGGTCGGCACCGAGGGCCGGGACGGGCGCCTGGAAAAACTGCCCGCGCTTATGGACAGCGCGGCTGACATCGGCCTGCTCGCGAGCCCGGACCCGAAAAGCGCCGGCTACGACTACGGGGTTTGGGGCCGGGCCAGCCTGAGCGAAGGCCCGGGGCTTTCAGTCGGCATCCTGCAAGAAGTCGCGGCATCATGCGCCGGGGTGGCGGCCTGCATGCATTTCGCGGGACTGGGAGCGGCCGAACTCGAGCAGCCGGCAAAGGCCGCCAAGACCGTGGCCGTGGCATTGTTCGAAGACTCCTGGCGGCTGGAGACCGCCGCGCTTAACAGCCCTCCCCCCTTTTGCCTCCGGATTTCGCATGAAGAGAACAAGATCATTCTCACCGGGGAAAAATCCCTGGCGCCGGCCGCGCCTGACTGCAACGGATACGTGGTTTACGGCTCGGGCAATTCCGGGTGGGAAAGGGTTTTCGTGCCTGCCGGGGCCGCGGGACTTTCCATCATTGACTCCGGCCTGCGCACCGGCCTGGCCGCGCTCAAGGTTGCGAGCCTGAATTTTGACCGCGTGGCCCTCGCCGCGGATTACGGCCTGCCCGGACGCGATCCTTCCGCGTTCTTGCGCCGGCTGTTCCTGGGACTGACGGCAATCGCAGCCGGGAATGCGGACGCCGCGGTCTGTGAGGCGGTCGCCTATGCCAAGGACCGCTACCAGGGCAAGACTAAAATCATCAACCACGCCGCGGTACAAATTCTGCTGGGCGACGCGGCCTCCCGCGTTTCCGCGGCAAAGGCCCATCTTGCGGCCGTGTGCGAGCAGGACCGGGACGACGCCTCGTCTCTTTTCCGGGCCGCGGCGGCCAAGCTCCGGGTCACGCTCGATTGCTGGCAGGCGGTCACCGACAGCCTCCAGACCCTGGGCGGGTACGGATACATGGAGGACTACCGCCTGGAAAAGCGGCTGCGCGACGCCATGAGCTTGAAGGTGATGGCGGTGCGTCCGGACGACTTGCGGATGTTTTGCGCGGGTTTCAAAGCGGGAGAAGGACAATGACCGACAAACTTTCACCCGCCGCGGCCTCGCAGCAACTGGGCTTGATCGGAAAAATGCTCTACGACGTTGAGCTCAACACCATCTGGGAGCGGGACACCCGGACGCTGCCCTGGAATTTCCGGTGGTTGCGGAGGAAGTACCGGGCGTTCGCGCAGGCGGAGATCGCTCCGCTCTCGCTCTCCGCGGACCGGGACCCGCATTCCTTTGACGTGAAGCCGCTGTTCATCAAGTCCGGGCTCAAAGGCTTCCAGACCGAATTTTTCGTGCCGCCCTTTGGCACCGGCTCTTTCCGCATGCTCAGCTATTCCCTCCTGCTCCCGAGCATTCTCAAGGCCGAGGAGTTTTGCGCGGCATGCGGCGGAGTGGGGCTCTCGCTGCTCGCGCACGAACTGGGCATGGCCCCGCTGTTCATCAGCGGAAGCCTCAAGGCCATTTTCGGGTGGATGTTCCCGATCTACCGCGAGATCAGACGGGGCGAGCCGTCAATCGCGGCGTTTGCAATCACCGAGCCGGGCGCGGGCTCGGACGTGGAGGAAACCGAAGGCGCGGCCAAGGCCAGCCTCAATTGTCGGGCGAAAAAAGTCCCGGGCGGGTGGCGGATTTCGGGCCGGAAATGTTTTATTTCCGACGGCGCGGTTGCCAAATGGGTGACCCTGTTCGCGGCCGAGGAAGGCAAAGGCGTGGAAAGCTGGACCTGCTATTTGCTGGACAAGTCCATGTCCGGTTTTTCCGTGGGGCGCTCGGAGCGGAAAATGGGGCAGCGTGCCGCGGACGCCTCGGAGCTGATTTTGGAGGACGTATTTGTCCCGGATGAGCGGGTGATCGGAAAACCGGGCGCGGGATGGGCGATCAACCGGAACGTGCTGAATTACTCGCGGCCGGTGGTGGGGGCCATTGCGCTGGGGATCGCAAGGGGAGCTTTCGAATCCGCGCTGGCTTTCTGCAAGCAGGCTCGGCTGGCCAACAAGCCGCTGATTGAATATCAGGACGTTCAGCTTGCGCTCGCGGACATGCTGATGAAACTCACGGCCATGCGCGCCATTGCCTGGCATGCGGCCATGCACAGGTATTCCTTCCAGGCCGCGGGCGCCATGGCCAAGGCCTTCTGCGGGGACGCTTCCTGGGAAATCTGCAACGCGTCCATGGACCTGCTCGGAAACCACGGATTCCTGCAATCAAACAAGGCCGAAAAAGCCGCGCGCGACGCCCGGCTCTGCCAGATCTACGAAGGCACCAACCAGATCAACCGCCTGGCGATCTTCGAAGGCCAGCTCGGGTCGGATTTCTGAGCGCGCGAGTTCCCCGCTATTCCCGGTTGATTTCGTAAACGTCGACTTGGTGGATGGTTGCGAGCAGGCGGTAGTTTTGGTTGAGGAACTGGTTGAGGTCTTGGAATTCATTTTGGAGCGCGAGCTTGAGGTCGGGTTGAGAGGTTTTGAACAATTTGTTTTTCTGTCCGGGGAAGTAGGCGGTGACCAAGAAGAACCTGGGCCTGGCCGCGATCACCGAGCCGGTGTATTCGCGGATCCACTTTTCGCGGCAGGGGTTCTCGCGGTTTTCCCCGGGCAGGAGCAGGAGGGCCTGGACGCAGGGGAACCGGCTGGGCGACCTGGCTTTGAGCACAAAATTGACCAGGGGATACGGCCCGAAGAATTCAACCTGGTCTCCAGGCTTGATCAAAGGCTTCAAATAGAGTGCGGCCAGGTAGAAATTGCCGGACATATGAGGGTCGTAGCGGCCGAGTTCGGAAAGATACGCGCGCTCCAGGCCCCGGAAAGGATACTTGAACGCGAATTCCTTCAGGTAGGGCTTGACTCCCAGGGCCATGACGACAAGGACCGCCGCGCAAAAGAGAAATGAGAGCGCTCTGCCCGCCGGTCTTTTCACAATTGCGGCGATCTTCACGGCTGGCCAGGCCGCGGCCGCGCCGGCGAAAATGGTCATGAACCCGAAGAACGGGATCAAATGATAAGCGAAATATTTGCCCTGGAGGATAAAAGAGGCGAAGCCGGCCAGCATGAGAAAAAAGGCGGTCCAGCAAGCCGGCCGGTCCCTGCCCGGCGCAAAAACTATGGGCGCGGCGACAATAGCGGCCAGGGCCGAGATCAGGAGCAGGGGCTGGCTTTGGATGATCTGGCGGTTGATCTCGCTCATTACCAGCCGCGCGTTGTTGGAAGAGGCCGGGGACATTTTGGTGTAGACCTGAAGGTTGAACCGGATGCAGGCCTGGTAGAGTTCGTTGAGATAATGCAGGCGCCAGTAATAAGCGATGACCGCGATGGCGGGCAGGAGGCAGGCGCCGGCAAAAACCAGGAGCTCGATGCTGATTTTGGTACGGCCCCTTTTGCGGCCGGAGGTCCATAGAAGAACTCCGAGAATAATCCATGCAAGTCCGAAAGTGGGCTTGAGCAAAAAAGCGAACCCGGCCGGAAGCCCGGCGAGCAAAGCGCGGAGCAGCGGCCGGTTTTTAAGCGGAAAAAACCCGGAAAGCGCGAGCAGGAGCATCCAGAAGACGAAGGACTCGCGCTGCGCCGTGCCCATCACTCCAAGTCCGTAATAATAAATGCTGTAAAGGGTTGCGGCCATGAAGCCGGCGGCGCTGCCGGACAAACGTCGGGCAATATGAAAGAGCATGACCACGCAGCTTAGCTGTACCAGGAAATCAAAGATTCGGAAGCCGACCACGGTTTGTCCCAAAAGCCGGCCGGCGAGCCGGTTGACGATGAATATTCCGGGAAAGCTCAAGTCCCATACCCCGGCGTAGGGCGGCAGATGATATTCATCCCAGACCCAGGCGATATACGCGCAGACCGACTGGTCCATGCCAAACCCGAACCAGATGGTCAGCGAGAGGATGAACCCGCTGATCAGCAGCGCGGATAAAAACCAGGAGCGGCCCGCTGGAATGGAGGGGACGGCCGGCGCGTTCGCTTTTCCGGGATTGTCCAACTGGATCGATTTTCTTCGCAAACACGCCCCCGGTCAACCTTGGCCGGGCCGGGCTCCGGGTTTGATTGTTTTTCAGGCGGATGTTATGGTATGCGAAAAGGGGGTATTCCGACATGGATTCATTGCCGCTGGTGAACCTGGTGTCCATGGCGCACCTGATTTTCCTCAGCCTGTGGGGCGGCGTGGTTGCCACCGAGTCGGTGCTGGAGCTTTATCCCTACCGCCGCAAAATCCTGCACGAGCATTCCATCCGCTATCATTTCTGGATCGATTTGCTGGTGGAATTGCCGCTGATCCTGGCCGTGGTCGCCACCGGCCTGACCATCGTTATCCTTGCCTGGCCGCTTTCCTGGACCCATCTGTTCAAGATCTGCTGCGCGCTTACGGCCGTCACCGCCAACCTGGTCTGCGTGGGCTTGGTGTTGAAGCGGAAACAACTGCTGGACGCCAATGTTCAGGAAGCCGAACTCTGGAATTCCACCCGGCGGATCGTGATCTGCGCGGCGGTGGGACTCCCTTTCGCGGCGATCGCGGCGGGCGTCGGTTTCCGGCTCGCCCGCCAGAGGCTTTTGGAGTTGCTCTCCTGAAAAGAGATGTCGCTGCCCATGCCCGGCCGCAGTCAAAAATGCATTTGGTATCGGCTGCTTGACAATAAGTTCAAATAGGCGCATATTAGCAGAACCGGAAAGAATTCCGGAAAAAACGAAAAGGAGAGTGTGAAAGGAACATGAACATCTACGTAGGGAACTTGTCGTACGAAGCCGGGGAGGATGACATTCGCGAGGCTTTTACGAGGTTCGGTCAGGTCGCATCGGTTAACGTGATCAAGGACCGCGACACCGGACGCTCCAAAGGATTCGGCTTCGTCGAAATGCCCAATCAGCAGGAGGCCCAGGCCGCGATCGCCGGTCTGAATGGCCAGGACATGAAAGGGCGCCCGCTCAATGTCAACGAAGCTCGCCCCCGCACGGAACATCGCGACCGCGGCGGCGGAAGCAGCAGCAGAGGCGGCGGTGGCGGCGGCCGCGGCGGAGGCCGCTGGTAGGATTCGCCGGAGACGGTTCGCAAAATCGGCAATTACGTAAAAGGTAGGGATTTTGGGTCTGAGCTTGGGTTTTTGATATTTCAAATATTATTACTCGCAACGACACAATAAAGTCGCGCTGCTGCAAAGACTCCTGAAAAATTCTCACTTGACGCTATTGCTCTGCCCTGCGCAATGGGGTTTGGTTTCAAAAGGCCCCAAATTGGAGGTGGTGATTGGACAAGCCGGAATTGATCCCGCCAGGATAGTTAGGGCTTGCAAGGCTGTTGCCTGGCTTTTTAAGGATCTATTTCAGCCTTCCAATCACCACCATTCTTGAATTCTACCTCGCCCTGCCCAATTCGCCGAGCGCGGCCTTGAAGCCTCGGGCCAGTTCCTCCGACCTGCCCGTCCCCCAGTAATGGACAAAGATGATCAAAGGCCGGGTGTTGATCATGTGGTTGACCACGGCCGTGGCCTCCAGGCCGTTCTTGCGCAGGGACTTGAGCACCGATGTAAGTTCGGATTCCAAGCAGGCGATCTCCCCGCTGACCACCGCGTTTTCATCACTGCCGTAAAACGCCGCGGAGCTTTTCAGCCCCATCCGGGCGTTGACCAGGGCGCCCATGTCCAGGATTTTAAGGTCCGGCCGGCCGACCAGGTATTGATATACCGAATCCGTCTGCGTGCCGGCTCGGCCCACAATCTTGTCCAGCCGCGCAAGGTCAAGGGGAGCGTCCGCGGGCGCGAAAATGATTTCCGTATATTCCCCTGCCTGCGCCGCGCTCTGCTTGCCGATCAGATCCAGCGCCGGCTTGATCTTGCGCGCCAGGGATGCGGCCCGGCCCCGGCCGCGCACGTGCAGGAACAGCAACTCGGGCTTGACCCCCAGATAATGATGATGGAGCGCGGTAACCTCAAAGCCGCTGTCCAGAAGCAGCGACAACACCGGATTGACTTCCTCGGCGGTCAAGGCCAGCTCGCCCATCAGCACCTCCATGTCCCCGGCGCCTTTGGCCAGCGCAACCTGTCCCACAAAGCCGAACTGAGTGGGAAGCGACATTCCCGCGATGCTCGGCTTGAGCTCGTTGCGCGGGAGTTCGATGAGCAGCACGCGGTCCTGGTAGGTGCCGGTCCGGCCCAGGATGGTCAAAACGTTCCGGTATTCGGAAGGAATGGCAATCGCCTGCTGCGCCAAGGGCGGGTTGGCCGCCAGCGAAACGACGGCGAAAACCGATGATATTGCGATCAAGACGTTTCGTTTCATTTCATGCCTCCCTTCTCGCTCCTGCGCCGGAGCGAATCCCAAAACCCGCGGCACGGTTAGTAAGGGTAATTCGATTTGGGCGCGCTCTTCGGTTTCTGCGGGGCCATGGGCTTCGCCGGACCGGACGGCTTCTGGGGGACCGGTTCCTCCGCCAGTTTAATGGCCGCGGTCCCCGGGCCCGCACTGCCGTGGATTATGCAATTGGCCTCCGCCTTGAGCGCGGTATCCCCTTCGACCTTGTATTTGTAGGATACTTCAAAGTCGGCTGAAGGCGGCCGGCGCCGGGAGCTGTATTTCCACTTTTTGACTTCCTTGCCGTTGGCCTGCAGGTCCACCCAGTTAACATAGTGGACCGCCGAATTACAGCAGTGCGTAACCTTGACTTTGATGATGACCTCCTCCCCGAGCTTCGTGATCGCCGGAGCCTCGATCGCAACCGAGGCCGTGTCGGCCGTTGCCAGCGCCGGGGCCAGGAAACCGATCAGCATCGCCAGTAATCCCAGTAACCATGAACTCCTATTCATCTTCATCGTTTCCTCCTTTCGCTCAAAGCCCTTTGCCGCTCCGCAAATCCCATTGCCTGGAATTCGCTGCCAGCAATGTAAGCACAATAATTTCGTTGTAAAGGCCAAAGAATTGCGCCGCTAACGGTCACTAACGACAAAAATGGACACGGCCGGTCTTGCGTTTTATCAGCCCGGCCATTCATAGCCGGAGAGAGAAAGAGAGAGACCTTCCCCGCGCTGAAGCGCGAGGCTATCGAAGAAGGCGCGGCGATCCCTCATGCGATTTCGATGGCCCGGCCATTCATGGCCGGGAACGGAGACGGCCCAACCCCTTTGCTTCGGCCCGCGCCTGCGCGGGACGAAGCAGGACGGGGGAGCTTTCGGTTTCCCCGGCGCTGAAGCGCCGGGCTAAATCGCTCATCCTTCAAAATATTTAGTTGATGACCATAAGCGCCGGGCTATCGAAAATCTCTCAGATCAGTCAAAATATTTTGCTGATAACTATAATCGGCGGGGAAAGCCGCTCCCCGGCTGTTGCGCGTCCGCGCCAGTGGTGCTATGTTAGGAGCAGTTGTAATTTTTCAGGAGTTTGGCTGATGAAAGAGTCGCGGAGCCGGAAGGAATTTGAAGGCACTTCAACCTACGTGCTCGACCCGGAGTTGAAAAAGATCGTCAACATTTCGATCGTGCTGGAAATGCCGCTGTTGCTCAAGGGCGAGCCGGGCACGGGCAAGACCCTGCTCGCGCACGCGATCACGCAAAATTTGGGGATGGAGCTGATCGTGCTCAACGTCAAGTCCAGCATGAAGGCGGTGGAGGCGCTCTACCAGTATGACACGCTCACCCGGCTGAACGACGCCCGGTTCGGCGATTCCCGGCGCAACGTCAAAAACATTGAGGACTACATCAAGATGGGCAAGATCGGGCAGGCCTTCGTCTCCGACGCCAAGGTCGTGCTGCTGATTGACGAGATCGACAAGGCCGACACCGATTTCCAGGACGACCTGCTCGACGTGCTCGACCAGATGAGCTTTGACATCATTGAGATCGACAAGACCATCAAGGCCAAAAACCGGCCGATCGTGATCATAACCTCCAACGCCAAAAAAGACCTCTCCGACCCTTTCCTGGGAAGATGCAACTTCCACCACATCGCCTTCCCCAGCCAGGAAATCATGCACGCAATCGTCAAGGCCCATTTCCCGGAGATCGAGAAGAACCTGGCCAACGCCGCCATCACCACCTTTTACAGCCTGCGCAAGGTGCCCAACGTGGAAAAGAAGCCGTCCACCCGCGAACTCATCAACTGGATCCGCGCGCTCGAGTCCGACCCCGCCTTCAAGGCCGACCAGCTGGGAAAGGAAGGGAGCGTCCCTTACCTCGGAGTCCTGTTCAAAAAGAGCCTGGACCTGGAACAGGCCAAAATGCACCTCAGCCACTGAGCCCGAAATGTTCGTCCCTTTCTTCTTCGAGCTCCGCAACCAGGGCATCCCCATCTCGCCCACCGCTTTCCTCCGGCTGCAAAAGGCGCTCAACCTCGGAATGGTCAACTCGCTCGAGGACTTTTACATTGCGGCCCGCGCCATCATGATCAAGAGCGAGCGCTACTTTGACATCTACGACCGTTTGTTCGCGCACTATTTTGAGGGCATCGAGTTCAAGTCTCCCGGGGACGAGGAGCTGGAGGCCGCGGTCCGGAGCATGCTCCTGGAATGGCTGAACGATCCCAAGGAGCTGGCCAGGCTCATGGGGCTTGACCCGGAGGAGTTCAAGAAATACACGCCGGAGGAACTGGTCAAGTATTTCCTGGAGCGGCTGAAGGAGCAGACGGAACGGCACGACGGAGGCAGCAAATGGATCGGCACCAGGGGCACGTCTCCGGTCGGGCACAGCGGCTACCACCCGGGCGGGATGCGCGTGGGCGGGGCCGGCGGCGGAGGCATGGCGGTCAAGGTCGCGCTCGAGCGCCGCTGGAAGGACTACGCGTTTGATGGCCCGATCGACTCGGCTCAGATGGCCGAGGCCCTGAAGCGGCTGCGGCATTTGAAGCCCGAGGGGCCCCGGGACATGGTCAACATCGACAAGACCATTTATCAGACCATGAAGAACGGCGGCGAGATTGAGATCGTCTTTGACCGCCGTCTGAAGGACAAGCTGAAAATCGCCCTGATGATGGACAACGGCGGCTGGTCCATGGACCCCTACATCGACGTCTGCCGCACCCTCTTCAATTACGCCAACACCTCCTTCAAGCAGGTCAAGACCTATTACTTCCACAACTGCATCTACGACCGCGTTTACGAGGACCCGCAGCGAGTCCAGAAGCAGCGCAAGACCGCGGACTTTGTCAGGGACGACCCCGAGACCAGGCTGATCATCGTGGGAGACGCCTCCATGGCCCCTTACGAACTGGGAGACGACCACGGCAACATCGAATACGGAGAGCCCCAGACCCGGTCCGGATACTGGTGGCTGTCGTTACTCCAAAAAACCTTCCCCCATTCCCTCTGGCTAAACCCCAAGACCAGGGACTACTGGGAAATCACCGCCGGCGCCTACACCATTTCCCGCATCGCGGAAATTTTTCCCATGTTCGACCTCACCCTCGAAGGACTCGAAGCCGCGGTCAAATTCCTGGTGAAAAAATAGCCGTTCCGCCAGCCCCGTGTTGACAGTCAACCGGAAACCAATTAGATTAAAGCATTGAAACGGAGGAGTGGCCGAGTGGTCGAAGGCGGCGGTCTTGAAAACCGCTAGTCTCTTACGGGGCTCGCGGGTTCGAATCCTGCCTCCTCCGCCAAAACTAGAGAAACGAGAAAAGCTGAACGATAAACGTTGAATGAATCGCGCCTGGCTTGTCCGACGCAGCCCTCCGACTTGTCCGATGTAGCCTTGGCGAAGTCGGAAGCCTTGGCGAAGGAGGGGCGAAGTCGGAAGCCGCGCAAGATTTTTATTTAAGCCAGCGGAGAGATGGCCGAGCATGGCTTAAGGCACACGCCTGCTAAGTGTGTGAACCCGAAAGGGTTCCGTGGGTTCGAATCCCACTCTCTCCGCCAAACTTGGCCGTCAGGCCAAAAGCAGAGGATTTCCCAATGCCCGCGCGCTCGGAAGATGGGGACACCCCGATGAAATCGCCAAAGTCGTCCTGTTCCTCGCGTCCGACCTCGCATCCTACGTCCAATGCGCAATGATCCCCGTGAACGGAGGATTCCTCTCCTCCTGATTCCGCTTTACCGCAAAGTCGCAAAGGACGCAAAGAATTATGTTCCAGAAAAGCAAAATGCGAATCTCCTTTGCGCTCCTGTCGCGTCCTTGCAAAGCCCGGGATGATGCTTAGCCTTTAGGCAGGCAAAATTCATTTTTCCGGCAACCGCAAAAAAGGAGGTCTGCGATGGGGGAACAATTTAACGGCAAGGTGGCGTTGGTCACCGGCGGTTCGAGCGGGATCGGTCGCGCGTGCGCCCTGGCCTTCGCCCGTAACGAGGCCAAGGTGGTGGTTGCGGACGTGCAGGAGAGGCTGGGTGAGGAAACGGTGCAGCAGATCAAGTCCAAGGAGGGCGACGCGGTTTTCATCAGGTGCGACGTTTCGCGCTCAAGCGAGGCCAGGGATTTGATCGCGGGCATCGTCAAGAAGTTCGGGCAACTGGACTACGCCTGCAACAACGCCGGGATCGAAGGCCCGTCGGCGCTGACCGCGGACTATCCGGAGGACATGTGGAACCGGGTGCTGGCGATCAACTTGACCGGGATGTGGAACTGCATGAGGTTCGAGATCCCGCAGATGCTCAAGCAGGGCAAAGGCGCGATCGTGAACATGTCCTCGGTGGCCGGTCTGGCCGGGTTTGAGAACCTGTCCGCTTACGCGGCCAGCAAGCACGCCATCCTCGGACTGACCCGTTCCGCGGCGCTCGAATACGCGACCAAAGGCATCCGCATCAACGCCGTGTGCCCGGGAGTGATTCAAACCCCAATGGTCGATAGGTTGCTCAAAGCCGGCGGAGAAGAAACCCGGCGCGAGTTCATAGAAATGGAGCCGGTCAAACGCTTCGGCCGGCCCGAGGAAGTTGCCGAAGCCATGGTTTGGCTGTCCTCCGACGCCGCCTCGTTCATCACCGGAGCCGCTCTGCCGGTGGACGGAGGAATCACTGCCGCGTGACTTTGAACTTTAAACTTTGAACGTTGAACTTTGAACCCTGAACCACGTTTGGCCGCGGCTGGTTGCAAACCCAAAGATCGTGGTTAGGTTTAACGTGCTTGAAATAATCCGACAAAAAGGAGGATGACCATGATCAGCAAAATCAGTCACATCACGGTGCTGGTGAAGGACCAGGACGACGCGCTGGACTTCTACATCGGCAAGCTCGGCTTTGAAAAAAGGACCGACCAGACATTCGACGGCATGCGCTGGCTGACCGTCGGCCCGAGGACCCAGCAGGACTTGGCCGTCTCCCTGGTCAAGGCCGACCGGAGAAACGCCAAATACGTGGGCAAGCAGACCGGGGACATCGCCCTCTTCACCATCGAGACCGATGACTGCAAAAAGGAATATGACACGCTCAAGTCCAAGGGCGTCAAATTCGTAAGCGAACCCAAAGACAATCCCTGGGGAATGGATGCCCTGCTCAAGGACCTCTACGGAAACCTCTACGACCTCGTGCAGCCCAAACCCATTGCCATGAGAGCGGCAATGAAGACCGCAAGGCATAAACGCTAAACTGTATCATCAGGTTATACAATCGGCCGGGACTGAGAAGACCTGACACAATGTGGGGAAGGCGCACTTTTTCTAAATAAATAATCAACTTGCGCCAAAAGCGCAAGCCGGAACAGCCGTAAAATTCCGCGGCTCATTAAAGGGCAGAGGCAATAATCTCAGCCGCCAGATAATGGCCGCGGTCCCCCGCAAAACATAAAACCATTTAAATTCCCGGGCAGAAATCGGCTATACTGGCGAACAGCATGCAAATTGTCATGAAATGCTTTTCCGTCTTTCTTCTGGCTGCGGTTGAAATTTGGGCGGCGGTGCCTTTGGGGTTTGCGCTCAAGCTGGACCCGGAGATGACCTGCGCGGCCACCGTTCTCGGCGCGGTCTCCGGGGTGGTGGCGGTGATGGCGCTCGGGCAGAAGGTCCGGGACTGGTTCTTGCGCAAGCGGGGCAGAGAGGGACAAGGCCGGAACCGGCTGATCATTCGCATCTGGGACCGCTGCGGGGTTCCCGGGCTGGGGCTGCTCGCGCCGCTTCTGACCGGCGCTCCGCTCGGGGCAGCCATCGGAGTGGGACTCGGCGCCCGAGCCGGCCGGCTTTTCTTCTGGATGAGCCTGGGCGTGGTCTTGTGGTCCGTCGGCCTGACCGCGGCCGGCGCCGCCGGCATCCAGGGAGTCCACCAACTCTGGCGCAAATTTTTCTAGGACTCAAGTTCCCTTCAGGTGCAGCCGGCCAAGACTTGTATATAATATCCTGCAATGGCTTTTCCGCTGGACGGTTTTGAAAACCCCAACCTGGTCAGACACTGCCTTGACCGGATCGCCGAGGCCGCGGCCGGACGGGGATTCAACGAATCCCTGGCCCGGAAGCTCCTGGACGGGATCGAAGCCGCGTTCGCCAAAGGCGCGGCCGACCCGGACGCCGCGCTGATCGCGCTGGAGCGTTTCTTCACCGAGGCCGACTCGGACCTGAAATGGGTCCTCGAAAAAAACCGGCTCTCGAGGGTGATAAACTTTTTCGGCTACTGCGAACTGCTCACCCAGCACGCGCTCAAATACCCGGACCAGCTGAGGAGCGCCCTGGAAAAATCCGAACAAGCGCCTCCGGACCAGAATTTGATCGCCCAGGAATTGGAGAAACGGCTGGCAGGGGCGAATTCTTTCGAGGAGTTGAGCCGGTCCCTGCGCGCGTTCAAGAACGAGCAGTATCTCAGGCTCGCAGTCGCGGAGCTGTCAGTCCCGGACCGGCTGGACCGGGAAATCAAGGAAGTAAGCTGGATCGCCGAGGCCGGCCTCGAACTCGGCCTTGCCCGCCTGCTCCGGCTGCACCGCGAGAAGAAAATTCCCGGCGCCGCGGATTTTCCGGAAGCGCCCATCTGTGTGCTGGGCATGGGCAAGCTCGGGGGCGGGGAGTTGAATTTCAGCTCGGACATAGACCTGATCTACATCTGCCCGAACCCGGCCGGAGAAGCCGAAGAAACCCGGCAAGGCAAACTGGCCGCGCTGGCCGAGCAACTCACCCGGCTCCTGAGCGAAATCACCGAACAGGGATTCATCTTCCGGGTCGACCTCCGGCTGCGGCCCGGAGGAGACGCCGGCCCGCTCGTGAACTCCTTTGACGCCGCGTTGGACTACTATCTCAACTTCGGCCGCAACTGGGAGCGCGCGGCCTTCATCCGGGCCAGGCCCCTGGCCGGAAACGTCGAGCTGGGCAAAAAATTCCTGGCCGAGCTCGACCGGTTCATCTTCCGCCGTAACCATGACTTCGCGAGCTTTGAGGACCTGAAGCAACTCAAGGTCCGGATCGACCGGGAGGCGCGCAAACAAGCGGGCCAGGACGGCTTTGCCGGGTATGATTTGAAGCTCGGCCCGGGCGGCATCCGCGAGATAGAATTTTTCTCCCAGGCGCTGCAACTCATCTACGCCGGCAAACACCCGCAACTCAAAATCGGCAATACCATGCAGGCCCTGCAAAAACTCAAGGAGTTGAAGCTGGCCAAGGAAAAAGACGTCGAGGACCTTTCCCGGGCGTGGCATTTCCTGCGCCAGGTCGAGCACCGCGTCCAACTCAAAAACCTGCGCCAGGACCACCGCATACCCAAGAACAAGCGCGGTCAAGAGACGCTGGCGCGGTCCTTCGGATTCCTCGGCAAGGACGGCCGGGAAAAATTCGCGGCCGAGCTTAAGCGCCATTCTCAAACCGTGGCTGAAATTTTCAGCGGCCTTTTCGGGGAAGAGCCGGAAGACAGGCCCTCGATTGCAGCCGGGTTCCTGTCGTGGGACGCGCAGCCTGAAGAGCTGGCCGGGAATTTTCAGCAGATGGGCTTTGCCGAGCCGGACCTGGCCGCGGAGTCCTGGCTCAGGATCCTGGCCCCGCTCCGCCGGGCGGAGCGGGCTCCCAAGCTCCTGGCAGTGGTGCTGCCTCGACTCCTGCAAGAAATCGCGGCCAGCTCCGAACCAGACCTAGCATTGCTCCAACTCGAACGGTTCCTCGCTAAAACCGGGGCCAGCGCAGCTTTCCTATCTCTGCTCAAAGACCATCCCGCAGTGCATAAACTCCTGACCGAACTCTTTTCCACCAGCGAGTTCCTCGGCAACCTCTTCATCAGTTACCCGGAACTCCTGGACGAGTTGGTCAGCCCCCACGCCCTGGCCGAGCGCAGCCCGAGCGAGTTGGAAGCGGAGCTGGAAACCGATCTCCACTCCGCAGCCGACTACGAGGACAAGCTCTCGCGGCTAAGGCTGTTCCAGAAGCTCGAGCTCCTGCGCACCGGGCTTCAGGACCTTTCCGGCCAGCTTGAAATCCAGGCCCTGGAGCAAAAACTCACCACCCTGGCCGAGATTATTCTCGAGCAGTCTTACAAAGTCAGCTGGGACGAACTGGTTGGCCGCCACGGCCGGCCGGGCCGGGATGAAACAGGCGGCCACGCCGGGCTCCTGGTCCTGGGCCTGGGCAAGCTGGGCAGCAGGGAGATGAGCTGGGCCTCGGACCTGGACTTGATCTTCATCTACCAGGGCCAGGGCGCTACCGACGGCAAGCAGCCGCTGGAGGTGCATGAGTTCTTCATCAGGCTCTGCCAGAAAATCATCTCAACCCTCCAGACCCCCACCGCCCAGGGATTGCTCTACGCCGCGGACACCCGGCTCCGGCCCAGCGGAACCCACGGGCCGCTGGTGGTCAGCGTGGATAGTTTTGAAGAATATCACCGGGCGGAGTCGCAGGTCTGGGAAAAGCAGGCGCTGATCAAGGCCCGGCCGCTGATTGACGGCGCCGGCATCCGCGACAAGGTGATGGCGCAGATTGAAAAGGGCATCTACCAGGGCAACGACCCGTCGCGTTTGAAGCAGGAAATGAGGCGTCTGTTGGCGCGGGTGAAGGACGAGCTTGCGGGGGAAAACGAAAATCTATATGATATAAAATTCGGCGGCGGCGGAGAGATGGAGCTTGACTACATCGTGCAGTTTTTGCAGCTCATGAACGGTGGCGAGCGGCCGGAGCTCCGGGCGGGCGGCACCTGGGCCGCGCTGGACGCGCTCAAGCAACTGGAAATAATCACCGGGCCGGAGTATCTTAGTCTGAAGGACGCGCTCTGGTTCTACCGCCGGCTGGGCTCGCGCATGAGGATTTACCGGGACCGGCCCGAGCACCAGTTGAGGCTCGCGCCCGGGGTCCTGGACCGGCTGGCCAAAAAGGCCGGAGTGCCGGGCGCGGACTCGGGCGAAAAGCTCGTGCGCAAGCTCGACCAAAGCCGCCAAAGCGTGCATGACATTTTCCTGAAATACATTGGCGAATAAGGAAAGGAGAGCCAAGCGATGGAAAAGGCAAAAAAAATCTGGATGGACGGCAAGCTGGTCAACTGGGACGACGCTAAAATCCACATCCTGACCCACACCCTCCACTACGGCTTCGGCGCCTTCGAAGGCACGCGCTGCTACAAGACCGTCAGCGGCTCGGCCATCTTCCGGCTCGATGAGCACCTGAAAAGACTTTTCAACTCCTGCCAGATCCTAACCATTGACCCGCCTTTCACCATCGAACAAATGGCCGCGGCCAGCAAGGAGATCGTCAAGGCCAACGACTACCAGGAGTGCTACCTCCGCCACATCATCTACATCGGCGACGGCGAACTCGGCCTGGGCACCATGACCAACCCGGTGCGCGCCGCGATTGCGGTCTGGAAATGGGGGGCATACCTGGGCGAGGAAGGCCTGAAAAAAGGCATCCGTCTCAAGACCTCGAGCTACGTGCGGCTGCCGGTGAACTCCTTCCCGGCCAAGGCCAAGGCGGTCGGAAACTACGTCAACTCCATTCTGGCCAAGCGCGAAGTGCTCAAGGCCGGATACGACGAGGCGCTTATGCTCGACACCAGCGGCTACATCGCCGAAGCCTCGGGCGAAAATATATTCCTGGTGTTCGGCAAAACCCTGATCACGCCCCCGAAAAGCTCATCCATCCTCAACGGTATCACCCGCAAGAGCGTGATCGAGCTGGCTAAAAACCTCGGCTTCATTGTGAAGGAAGAGACCTTCCCGCGCGACACCGTTTACATCGCGGATGAGGTGTTCCTCACCGGAACCGCCGCGGAAGTCACCCCGGTCCGCGAGGTTGACAACCGCAAGATCGGGCAAGGCTCGGCCGGGCCGGTCACTATCAAAATACAGTCCGAGTTCTTCAACGTCGTGCTGGGCAAAAACCCGGAATACAAAAAGTGGCTGACCTATATTTGAACCAATGGGGGGTCAGACCTCAACCGCGGCGCTCGGGCTTCGAAGTTGAGGTCTGACCCCGCGAGCCAAGGAGGAAAAATTGGCTGACAACCGGCAAAGGCTGGAGGCAATACTTCTGGCCAAATCTTTCAAGCTCGGCGATTTCACGCTCAGCTCGGGCAAAAAAAGCCAGTATTACGTTGACTGCCGGACCGCAACCCTGGACCCCGAAGGACTTTTCCTCATCAGCCAGATGCTCCTGGACTACATTGAAGAAAACAAGATGGAGATCGACGCCGTGGGCGGGCTCACCCTCGGAGCAGACCCCATTGTCGGAGGAATGGTCGCGCTGAGCAAGAGCCGCGCAAAGCCGGTCCAGGGCTTTATTGTGCGCAAGGAGGCCAAGGCTCACGGCACCGGCAAGCAGGTGGAGGGAAACCTCGAATACGGCTGGAACGTTGCCATCATTGAGGACGTGATCACCACCGGCGCTTCCGCGATCAAGGCGATTGAGGCGGCCAAGTCCTCCGGGGCGCAGATCAAGGCGGTGCTGGCGGTGGTTGACCGTGAGGAAGGCGGTCGCGGGGAAATTTCCAAACTGGGCATCCCGGTTCACAGCCTGTTCACGGCCGCGCAGTTGAAGGAAGCCGCGAAGCGTAAAAGCGGTTAACGGCAAACGGTGAACGCTAAACGGTCAACGGCGAAGAACCGGAAATGGCTGTTTGCCATTGCCGTGCTCGCCTGCTCCTGCACTCCGCCGCTGGACAAGATCAAATCCGAACTCGCCTCAAATCCAACTTCCGGTCACTACCTCCAGGTCCCTTTCATATCCCAGCAAGAGCTTTACTGCGGACCGGCTTCGCTGGCCATGGTCGCGAACTATTATGGCGTCAAGGTCTCGCAGGACGAGATCGCGGCCCGCTATTTCCAGGCCGAGGCCGGCGGACTATTCACCGTGGACATGATCGCCGCGGCAAAAGAACTCGGGTTCAAGCCCGAGCACGGGCCCGGAAACTGGGAGCAGATCACCAACCGGCTCCGAAACGGAAATCCCGTGATCGTGTTCTTCAGTCTCACCGTGGAGCCGTTCCCAACCCGGCACTTCGCGGTCGCCATCGGATACCTCGATTCCGCCAACCGCCAATACCTCATCCTCCATTCCGGCTCAAAACCCGACCAGGTCATACCCCGCCCACAATTCGAGCGCATGTGGAGCCAGGAAGACTCCTGGATGATGACTTTCTACTGACTCGATTCAGAGAATCAGCATGCAGTCGCCGTAGCTCAAGAACCGGTAGCCGGTTTGGAGGGCGTGGGCGTAGACTTTTTTGATGAGTTCGGTTCCGGCGAACGCGGAGACCAGCATGAGCAGGGTTGAGCGGGGCAGGTGGAAGTTGGTGAGCAGGGCATCGACGGCGTTGAACTTGAAGCCGGGGGTTATGAACAAGTCGGTCTCGCCTTCGGCCGCGGCTATTTCGCCGCGGGCCGCGGCCACCGCCTCCAAGGTCCTGGCCACGGTGGTGCCGACCGCGACCACCCGGCCGCCTTTTTGTCTCGCCTGATTTATTTTCCGAGCAGCGCCGCGGCTGACCTGGAATTTCTCCGAGTGCATTCTGTGGTCTTCGATTCTTTCGACCCGCACCGGCGCGAACGTGCCGTAGCTCACGAACAGCGTTATCTCCGGCATCTCCACGCCTTGGTCCCTGATCCGCTTGATCACCCGGCCGGTGAAGTGAAGCCCGGCGGTGGGCGCGGCCATTGCTCCGCGCTCCCGCGCAAACACCGTCTGATAGCGCGCGCGGTCCGCGGCGTATTCCGAAGGCGATTTCCGCTTGAGGTAAGGCGGAAGCGGGGCCACACCCAGTTCATCCAGCACTTGCTCGCCTACGCCGCTGAAGCTTGCAAGCCATAACCCGCCGAGAATTCCCGCGGGTTCGTCCAGGCTGGTTTCCTTTTCAAAGATGACCCTGGCGCCCTGCCCTATTTCCACCTGCTCCCCTGCTTTCGGCTTCTTGCCCTTGACCAGGCACAGCCAAAGCCCCGGTGATTTTTTTCCGATGAAGGTTATCTCCAGCCGGGCGTTGGTGCTCCTGCGCCCGAACAGACGCGCCGGGATCACCTTGCAGTTGTTGATTACCAGCGCGTCCGGCGCAAAGAGTAATTCCGGCAGTTCGACAAATTTCCGGTCCAGCAATTCCCCGGTTTTCCTGTCCACCACCAGCAGCCGCGACTGGTCCCGGTCCCTGAGCGGATGCTGGGCAATGGCCTTTCGAGGAAGATCGTAGTCGAACTCGGAGATCAGCATATTCCTAGTTTAGCATAGCAACCCGGCTCTTGGCGGCCGCGGCGGTCGAAAAAAGTTCCTATTTCGCGGAAGGGGTTTCCGCGCAGACGCGGTTTCGGCCCTGAGCCTTGCCGAAGTACATGGCCTTGTCCGCGAAGTCGAGCAGGTCAAAGGAATCGGAGGTATCCGCGGGGAACGAGCTCACGCCCACGGTGATGGTGACTTTTCCGGGTCCGAGCGCGGGGGTCTTATGGTGGAAGTCGTGTTTCTCCACGGCCTTGCGCAGTTTTTCTCCCACGCGCTGGGCGCTGCGCTTGTCGGTTTCGGGCAGCAGCGCCAGGAACTCCTCGCCGCCGTAGCGGGCGACGATGTCCACCTTGCGCAAATTTTTTTCCAGGGCAACCGCCAGCTGTCGGAGCGCCTCGTCCCCGGAGAGGTGGCCGTAGCTGTCGTTGTAATGCTTGAAATGGTCGATGTCGATCATGAGCAGGGAGAGCTTGCGGTTGTATCTTTTCGCGCGCTCGACCTCGCGCTCCATCCGCTCGAAGAAATAGCGGCGGTTGTAGAGCTTGGTCAGTTCGTCGCGGTTGGTGAGTTCCTTGGTCAACTGGAAGGTGAGCGCGTTGTCCAGGGAGATTGAAATCTGCTCGGCCACCGCCTCGAACAGCTTCAAGTCCTGCTGGTTGAAGCTGGCCGGCTCCGGGTTGTGAAAATTGATCACGCCCAGCACCCGTCCGTCCCGGGCCATGAGCGGCACCCCCAGGTAAGACCCGCGCTTGTAACCGCTGGCCGAAAAATAGACGTGGTCCTTGACCATGGAAAGGTCCGCCACCAGCACCGGCTTGGCCAGGGCCGCGACCTTGCCGCTCAGGCCCTCGCCCGGACGCGCCCGGGTCTTCTCCACAACCTCGTCCTTGATCCCCTTGCTCGCGCGGATCTCCAGCAAACCGGTTTCCTCATTCAAAAGCATGATCGAATACTCGTCCAGGTGAAGCATTTCCTGGATCAGGGTCATGGTCCGTTCGAACAGTTCATTGATGTTGAGGCTCAGGCTCAGCTGGCGCGTGAGCTGGTAAAGGATATAGAGCTCAATCAGCCGCTCGTTCAATTTGCGGTTGGCTTCCTCCAGCCTGACGTTTTCCTCAATCAGCCGCTGCACTTCTTTCTTCAGTCTTTCCTGCTCGCTCATCTCCGACCCTAGTAGATCTTTTTCACTTCCGTCCCTGGAAAATAATATTTCAAAATCTCCCGGTAACTCTCGCCTTGCTCGGCCAGACCCCGAGCGCCCCACTGGCAGAGGCCCACGCCGTGGCCCGACCCGGAACCGTAAAAGACAAAACCGTCCCGCGCATTCTGCACCTTGAAGAAGTTGCTGCGCACCCCTTCCCGGCCCAGCCGCAGCCGGAAATCGCCGCCCGCGATCTCGGTGGTGTATCCGCCCTTGAACCTCACCTTGAGCTTGAGCGCGCGCAGCGACGGACTCAACTCCGAAACCGCGACCTCCTCCACCGACTCGCCCTGATACCCCAGCTTGGCCGCCAACTCCTCCGGGCTGATCACCCCGGTCTCCGGGAACCGCCAGAAATAATACGGACATTCCTGGCAGCTCTCGCATTTTACCGGCTGCAAATAGGTTGTGCCGTGTCCGTTCCAGACGAATTCCGCGGCCTCAGTCCGGCCCCCGCAGCAGGAATGGTAAAAAACCTCGGCCAGGACGCCGTTATAATAAAGCACCTCCCCGCGGGTCGCTTCAATCGCCTGCGCGGTCGAGGGGTCTTGGGCCGCGGCGCCGGAGTAAACCTGGTCCTCCACCGTGGCCACCAGGTCATATTTTTCCGAGCGCGGCTGCTCAATTTTCTTGAGCGCATAGGTCCGGGCCAGCACGGTCTGCGCCTTGAGCGCCTCCATCGGCCACTTGGAGGACATCTCGTTCTTGACCACTCCCTGCAGATAATCCTCCAGCCCCAGATAGTTGATGACCAGGAACTTGTCCGCGTTTTTTTCAATCCTGATCATTCCGGGATAAGCGCCGCCGTTGACCGTCACCGCGTCCTTGCCCGTGATCTTAGCCCAACTCCCGAGTTCCTTGCCCTTGTACCAGAGACGGCCGTTCCTGGCGGTCAGTTCAATTTTGCTCCCCGGCCTGGAATACTTGCGACGCGGCGACTGGATTTTCAGCCCCTCGCCTTCGATCACCGCGGACTGCCCCAAATGGCCCAGCAACACCCGGACCTGCTTGGGGGAATCCCCGCTCGCCTCTCCGGAAAGGGCCAGGAAAATGAAAAATAGCCCGAACAGTCTGCCCAAATTTCCCCTCATCGTGCTAAATTCTATGAGCAAAGGCTGATCAAGTCAATTCCGGGCGCGTCTGGGGGATCGTTATTGAAACCGCCCTGATTCCTGATTCCGAATTCTAACGCGCTACTGTCCGGGGAAATATTTTCCGCTCTTTGCCGGATTCGATAGCCCGGCGCTTCCTCGGATTTTGAATAGGCGTATTCGATAGCCCGGCGCTTCAGCGCCGGGGAATCGGCGCTCTCCTCTTACTGCTGCGGCCCGCGCCCCGGCGCGGACCGCAGCAAAAGGGTTAGGCCGTCGCCGTTCCCGGCCATGAATGGCCGGGCTATCGAAACTGAATTCCAGCCCCGGGTTAAACCA
>Ga0315294_10000856_pt1 | contig 33009 bp, 24 predicted proteins | sample YL17G13_40_MG_FD_203626 | JGI IMG/M metagenome (GOLD analysis project Ga0315294, IMG submission 203626) | Sediment microbial communities from Yellowstone Lake, YNP, Wyoming, USA - YL17G13_40 | ecosystem: Environmental > Aquatic > Freshwater > Lake > Sediment | place: USA: Wyoming | collected...
CGCAGGATCATCAGCAGGATGTTTTCCAGGCGCCTCCGCCGGGCCGTCTTCTCGGCCGCCGTCTTCAGGAACCGCAGCGTCGGGAAGGGCACCTCCGGCGCGCGGGCCGTGTGGATCATGTGAATGATGACCGGGATGGCCGCCGCCAAGGCGCCAGCCGCCAGCCACGCCACCCAGTATGCCGAAATGAAACTCATGCGGCCTCACAGGCCCGCCGGCGCGACGGCCTTCGGCGCGCGGCTGAACCTATCGCACCATCGCGCGGCGGGCAGTCTTGCCTGCCGCGCACAATCACGGGCATCGGCGCGCGGTCGCCATCAGGCTGGGCGACCGCGCGAATTCTGGGCGGCGAAACGGCTATCGCATCTTCTCCCGCCGCGCCAGGTACGACCGCAGCAGGAACCCGTAGGGCACGCTCGTGTCCGTCAGGACGTACTCCGTGTCCGAATCGGAGCAGGCCTTCTTGTGGCGGTCGATGAAGGCCCTCAGTTCCGCCAGGTAGGCCTCGCGTATGGCCTTGGGGTCCACCTGGTACTTCTCGTGCGTCTCCAGGTCGAGGAACTGCGTCAGTTGGGTGAACGGGAACTCCAGTTCGGCCGCGTCGAAGATATGGAAGAGGATGAGGCCGTGCTTCTTGTGCCGGAAGTGCCTGAGGGCCCGGATGACCTCGTTCTCGTCATCGTACAGGTCGCTGATGACGATGATGAGGCCCCGCCGCTTGATCATCTCCGCCAGGTCGTGGAACGGCTTGGCCAGGCTGGTGACCCCGCCCGTCTTCAGGTGCTCCAGCCGCCGGCACATCTCGTTGACGTGGGCGGGCGACCCGGCGGGCGGCATGTGCAGGCGGATCTCGTGGTCGAACGCCACCAGGCCCACCACGTCCTGCTGCCGCGTCATCAGGTACGCCAGCGTGGCCGCCAGGAACGACCCGTACTCCAGTTTCGTGAGGCCGCGGCCGCTCGAGTAGTTCATCGAGCCGGAACAGTCCAGCAGGATGTGGCAGCGGAGGTTGGTTTCCTGCTCGTACTGCTTGACGTAGAACCGGTCGGTCTTGGCGTAGGCCACCCAGTCCAGGTGCCGCAGTTCGTCGCCGGGCGTGTAGGGGCGATGCTCGGAAAACTCGACCGAGAACCCGTGGTGCGGGCTCCGGTGCAGGCCCGTGATGAACCCCTCGACCACCGACCGCGCAACAACGTTAATATTGCCCAGCCTCAGGAGTGTCTCGGGGTCGAGATACCGGTACCGGGCCTGCGGGCCTGCCGTGGTGATGCGCGTCATGTGCGCCTTTCAACCGATTACGAGCCGCAACCGCAAGGACGTGTTCAGCGCCTCCGCGCGGCATGTGGCACGGCCGGCTTGTCCGGCCGTGAGATAACTCGGTTGTTCCTCGCCACGGCCGGGCAAGCCGGCCGTGCCACACCTGCCTTTCGATGCGGCTCGCGGCTTACTTGCCGCCGTACGTCATCAGGTAGAGCGTCGTCGTTCCGTACGATCGCGCGTCGGCGAGTTCAAACCCGCCCCACGGCAGGTTGACCCGCGTGCCGCGCTCGGCCCGGAGCATCGCGGTCGCCCCGGTCGCCACGCAGCCCAAGCGGACGAAGGCCTGGGCCATCTCGGCCAGGTGCTGCTGCCCGGCGGGATCGGCCGTCATCCTGTACGGCGGGTCGGCCAGGATAATCGTATAGGCATTCGTCCCGACCGGCCGAATCCACGCTCCCGGCCGCAGGACGTCCCGCCGCAGGATCCGCGCCCTATCCCGTAAACCCAGCCGCCTGCAATTGGTTTCGACCACAGTGACGGCGGCGCGGTCGCTGTCTACGAAGGTGCACCCGGCGGCCCCGCGGCTGAGGGCCTCCAGGCCCAGGGCGCCGGAGCCGCAGAAAAGGTCCAGCACCACCGCATCGACCACCGTGCCGCCGAGGAGGTTGAACAGGTTCTCCCGCACGCGGTCGGTCATCGGCCGGGTGGTCAGGCCTTCCGGCGCATCGATCCTCAGCCTGCGATGAGTCCCGGCGATGATCCGCATGGGTGTCTTCCGCCCGAGGTATGCTAGCGACTTGCCGCCGGGCAAATCAAGGGCCGGGCCGTGGGAAAGGGTTGACAGGGGCGCCCCGGTGGCTCGAATTCAGCCCTGGCGCGTCCCCATAGCTCAAATGGATAGAGCGTTGGCCTCCGGAGCCAAAGGTTAGAGGTTCGACTCCTCTTGGGGACGCCATCCTAAGTCTCGCTAAGTCAAAGACTTGCGGCGCTTCCGGCAATATGCAGGTTGGGCGATAAGATGCGTTTTATGACAATTTTTATGACAACTTGAGTTAGTCCTTATGCGCTGCGCACTGAACACAATCGCTGCCCTTCTCTTCCTTGGCTGCGGCTGGCTGCACCTCAGGTGAACAGCATGAGAGCCAGAGTGGCCTCGCCAGGTTGGTTTTCCCTCCAAGTGAGCTCCCCAGGAATGTTCGTTTGGCCCCCTGGACAGGTGGTTCCTGTAAGATGCCGTGGATGACCAGCAACCCCTACGTGTCAAGCGACAGGCGCCTGGTCTCGCAGTTTGAGGACGGCAAAGTCGTCGAAAAGGGAACCGTTGGAGAGATTCTCCTGGTCGCGTATTGGGCGGAGGAACCGAACGGCGGAGCGGTCGAGATTGGCTTGACCGCCCTGCGGTTCAACGAAGCCGCGGCGGCCGGCAGGGACCAGGTCTCCCCAGGCGTCACCTTCCACCGATCATCTCAAGGCGCTGCCGCGCCTCGCGCTTGCCCAGGCGGCGAACCGCGGCTAGGCCCAGCAACTGCTTCTTCCTCGGCCGGGACTTGCCGGATTCCCAGGAGTAGATCGTCAGCGCTGCGACGCCGACGAGCCTCCCGAAATCCTTTGCCGAAAGGCCGAGACGGGCGCGCTGGGCCTTGACGCTTCGCGCGGAGAATCGCACGCCTTGGGCCTCTTGCGGTACGGGCGGGCTTGCGACCCGGCGCTGCTCCTGCTTCTCCAGGAAGGCGACGGTGCGCGCGAGGGCGGCCACCCGGCGCTTGAGCGCGGCGATGTCGCGCCGATGCTGGGCCGTCAGGCGCCGCGTCTTCTGGGTCTGGCCCCTGATCTCGCGACGGGCCACGCGGCGGATTTTCTCGTTCAAGAGGCTGAGGAGGTTGGGCATCCTTTCACTCCTTCTGCGGGGCAAGCGGCCCCCTGCCCCTTGGTCCAAGCGAGTGCCAATCATGCCAAGAAACCCACGGAGCAGCAAGCATCTTCTTGGAACGAAGGCGGGCACGCCTTGGGAGTGAGGGGAAGCGGCCCCATGCGGCTGACCGGCAGGCAGCATTCCCATCCGGGATCATGTTCCCATGGCGGGAAACGCGCTCCTCCTGCGCAGGGCGGCCTCAACGTCGTCCAGTTCAAGCGGCGCTGCACAGGTGAGGTTCTCAATTCCGGCGGAAAATCGGTCTGGAACAGGCATCGCTCGGGCGCATCGCCCGCGCGGGTTACGGTCGCCCAGGCGACCTCCAGTAGCGGAAACTTGCGGGCCACTTCTTGCTCCTTGCCATGCCTTTGCGATCTCAGGCGTAGCGCGGGGCCTTGTGCCCCGCGCAGGAAGGCGCGGGGGATAAACCCCCGCGCTACACCTGCGGGCGTATTGTATCGTTACGCAGGACGTTCGGACTGCGAAATCGGTTGTCCTCGCGGCACAGGACCCGGTGTATAATACCTCGGTTCCGCTGCCGGGTTTGCGGCCCGTTGGGACAAGGCGGTCATGGAAAGCGGCATCGTTTTCAACATCCAGAAGTATTCCATCCAGGACGGTCCCGGAATCCGGACCACCGTGTTCCTGAAGGGATGCCCCCTGGACTGCTGGTGGTGCCACAACCCCGAGAGCCAGTCGCCGGAGCCCGAGATCACGGTCATCGAAGGCCGCTGCATGCGGTGCGGCGAGTGCCGCAAGGTCTGCGTCCGCGGCGGGTCGCCTGGGCGACCAGGCTGTGGCCCTGCCGGGGAGCCTGCCGCCTGCACGCTTTGCGGCAAGTGCGTGGAGGCCTGCCCGACCGGCGCCCGCCAGATGGTGGGCCGGCGCATGAACGCAGCGGAAGTTCTGGCCGAGGTCCTCAAGGACCGGGTCTTCTACGAGGAGTCCGGCGGCGGGGTGACCTTCTCGGGAGGCGAACCGCTCCGGCAGCCGCGGTTCCTCAGGGCCCTGCTCCAGGCCTGCCGCGACGCAGGATTGCACACCGCCGTGGACACCTGCGGCTTCGCCCCGAAGGAAGACCTCCTGGCGGTCGCGCCGCTGGCGGACCTCTTCCTCTACGACCTGAAGTTCATGGATGAGAGCCGCCACGCCCGGTACACGGGCGCCTCGAACGTTTCCATCCTCGACAACCTGCGGGCGCTGGGCGACATCCACGGCCACATCTGGATTCGCGTCCCCATCATCCCGGGCCTGAATGACGGTGCCCGGGAACTGGAGGCCCTGGCCCGATGCGCCGCCTCCGTGCCGGGGGTGCGCCAGGTGAACGTGCTTCCGTATCACGGGGCGGGGGCCTACAAGGCCCCGCGCGTGGGCAGGGCGTACCGGCTCCAGGAGACCGCGCCGCCCTCGCCGGAGTACATGGAGGATGTGGCGGCAAGGTTCAGGGGCCACGGCCTCAGTGTCAGGATAGGCGGGTAGCGCCATGACCGAACGGACAGCCAGGCTGCGGCAGGCGAGCCTCGACGCCAGGCCCTGCATCTCCCAGGAGCGGGCGGTCCTTGTGACCGGGTTCTACCAGGCCAACGAGGGGTCGCCGACGCGCCATAGCCGCTATGGCGACGGCGCGAGGTTCTCCGCGCCGGTCATGCGGGCGCGGTGCTTCCATCACCTGTGCGAGCACAAGACCCTCTACCTGGGCCAGGACGAACTCATCGTCGGCGAACGCGGGCCGCGGCCCAAGGCCACGCCCACGTACCCGGAACTGACCTGCCACAGCCTGGAGGACCTCCGGATTCTCAACTCGCGTCCCAAGACCTGTTATGCGGTCTCCGATGAGTGCGTGAAGGTCTACCAGGAAACGATCATCCCCTGCTGGCGCGGCCGCAGCATGCGGGACCGGCTCTTCCAGGCGATGTCCCAGGAGTGGCGGGCGGCCTACGATGCGGGCATCTTCACGGAGTTCATGGAGCAGCGCGCCCCCGGCCACACGGTCCTCGACGACAAGATCTACCGCAAGGGGATGCTGGACTTTAAGTGCGACATCGCCGCGGCCCTCGCGGCCCTCGATCCCGCCGGCGACCCCGAGGCCGGCGCGAAGCGCGAGCAGTTGGCGGCCATGGACATCGCCTGCGATGCGGTCATCCTGTTCGCCGAGCGCCACGCCGCACTGGCCCGCGAGCAGGCCGCGCGCCAGTCCGATGTCGCGCGGAAGGCGGAACTCCAGAAGATCGCCGACGTCTGCACGCACGTCCCGGCCCGCGCCCCGCGAGATTTCCACGAGGCCCTTCAGTACTACTGGTTCTGCCACCTGGCGGTCATCACGGAACTGAACGGCTGGGACTCGTTCAGTCCCGGTCACCTGGACCAGCACCTCCGGCCTTTTTACCACAAGGGCCTGGAGGACGGGACGCTTACGCCCGGCGGTGCGCGGGAACTCCTGGAGGCGTTCTTCGTCAAGTTCAACAACCACCCCGCGCCGCCCAAGGTGGGCGTGACGGCGGCCGAGAGCGGCACGTACACGGACTTCGCCAACATCAACATCGGCGGGCTCCTGGCCGACGGCGCCGACGGCTCCAACGAACTCTCCCACCTGCTGCTGGACATCGTCGACGAGATGCACCTCCTCCAGCCCGGCAGCAACCTGCAACTTTCGCGCAAGACCCCCGATGCGCTTCTCCACCACGGCCTGCGCATCATCCGGAAGGGCTACGGCTTCCCGTCGCTCTTCAACGCGGACGCCGTGATCGAGGAGCAGTTGCGGCAGGGCAAGACCCTGGAGGACGCCCGGGCCGGCGGGTGCAGCGGATGCGTTGAGACCGGCGCCTTCGGCAAGGAGGCGTACATCCTCACCGGGTACTTCAACCTCGTGAAGGTCCTGGAACTGGCGCTCCACGACGGGCTCGACCCCCGCACCGGAAAGCAACTGGGGCCGCGGACGGGAACACCGGCCGCCTTGGCATCGTTCGACGACCTGTTCGCGGCGTTCCGCAAGCAACTCCATCACTTCATCGAGGTCAAGATCCGGGGGAACGATGTCATTGAGCAAATGTACGCCACGATGATGCCGGCGCCCTTCCTTTCGGTGATTACCGATGACTGCATCCGCAAGGGCAAGGACTACAATGCCGGCGGCGCGCGATATAACAACACGTACATCCAGTTCGTGGGCATCGGCAGCCTGACGGATTGCCTGGCGGCCGTCAGGCAGACGGTCTTCGATGACAGGGCCATGACGCTCGCCGATCTTGTGAAGGCGCTCGATGCGAACTTCGAGGGCAACGAGATACTCCGCCAGCGCCTCGTCAATCGCACCCACAAGTATGGCAACGACGATGATTACGCCGACGGCCTTGCCGTGCGGGCGTTCGATGTCCTCGTTGAGGAAGTGGACGGGCGGCCCAACACCAAGGGCGGCCGGTACCGCGTGGAGATGCTCCCGACCACCTGCCACATTTACTTTGGCTCCGTGACGGGCGCCATGCCCGACGGACGCAAGGCGTGGCTGCCGGTGTCGGAAGGCATCTCGCCCGTCCAGGGCGCGGACCGCCACGGGCCGACGGCCGTCTTCAAGTCGGCGGCCAAGATGGACCACATCAAGACCGGCGGGGCGCTCTTGAACATGAAGTTCACGCCGGCGCTCCTGGCCGACGACAACCGCGTCGAGAAACTCGCGCACATGATCCGGGCGTACTTCAGGATGAACGGCCACCACGTCCAGTTCAACGTGGTCCGTGCCGAGACGCTCCGCAGGGCCCAGGCCGAGCCGGAGGCCTACCGGGACCTCATCGTCCGTGTGGCGGGGTACAGCGACTACTTCTGCGACCTGGCGCGGGAACTCCAGGACGAGATCATTTCGCGGACCCAGCACCAGGCAATCGCGTAGCGCCGACGACGATCCGCCTCACGCCCTTCTCGGCCACGAAGATGCCGAGGAACCTGCCGTCGCCGTCCTGCAAGAGCCGCGCGTGCGTGACAAACGTGTCGATGCGGCAAGTGACAATGAGACGCCGTTGGTTCGGGCGTGAATCTTCAAGTGCGTTCCTGCGGCCGGACTCCGAGAACGCTGCATCAGAATCCGTGTCAGTCGTCGCTTGGCGACCCCTTGCTTACTGTCTTGTCAACCACCTGCCATCCTCACTTGCGTCCGAAGGCTGCGAGGCAACCCCTTGTATGGCAATGGCTTACGGATGGTCCCGCGCCCTCTGGAGTCAAAGGTTAGAGGTTCGGCTCCTCTTGGCGACGCCGTTTCCTTCTGCGGCCTTCGCCGGTACGATCGTCGCCGGTCCAGGGACCTGACAGTTTCCTTGACCCGCCTGCGGCCGGCCGGTATGGTGTCCGCCGTGCGGCGGTGCGGGCCGGGCGGTCCGCACGCTTCTTCTGAAGGAACGAGACCGATGAGGGCCATCCATATTGTCAAGCCAAGGCAAGTCGCCTTTCTCGACGCGCCCAAGCCCGAGCCGCTCCCCGGCGAGGTCATCGTGCAGTGCAAGTACGTGGCCCTTTGCGGAAGCAACATGGGGCAGTATACGGGCGGGGGCGTGTGGGATGACCTGAACTTCCCGAACCCGGTCGGCTGGGCGGGGCACGAGAACATCGGCACCGTCGTCGAGTCGCGATGCGAGGAGTGGAAGCCCGGCACGCTGGTCCTGGCCCAGCCCGAGGGGTACTACGGGTTCGCCGAATTCATCCGGGCCAGGCCGCCGGGCATCTCCGCGCTGCCGCCCGACCACCCCGACGTGGCCTCGCTCATGGTGGCCCAGCCGCTGTCCACCATCCTGCGGGCGCTCTCGCAGACGGGCAACGTCATCAACCAGCGCTGCGCGGTCGTCGGCCAGGGCCCGATGGGGCTGATCTGGACCCAGGTGCTCGGCCTCATGGGCGCCCGGCAGGTGATCGCCATCGACCTGCTGGCGTGGCGCCTCGGGTGGGCCACGCGCTTCGGCGCCAGTGCCGTGGTGGATGCCTCGAGGGAGGATGTCGTCGAGCGGGTGAAGGAACTGACCGGCGGCGAGAAACTCGACTTCTGCGTCGACGCCGCCGGCAAACCGGACTCCATGGCCACGTCGGCCCACCTGGTGAAGCGCGCCGGGCGGCTCTTCGTCTTCGGCATGCCCGACTACAACGACCAGAAGTTCCCCTGGTACGACACCTTCCGCAACGAGACCACGATCCTCACGTCGGTGGGGCCCGAGTGCGCGGCGTTCTTTCAGACCGCGGTTGACATGGTGGTCGACGGGCGCGTGGACGTCGGCGACATGGTCACGCCGCGCCTGCCCTGGGAGAAAGCCCCCGAGGCCTTCGAGATGTACGCCACGTGCGCCGAGGGTTCGCTGAAACTCACACTGGTGCTCTGACCGGGAGACGGCCGCGCGGATGATCGAGTCCACCGTATCGGGCGGCGTGGGTGTGCTCCGCTTGAGCGCCCCGCCGCTGAACACGATCACCTTTCCGCTGCTGGACGAACTGAGGGCCGCGGTTCGCCGGGCGAACCTGGACCCGGAGGTCCGGGGCATCGTCCTGACGGGCCGGCCGGACCACTTCAGCGCGGGCGCCGACGTGGGCCTGTTCCGCGATATCGCGCGGGCCGAAGAGGCGGTCCGGATGTCGCGCCTCTTCCAGGATGCGTTCCAGGCCGTGGAGGATTCGCCCAAGCCCGTTGTGGCGGCCGTTGCGGGGCGGGTCATGGGCAGCGCGCTGGAACTGGCCATGGCCTGCCACCACCGCGTCTGCTGCGGCACGGCCCGGTTCAGCATGCCGGAGGTCACCCTGGGCATCAATCCCGGCGCGGGCGGCACGCAGCGGCTGCCGAGGCTGGTCGGCGCGGAAGAGGGCCTGAAGATGCTCTTGACCGGCGAGGCCATTGATGCGCTGCACGCCCGTGCGCTCGGCCTTGTCGATGCGGTCTGCGAGGGCGGCGACTTGCTCGAAAGCGCCCGGACCGTGCTCCGGTCCGCCCCCGGGCCGCGACGGACGGGCCAGTGCACCGGCAAGGTGAGCGATGCTGCCGCCAACGAGGCGGCCTTTCAACGGGCGCAGGAGCGCCTGGCGGGCGCGCGGCCGGAGATCATCGCACCGTGGAAGATCCTGGAGGCGGTCCGGGCCGGCCTGGAGGAATCCTTCCAGGCGGGCCTGCGCAAAGAACAGGAAGGCTTTGCCGAGTGCATGGGCACGCCCGGGGCGCGCAACCGGATCTACCTCTTCTTCGCGACCCGCGAGGCGGGTAGAATCCCCGGGTCTGCGGCGAAGGCGGCCGCCCGAATCACGAAGGCCGCCGTGATTGGCATGGGCTCGATGGGAACGGGCATCGCCCAGGCCCTCATCGCGGGCGGCATACGAGTCGCGGCCCTGGACCAGGACGGCGCGGCCCTTCAGAAGGCAGTGGAGCGGATACGGAGCAGCGTCCGCGGCCGCGTGGAGCAGGGCGGCCTCAAGCCGGAGGCGGCGGACGGCATGCTCGGCCTGCTTTCGACGGCGGCGGCCTGGCGGGAGATCGCCGACGCACAACTGGTCATCGAAGCCGTGTTCGAGGACGCCGCGGTGAAGCGCGCCGTCATCGGTGAGATCGAGGCGGCCTGCGGCGGCGAAACGATTATCGCCTCCAACACGTCGACGATCTCGCTGGACGTGCTCGCCGCGGGTATGCGGCGGCCCGAGCGGCTCATCGGCATGCACTTCTTCAACCCGGCGCACCGCATGCCGCTCGTGGAGGTCATCCGGCGGGATGAGACGCCGGAAACGGTTGTGGCGGCGGCGCTCGGGTTTGCCAAGGCCATCCGCAAGACGCCGGTGCTGGTCAGGAACCGCGAAGGGTTCCTGGTCAATCGCCTGTTCATCCCGTACCTGAAGGAGGCGTTCTGGCTGTTGGAGGAGGGAGCGGACGCGCCGGAGATCGACGGCGCCATGGTCGAGTTCGGGTTCCCGATGGGGCCCTTGACGCTGATTGACATGGCGGGGCTGGACGTGCTGGTGCTGACCGACCGTGTCCTGAGCCGCGCGTTTCCGGCCCATGGGCCGCTGTCGAAGGTCGCCGTGCGCCTGGTGGAGCGCGGGCGGCTGGGTCAGAAAACCGGGTCGGGCGTTTACCGGTACGAGAAGGGCGACCGCGCGCCCCTCCCGAGCGCGGAGGCCGCCCAGGTCATCGCCGAGGTGCGGCAGGAGGAAGGCCGGGCGCCTCGCCGGGTGGGGAAGGATGAGATCACCCGGCGGCTCGTCCTGCGGATGGCCAACGAGGCGTTTTACGTGGTGGAAGAAGGCATCGCCGAGCGCGAATCGGACCTGGACGTCGCCCTAGTGATGGGGACGGGGTTCCCCGACTTTCGCGGCGGCGTGCTGAAGTACGCCCGCGACGTCGGCTTGGGCAACGTCCTGGCGGACCTTGACAAACTGGTCGCGGAACACGGCGCGCGGTTTTCACCGTGCCGTCTTCTACGAGGAACGCAAGGAGTTCGATGATGGCGCCACCCACGGAGCGAAAAGACTTTGCCGCCACCGCCAAGATGAAGGAGGTCATGGGCAAGTACTTCCTGGAACTCATGCGGGGCCGCGAGGAGGGTAGGAAAACCGCCTGGTGCACCAGCGTCGGCCCGGCCGAACTCCTGCGCGCCCTGGGCTTTAACGTGTACTTCCCGGAGAATCACGGCGCGATGCTGGGCGCCACGCGCATGGCCACGGACCTCATCCCCCTGGCCAATGCCCGCGGCTTCTCGCCCGACATCTGTTCCTACCTCACCAGCGACATCGGGTCGTACCTGAAGGGCGAGAGCCCCTTCCACAAGATGAAGATGCCGGGCCCCCCGAAGGCGGACGTCCTGGTCTTCAACACCAACCAGTGCCGCGACGTCAAGGACTGGTTCCAGTTCTACGCCCGCGAGTGGAACGTCCCGTGCCTCGGCATCCACACGCCGCGCGCCATCGGCGAACTGGACGACGCCATCCTCTCGGGCGTGGCGCGGCAGACCGAGGCGCTGGTCAAGCCGCTCGAGGAGGTGGGCGGCACGAAACTGGACCCCGCCCGCCTCAGGGAGACCCTCGAACTCTCCAGGCGGTGCACCCTGCTGTGGAAGGCGGTGCTCGAGACGGCGGCCAACGTGCCGTCGCCCGTCACCTTCTTCGACGGCACCATCCAGATGGGGCCGGCCGTCGTGCTGCGCGGCCACCCGGACGCCATTGCCTACTACGAGGTGCTGCTGGCCGAACTGAAAGCACGCATCGCCGGCGGCGTGGCGGCGGTCGAGGGCGAGCGGTTCCGCATCTACTGGGAGGGAATGCCCATCTGGGGCAAGTTGAAGGACCTGGCCGCGCAGTTCCTCGCCCTGCGCACCTGCGTCGCGGCCTCGACCTACTGCAACAGTTGGATCTTCGAGGCCCTCGACCCGTCCGACCCGTTCCGGAGCATGGCCCGGGCCTACTCCAGCCTGTTCATCTGCCGCAGCGAGGACCAGAAGGAGAAGCACCTCGAGGCCATGATGGCCAGGTTCAAGGTCAACGGCATCGTCTACCACGATTCCAAGACCTGTCCCAACAACTCGAACAACCGCTACCGCATGCCGCAGCGCCTCCAGGAGAAAACGGGGAAGCCTTACCTCGTGATCAACGGCGACCTGAATGACCTGCGGCTGTATTCCGAGGAGCAGGCGCGCACCAGCATCGAGGCCTTCGTGGAGCAGTTGGCGCAGGGCTGAGAACGCATTTATTCGGCGTTGTCATTCTGAACGAGCGCAGCGAGTGAAGAATCTCGTCGTGGTCGTTGCCGTCCGGTGCTTCGCACGGCGAGACCCTTCGCTGCGCTCAGGGTGACAGATTGCAGGGGATACGCCGACGACGTAGCCTGGGACGGTCCGGGCCGGACAGTGGAGACAGCCGATGCCGTACTTTTGCGGGGTCGATATCGGGGCTTCGGCCGCCAAACTCGTCATCATCGACGAGAAGGGGCGGGCGGTGGCCAAGGCCCTGCGGCGGTCCGGCGTGGATTACGCCGAGGCCGCCGAGCGGTGCCTGGCGGAGGCCCTGTCGGCCGCGGGCCTCGCGAGGGACGAGGTCCGGGGCTCCGTGTCAACCGGCTACGGCCGCGACAACGTGCCGTGGGCCGACGCCAGGAAGACCGAGATCGCCTGCCACGGCAAAGGCGCCTGGCATCATTTCCGCCGCAAGATGACCGTCATCGACATCGGGGCCCAGGACTCGAAGGTCATCCACCTGGACGACAAGGGCTGCCGCACCGGGTTCAAGATGAACCGCAAGTGTGCGGCCGGGACGGGGTCTTTCCTGGAGGAGATCGCCCTGCGCCTGGACCTGCCGGTTGCGGCGCTGAACGGCTTGGCCGAACGGTCGACGAAAGACGTCACGCTGGGCAGTTTCTGCACCGTGTTCACCGCCACCGAGATCCTGGCCAGGATCCGCTCCGGGCAGAAGGTCGAGGACATCGCCAAGGGTGCGCTGCGGTCCGTCGTCAAACGGATTGTCGAGATGGACACGGTGGACGGCGCCCTGGTGATGACCGGCGGCGTCGTGGCCCACAACCCGCTGCTGGTCACGCTGGTGGGGGAGGCCTTCGGCCGGCAGGCGCTGGTGCCCCCGGACCCGCAGCACGTGGGCGCTTTCGGGGCGGCGCTCCTGGCGATGGAACGGGCCCAAGGAGGCGAGCAGCCATGCTGATCAAGGATCCACCGGCCGCGGTGACCCTTCACCTCGTGATGCTCGGGACGAACGAGTACCCCCTGTTTCTCTACAAGGGCGAGCGCGAGGGCACGATCTTCGAGGGCGGCGTCGGCGCCATGGGGCCGCTGCTGCTGGAGCAGATGCAGGGCCTCGGCATCGGCCGCGATTTCGTCAAGCAGGTGGTCGTCACGCACGCCCATCCGGATCACGTGATGGCCGTGCCCCTGTTTCGGGAGGCGTTTCCGGGGATACAGGTCTTGGCCTCGGAGGCGGCGGCGAAGACGCTCTCGGCGGCCAAGGCCATCGCGTTCTTCCGACAGGTGGACGAGGCGCTCACCGGGGCGCTCGCCAGGGCGGGGCGGATCACCGAGGCGCACCGCCCCCGGCCCCTGGCCGAGGACCGGATTCCCGTGGACCGCATCGTCAGGGAAGGCGACAGGGTCGCCGTTGATGCGGGCGTCGCGTTCCGCGTTCTCGAAACGCCGGGTCACAGCGAGTGCAGCCTGAGTTTCCACGAGCCGGCCGCGGGCGTGCTCATCATATCCGATGCCACGGGGTACTACCTGCCCGGCCCCGACTTCTGGTGGCCGAATTATTTCACCGGCTACGGGGCGTACCTTGACTCCATCCGGCGCCTGGCGGCCCTCGGCGCCGAGGTCCTGTGCCTGAGCCACAACGGCGCCATCCGGGGCGCCGACGCCGTCCGGGCTTACTTCAGCGGCGCCCTGGCCGCAACTCAAGGCTACCACGAGCGCATCGTCGGCGAGGCCCGGGCGGGCAGGCCGGGGCGCGAGATAGCGGAGCAACTCGGCTCGGAGGTCTACGCCCGCACCCAGTTGCTGCCGCTGGATTTCTTCCAGAAGAACTGCGGGCTGCTTGTCAAGCAGTCCCTCCGCCACGCCGGGCTGGCGGCGGACAAGTAGTACTACGACGCAACTTTGCGCGGCGGGTCAGGAGACCCGCCGCGCGAAGTGGCGTTGGAGTATCAGGGGAACGGCCAGAGAGGTGGGGCATGATCCGCTCGCGCATTCTCGGAACCGGGCATTATCTGCCGCCCAAGGTCGTGACGAACTTCGACGTGATGAAGATGATGGAAACGACCAACGAGTTCATCGTCGAGCGCACGGGCGTGCGGTGCCGGAGGCACGCCGAGCCCGGGGTCAGCGCATCGGACCTGGCGGTGCCGGCCTGCCGCGCGGCCGTTGAGGATGCGGGCCTGCGGATGCGCGAGATCGACCTCCTCATCATGAACACCATCACGCCGGACCACGCCGACCCCGGCTGCGCGTTCTTCCTTCAGGCCAAACTGGCGGTGCCCGGGATTGCGGTCATGGATATCCGCCAGCAGTGCGCAGGGCTGATCTACGGGCTGGCCATTGCCGACCACTTTGTCCGGGCGGGCACCTTCCGCCACGTGCTCATCGCGTGTTCCGAGGTCCTCTCGAAGCGGATTGACGGGTCCTATGATGGGCGCAACATCGCCATTCTCCTGGGCGACGGGGCGGGGGCGGTTGTCGTCGGGCCGTCGGACGACGGGCGCACGGGAATCCTCTCGACCATCCTTCATGCCGACGGCGCCGGCGCCAAGGCCCTTTACACCGCGGCGCCCGGCAGCGCGCTGGGCCGCACCGAGCACATCACCAAGGAAGACATCGACGCCGGCCGCGTGCACTTCCGGATGGACGGCAAAGCGGTGTTCGACAACGGCGTTGCGCGGATGTCGGAAGCCGTCTTCGAGTCCCTCCAGGTGAACGGCCTGACGATGGCCGACATCGACGTGCTGATTCCGCACCAGGCCAACCTGCGGATGCTGGAGACGATCGTCGCACGCGTCGGGGCGCCGGCCGAAAAGGTCTTCGTGAACGTCCAGGAGTACGGCAACATGGCCTCCGCGTGCCTTCCGATCGCGCTGGACCAGGCGCGGAAGTCGGGGATGGTTTGCGGCGGGCGCCTGGTGCTGCTGGTGGCGTTCGGGTCGGGTTTCGTGTGGGCCTCGGCGTTAGTGCGGATGTGAGGCCCTGGTCGCCGCCGCCATCTCGCGCAGTTGGAATCGCTTGATTTTGCCCGTGGCCGTCTTGGGCAGCGCCTCGACGAATTCCACCCACCGGGGGTACTTGTACGGCGCGGCGTTCTTCTTGACGAAGTCCTGCAATTCCTTCGCGAGTTCGGGGGACGGCTTGTGCCCGTCCTTCAGGACGACGTAGGCGTACGGTTTGACGAGGCCTTCCTCGTCGGGGGCGGCGGCCACGCCGCTCTCGAGCACGGCCGGGTGCCCCTGGAGGACGGCTTCCACGTCGCTCGGCCAGACGACCATGCCGCTGACCTTCATCAGGTCGTCGCTGCGGCCGGCGTACCAGAAGTAGCCGTCGGCATCCACCCTGAACTTGTCGTGGGTATCGATCCATTCGCCCAGGAATGTCTGCTGGGTCTGCTCGTGCTTGTTCCAGTAGCCTGCGGCAATGCTGTCGCCCTTGATGAGGAGGTTGCCGATTTCGCCGGCGGGGACCTCTCTGCCGTGGTCGTCCACGATCTTCGCCTCGTAGCCCGGGACGACCTGGCCGGTGCTGCCGGCCCTGGCCCGGCCGGGCCGGTTGGAGATGAAGATGTGGAGGATCTCGGTTGAGCCGATGCCGTCAAGGATCTCCACCCGGAAGCGGTCCCGCCATTTTTCGAAGATGGGCTTCGGCAGGGGTTCGCCGGCCGAGACGCACATCCGGACGCGTCCGAGGCTCGTCCGCCCCTCCTTCTCCGCCGCGTGCAGGAGTTGCGCCAGGCTCGTCGGCACGCTGTAGAAGACGGTCGGCCGGTACGTGTCCAGCACCTCGAACACCTTGTCGGGCGTGGGCCGGCCGGGGAAAAGCACCGTGGTCGCTCCGACGTACAGCGGGAAGAACAGCCCGTTCCCCAGCCCGTAGGCGAAGAACAACTTGGCCACCGAGAAACTCACGTCCGATTCCTCCAGCCCGATCGTCTGCCTCGCGTACAGGTCCGCCGACACGACCATGTCGTGGTGAAGGTGGATGGCGCCCTTGGGGAAGCCCGTGGTGCCGGAACTATAGAGCCAGAAGGCCGCATCGTCCTTGCTCGTGTCGGCGGCCTGGAGCGCGGGCGAGGCGCCCTCCATGGCGCTTTCGAGGCTCGCGCACCCTTCGACCTTGCCGCCCGCGATCAGCACATGCTCCAGGTGCCGCAGGTTGCCGCGGACGTCCGTGATGCGGTCCGCCAGCGACGCGTGCACCACCAGGACCCGCGCGCGGCTGTCGTTCAGAAGGTACTGGTAGTCGCGGGGCGCCAGGAGCGTGTTCAGCGGCACGGCCACCGCGCCCCTCTTCATCGACCCGAAGAAGGCGAAGGCAAACTCGGGGGAGTCGGGCAGGAGGATGGCCACCCGCTCCTCCCTCCGCACGCCCAGTTGCTTCAGGACGTTTCCGAAGCGGTTGACGCCCTCGTGGAGGGCATCGTACGTGACGGTTCTTTCTCCGCACAGGATGGCGGGCTTGGCGCCCCGGCCCTCGGCGATGTGATGATCGACGAGAACGGTCGCCGCGTTGAGCCGCTCCGGGACCTCCAGTACCGACATATAAATCCCCTTCCACCGGACAACCAGGCCGAATCCTACGCCTCGGTGCCTGGCGGGTCAAGCGAAACGCTGCCGCCGGGTATCGCGTCAATTATAGGGGGTTTCTTCCCCGCCCCCCTGAGACTGATGCAGCACTTTTTCCGTCCGGTTTAATTTGACAATCGTCGATGATTGTGCTATAATAAGGTGGCTGGACATCATATCTACTGCCAATCTCGGCGTCGCAGGTGGGGGCTGAAGCGTTCGGGGGAGGCCCATCATGCCCCGGCCCTCGTCCGCCGCGTTGCTCGTTCTTGCCGCAGTGTCCGTCGGTATAGGGCCCGGCCTGCCGCCTGCGCGCAGCGGCATCGCAGAGGCTGCGGCGATCCTTCAGGGCGGGTGCCGCACGACCGCCACGTTGATGACCGTCCCCGGCGCGGCTGTGCCGATGGCGTTGCAGCAGGCCGACCCCGCGCCGGGGATGTCTTCTTCCACGGGGGTCGGCGGCGACGAGAGGTCCCTGGTGGTGCCTGAGCCGGCCACGGGGGTCCTGCTGGCGGCGGGCGTGGCGATTACCCTGCTTGTTCGACGTGCCAGGTAAGCGGCCGAGGGGCAGCCGCATGGGGGTATGCAGGCCGGAGATGCTCCGGCCTGCGTTTTTGCGCTGGGGGGGCGCGTTTGGCCGTGCTTCGCCTGCGCCCTTCGGCGCGGTCGCCAACAGATACTGGCGACCGCGAGAGATCTCGCCCCCCAACGTTTAGCCGTCGCCGGTACGGCGACGAGAGGCAATCGCGGCCGTGCCGCCTCGCGGCTGAACGCCGACTATCTTTCAAGGTTTAAACTCCTGGCTCCCTAATTCCTCAGCGACTGAATCGGCGCCGGGATGCGGCCGCCAACAAGCACATCAACACGCGTTGTACCCTGCAAGGAACGCAATGGCGCCCTGCTTGTCCCCGAACCGTCCTTCGATGACGTCGCCGTTGGAGAACCGGACTTGGATCTCGTACCGCTGCACCGGTTGGACGATGCCGGGGTCTTCGTAGCGCTCAATGTAAGACATTGCCTCTTCGATTGTGAGGCATTCCTGGGCTGCGCCGTGCAAGGGCAAGACAGAGATCCGCTCAATGTGTCGGGAGATCACCGCCGTCAGCGCCCCCAGGAACCGGTTGACCTCAGGCTTGTTGGCCTCCATGAGCGCGACCGGGAGTCTTCCGCGTTGTTCTTCCGTGAGGCGCTCATAGCGTCTAACCTTGGCCTGAAATCTGGAATCCGGGGTTTTCTCTTCCGAGGATGCATCCAGCCCGAACCGCCTGAAGACTTCCAAGATCATCTCGTAGGGGAAGAAAAGAATGTTGAAGCCAAGGGATCGCATCTGGGCCAGAGCACCTTCGGTGAACACGCCCGCCAGTATCGCGCCCTTGAAGGGTGCGGACCGGGAGTAGGTCTGAGCGAGCGGGAGAATAGCCCCTTGAATCTCCTGGGCCTTGTTGCGCGAGTGCTTGGTGTAACGCCGCCAAGCCGTTTCGATAAAGGCGACAGGGAGTCCGGTCTTCTCGGCCGTTCCGCCACGTTCCAGCACAAAGTCCAAGTCATGGGCGTTGCCGTTGGCGTCAATCCAGGTGCACTTACGCCCCTTGCGGCAGGGGCGTTCACCTTGCTTGTCGAGGTAAAGGCCGTGCCTTGCGGCGAAGTCTTCCAGAATGGGGCGCACACCGGCCTCCATGACCTCGCCGATGATCTGGCCCCATCGGTGCGCTGGCGAAACTGCCATGCTATCCTTTCACCCAGAGGCGGCCTTCCTGAAGAGGCACACGGTGTTTGCGGTTCTTCCACTTGATGTTTCTGTCTCGGGTCTTCTCGAAATCGTACGTCCGGAACCCGGCTGAGAGGGCGAGACGACCAAGCCAGGGTATCACCGGAACATAGACGCCGTAGGGGGCGGAATCGCCGACCACGAAGCAAACCTTGGCCTCTGCCTTGCAGCAACGCCGTATCGCATGCCACACATGAGCCAAGTCGAGGAAGTAACATCCCACCATGAGATGGTAAGTCTTCCTGCCGCCTTTGGTCAGACGAACCTGTGCCAGTCGGCGGCACACCAGCGAGAGTTCGTCGCGTATCGGGGCGATGTCCCTCGAGTCGAGAATCTTGTCAAGGTTTTCGGCATGCTCCGGCACGTGCTGCGAGCAGGACCGAACGAGGTTCCGGCGCACCGCGTTCTGGAGGTCCCCCCAGCCGCCGATCTCGCCCAGGAAGCACATCTCCAGCCGCGTGGCGTCGGCATAGTCATAGTTGTTGGGGTAAGGCGGCGAGGTGATCACCAGGTCGGCCCACCCGTCGGGCACTCCACGGCAAGTTCGTGCGTCGCCCTGTATCAGGACAGGGTGCGGTCCGCGAACGTTCCGGCCAAGCACCATGTCGTGATAGAACATCTCGCAGCACCGGTCGAACGCCTCGTAAACACCGGCGACCTTGCGTTTCTGTTTTTTCGGCAGCACGTACTGCCACTGCGCCGTGCCGACGGGAGAGACCTGCCGGAGAATGCACACCAGCGTCAGCCAGCAGAGTTTGCTGGCAGGCGAGTCGTCCTTGACCTTCTCGTAAGCCCGCCGTAGCGAGTCGAGGCTACCAAGAGTTTGGTCATCGTAGCACTTGCGGATAAGAGGGGGGTAGGGCGCGATCTCCGAGGCCTGGCCTCGCGACAGGTCCCTCATCGCCCTGGCCTTGGTAAGATACGCGTCGGCATCCGACCTCCACGCGAGTTTGGCCTCTGCCACACGGGCGATGAACGGGTGGGCCTCAACGCCCATGCTTTCCGCGCTTGCCTTCTCGGCCGCCAGGAGGGTTGTACCTGACCCTGCAAATGGGTCCAGCACGTGTGGTTCAGGCAAGCCGCTCTCACGAATCAGGCCTTGCACCCATTCTGCCGAGAAACCCGCACTGAAACGGAACCAGCGATGCACCGGCAGCCTCAAGTTGTCAGCGAAGGTGGACGAGGTCTCTTGGCGTACCTGTGCCGCACACTCCGGTTCCTCGAAAAGCGTTTCTTGTAGAACAAATCGCCTCACGTGCCTGGTCCTCCTTGTGCCGCGCGGCTTGCCGCTCGTCACTGCACGGATTGTAACGTTGAAGTGCGGCAAAGGCAAAGGCGGATACTCAGTTTCTCAGCAACTGAATCGGCGCCGGCATGCGGCCGCCGAAACGGACGAAATCGGCGCTGGCCCCCGAGTTCCTCACCTCCATGATGACGGCCGAGCCGAACAGGCCGCCGAACTCCACCCGCTCGGCCCGGCCGCCGGGCCTCGACAGGTCGGCGGGCGAGAACGGCCGGGCCACCACCTGGAGGCCCGCCGATTCCGGCCCGCGGACCTTGGCCGCAAGGTCGCGCGCCTCCAGCGGCTGAGGCAGGCTCACCACCATGATGAGCGTAAAGTACCCGCCCAGGACGGTCTGGCTGGCGGCGTCGATGTTGCCGCCCAGGTGCGTCACGGCCGTCGAGACGGCCGAGACGATGCCCGGGTGGTCGTCGGACATCACGTTCAGGACGTAGGCGTGCGGGAATCGCGTGTTCATAAGGGCGGCATTGTACCGGCCGGGGCCGGCAGAGGCAACGCCCCTTGCATTCGGGCCGCGGCGCCCGTATGTTCTCCCGACCGTGCAGTCGTGCGTCGGATGCGGCACGGCCGGCTTGCCCAGCCGTAGGAGAGGGCGGCTTGCGTTACCCCCGGCTGGACAAGTCGAAGACTCGACTGGGCGAGCCAGCCGTACCCCCCGCGGAATGCTTGGCGCCCGTTCGAATGGCGGTGCACGTGTTTTTTCGGCTGCTGGTCATCACGTTTATCGAGAGCCTGGCCACCACGCTCATCGAGCGCGGCGTTTACTTTTACAGCCACGACCGGTTGGGGTTCACCGACGGCGAGAACCTGGGCCTGGCGCTGGGGTTCGGCGCCGCGTACGCCGCCGGGGCCATGGCGAGCCACGGCCTGGCGAAGCGGATGTCGGAAAAGGGGTTGCTGGTGGCGTCGCTCGTTGCGCAGGTCGCCGCTCACACGACTCTTTTCTTCTCGGCCGGTCCGACCTTGCTCGTGGTGATGAACGCGGCGCTCGGATGCCTGAACGGTCTGAAGTGGCCGGTCATCGAGAGTTACGTCAGCGCCGGCCGGACGCCGGCGGCCCAGGCGGGAGCGGTCGGCCGGTTCAACCTGTCCTGGGCCCCTGCGGTGGTGGTGGCCCTGCTGACGTCCGGCTCGCTCATCAAGTGGTGGTCGCCCAGCCTGTTTGCGTCGGCGGGCATCCTGAACCTTGTGAGCCTTGTGCTCTCGTGGCCGCTGGAGCGTCGGCCTGTGCATCTGGCGCTCGATCATCCGGAGCGGCCGGCGCCGGCGGCGATGGCGCGCTATCGGTCCCTTCTGGCCGCCAGCCGCTGGTCGATGCTGGGCAGTTACTCGCTCATGTGGGTCCTGGCGGCGCTGCTGCCGCGCGTCTATACGGACCTTGGCGTCAGCGTTGAACTGGCGACGCCGTTATCGGCTCTGCTGGACGCATCTCGCACGGCGGCATTCTTGGGGCTGGGTCTTTGGCTGGGCTGGCACTACCGCCGGTGGACGCAGGTCATTGTCATCTTCGGCCTGCCGGCGGGGTTCTTTCTGTCGCTCTTCGGGCCGAATGTTGCGGCGGCCATCCCGGGAGGCGCCGGCCTGGGGCTGGCGACGGTCCTGGTGGGCGAAGTTGTCTTCGGCCTCGTCGCCGGGATGACGTACTACGCGGCGCTTTACTACGCGATGATCGTCAAGAATGCCGCCGTCGAGGCAGGCGGGGCGCACGAGGGGCTCATCGGCGCGGGCTTTGCCATCGGGCCGCTGGCCGGTCTGGCGGGCGGATGGGTTGCGCCCATCGTAGGCGGGCCCGTGATGGGGATGGCCCTGGGCGTCGCGCCGCTGATTATCTTGTGCTCCTTCGGCACGGTGTGGTTCCTGGCTGGGGCCGGGCGGTTGCCGAAGCGGTAATGGCCTTAGTTCCGGCCAAGAAGGGTATCAGAGAAAAAGGTGGCTGAGGTGCTTTCTCTTGCGCGGTGGGTCCGAAGACCCACCGCGCAAATCCGTCGATTGAGCAGCCGGCGTTACCGCTCGATGCATGCCGCCGGCGGCGGCTTCGGCAGGTCCTTCAGGGTGTCCACGCTCTTGCGGAGTTCCTCTTCCGGCAGGGCGTAATCGGTCAGTTTGCCGCGCAAGAACGCATCGTACCCCGACAGGTCCATCAGGCCGTGCCCCGACCAGCAGAAGAGGATGACCTTTTCCTTGCCCTCTTCCTTGGCCTTCCTGGCCTCGTCGATGACGCAGGTAATGGCGTGGCTGGTCTCGGGGGCCGGGATGAACCCTTCCGTCCGGGCCCACAGCACCGCCGACTCGTAGCACCGCAGTTGATGGTAGGCCCGCGGCGTAATGAGTTTCTCGCGGATGGCGGCACTCACCAGCGGCGCCATACCGTGATACCGCAGGCCCCCGGCATGGATGGGCGGCGGAACGAACGCGTGCCCCAGCGAGTACATCGGCAACAGGGGCGTCATCCGGGCCGTGTCGCCGTGGTCGTACACGAACGGCGCCCGCGTCATCGTGGGGCAGGATTCCGGCTCGACCGGGATGATGTCAATCTGGGCCCCGGCGATCTTGTCGGCCACGAATGGGAACGCGATGCCGGCGAAGTTCGACCCGCCCCCGGCGCACGCCGTCACCACGTCGACCTTCTTTTCGCCGAATTTCAGGAGTTGCTTCTTGGCCTCCTGCCCGATGATGGTCTGGTGCAGCAGCACGTGGTTCAGCACGCTGCCCAGGCTGTAGCGTGTCTGGCCGCTCGGGTCGGTGACGGCGGCCTCGATGGCCTCGCTGATGGCAATGCCCAGCGACCCCGGCGTATCGGGCATTTGCTGGAGGATCGCCCGGCCGGCCTGCGTTTCCGGCGACGGGCTGGGCACGCACGTGGCGCCCCACGTCTCCATCATCAGCCGCCGGAAGGGTTTCTGGTCGAAACTGATGCGGACCATGAACACCTTGCACTCCAGGCCGATGAGCGCGCACGCAAACGCCAGGGCGCTGCCCCACTGGCCGGCCCCCGTCTCGGTCGTCAGCCGCTTGATGCCGAACTGCTTGTTGTACCAGGCCTGCGGGACGGCCGTGTTGGGCTTGTGGCTGCCGGGGGGAGAGACGCCCTCGTGCTTGTAGTAGATGCGGGCGGGGGTCTTCAGGGCCTCCTCCAGACGCCGCGCTCGGTACAGCGGCGACGGCCGCCATAACGCCAGCATCTGGCGGATCTCATCCGGAATCCTGATCCATCGCTTCTTGCTGACCTCCTGCTCGATCAGGTTCATCGGGAAGACCGGCGTCAGCATGTCGGGCGTGATGGGCTTGCCGCCGGGCCCGAGGGGCGGCAGCAGCGGCGTCGGCAGGTCGGCTGCCAGGTTGTACCACTTGCGCGGGATGTCCTTCTCTTCCAGCGTTACCTTGATGCGGTCCATGGTCTTTCTCCAAGGATAGGGGCCGAAATGCCCACGAGTATTGCGGAGTTCGGCCCCAAAGCAAGCGGAAATCTTCTGCGGGGCCGTTTTCTCGTGTTGCCGCCGGCCACGGCACGCCTGCCGTGCCAGGGTGGCCGTGCTTGGATGGCTTGACCGCGGCACGCCCCTGGCACGGGCACGGCGGGTGCCGTGGCGGGCTGCCGCGCGATTGTGGATAACTGTGGATAACTTTTGGAACTCGCCCCGGAGCGCCCGAAAACGCGCCTTTTTTGCCCTTTCGGCAGGCCAAAACGGCCCTGGCGCTAGCGCCAGAGGGGGTGACCCCCCAAAATGTTAAGATGGGCATGACGAAATGCGCTCGGTTTTGATCGCTTTTGATCGGAATCTGTCGCCTTTTTGACCGATTTTGACCCGAATTTGATGGTTTTTGACAGGCACTCTTGAGCATACGCCGTTGTGGATAACTCCCAAAAACGGGGAACGGGGAACCGGGAACGGGCAACCGGAAACCTGGGGACACCCGTGCCCAGGGGCAAAGGCGGGAACCCGCCTTCGCCCAGGCTATGGCGGGCAGGCCGGGGAACGGGAAACGGGGCAACGCAGGTGGGGAAAAAGGACGGCCGCCGTGAGACTTGTGCCCCGCGGCAAGGGCGTGATCGCAACTCCTGCGCGCAAGGGGAATGGAAATACTGTTGCCGGAAGTGTCAGAGACCGGCAAGGAGACGCCTGAGGCGTGCCACGCAGCGGGGCCTGCGCCGGCACAGGTCGTGTTCCCAGATGCGCGCGACGCGCCAGCCAAGGCTCTTGAGTTCGCGGTTTACACGCCGGTCGCGGGCGCGGTTGGCCTGGAGTTTCCGCCGCCAGAAGGCGCGATTGTGGGCAGGCTTGCTGTAATGCCTTGGGCAGCCATGCCAGAAGCAGCCGTCAACGAAAACGGCCAGGCGGGCTGCGAAAAAGACGAAATCCGGCCTCCCGAACAGCGGCCACCTTCGCCGCCATCCGGTGATGCGGTTGGCCCGCAGGAGTTTGATCATCCGCAGTTCGGTTTCCTTGTTTCCCGCGCCGCGGATGCGGGACATGCAGTATGAGCGACGGTCCTTGGAGAGAACGTCAGCCACGGGATTCCACCGATTTGCCGCCCAAGACGGACGCCGCCAGCACGTCCAACTCGGCGTACAACTCCTTTGCGTCAAGAACCGAAGTGTCCACCTTATTGAAATGATGCCTTATGGCTTTGGCAAGCGTCCGAAACAGGTCTTGGTGGTTGCGGGCTTGCACAAGTGCTTGTAGGGGTGAACCGTGGCACTTGGCGCGCTCCGCAAACCACTGCACAAACCGCTCATCGTCAAAGCACTCCGAATCGCACAGTTCCACCCAACTCGTCCAGTCACCGAGGGCCTCGGCAGTGGGCCAATCGAGCCTGCCCAGAAGCGCCATGTATCGGAAGTAACTGTTCTTCGGGCGCTGCTGAGCCCTTACCGAAAGACGGCCATTGCGCGTGGGGTTTAGTGCGCCTGCGTGGTCATACACAGCTCGCCACAGCCATACCCGATCTCGCTCATCCCCGACGACGATCTCGTTGAGGAAACCGAGCCTGTTTCCAACTTCCCACCAAAGGCGCAGTACACCGGGCTTGCCTTTGGTCGCTAGGAGGCCGGTTCTCCGCATTTCAGCCTCGATCTCCCGCATACGGCGTTCCAAGAGATCGTCATTGCGCTTGGCCAGCGCCTCGCCAGCCCCGGTCAGCACCCCGCCCGCGGTCTTGTACGTGACTTCAAGCACGTCGGGGCGATCACTGCTTTGACATTCACGTATAAGTACGGGCATCTTTAGCCCCCGTAGTGCGTGTTCAGCAGCCGAGCAACCTGCGCAGCTCCTGCAACAAAGAGATCGCTTGGACACAGGTTTTCGGGACAGGCAACCAGTTTGGGTTTCTCAGAGGCCAAGTCCACTTCAATCAGACCCATGCACGCGCGCTCGAAGACATAGTCTTCCACGCGTTCACTGTCGCTCTTGATGCTCTGATAAGCCTCATGTGCTGTGTTATATTCCAAGATGCGCCTGTCGGCGACCGAGCCGGATCGCACACGGTGCTGCAACTGATGATCAGGGGGCTGAAACTCGCGCGCCTGGACGTCCTCAAAGAGTCCCGCCTCCGGCGGGTCCTCCTCGACCCAGAACCGCCTGCCGGCCTCATTGATGATCTTGCCCTTTGCAAACTCCTCTTTTCCAACCTTTACACGTGCCATTGCAATAATGCGATTCTTTAGAACCCACTCGCCTTTTCCGAATTCATCCCGGGTGATCCGCAATTCAAAAGGCTCGGCAAGAGTCTCTTCCGTTTGCGCTTTCATGTTCAACGTCTTTTCAAGAAGCACGCGGTCCTCGCCCGCCTGTTTATGCACAAGGTAGACCTTGACCTTGATATGGATCTCGTGCGGCAAATCGTTTGCCACGCATAAAGATTCGGCCTTCAAGGACTCGCCGTAGTTCACCCGGGCGCTTCCCGAACGAGGAAATAAAAGTCCGCCACCGTAGGTGACGCGAATGGGATGAGCAGCGCCACCACCCCCGCCACCGCCCGTCGTTCCGATCCCCCGAAGTGTGACGCCCAGGCTCTTGGCCAGCCTGTTGAGTTCCAACATGGCTCGCTTGGCGGCATCGCGGTTTGTTGCATCGTCCGAAGGGGCGCCGGGAGCGCCCAAACGCTTCTCGGCGAAGTCCTGCACCTCCTTCTCAATGACCTCCCGCACTTTCCGGCCAACTCCGCGGCCCAGATTCACATAAAAATGTGTGGGGTCCTCGAGTTTCTTCATTTCCTCGTCGAGGTCTTCCTCGAACCGGCAGTAGCCATACAGCCGCGACGAGATATCGTCGGGGATATGGGGCACACCGAAATTCATGACCCGCATGCCGCCGCGCTGTAAGGCAATGCCACGCACGTCATCCTGAACCGGGCCGTCTTTAACGGCGGCAACATGAAGCTTGGCAATGTAGTACGTGTCCCTCCCCACCTTCACGGGCAGATGCTCGCGTAAGAGCACAACATGCAGCGCCGTGTCTTTTTCGGGCATGTCCATTTCTGGAGGAGCCGTAACAGCCAAAGCGCCACTGCCATCCCCGGTATCAACGGTAATCTGGACCTTGTAGTTGCGCAGAATTTCCCACCAAGTCGTGGCAATCAGCCGTGCGAACTCCCCGCTTCTCACTGCCTTCACAAGTTCCGCGCTGGGCTTGTCGATCATAACGCGCGTTCCATATTGTTCGAGGGCCGGTATGTCCTCGCAATAATCCCTCAACTGCCTGCGACCGGAATCCCCGTCGAAACATACGACGGGGCACTGCGTCCGCTCCAGCCACCTCGTGCCCAAACGGTAACTGCCATCACAACGCAACGAATCGTACACAATGCGGTTCTCCTGGCTGGCTGCCACAAAGATGAACTTGCCTTGGCCGCGCGCTCCTAATGAGCCCTTCTCACCAGTCTTCGTGAAAGCCAGGTTCTCGAATCGTCCCCAGCGTTCCTCGTCAGGCAGGTCATCGCGGTCAAGGTCCTCTTCCGTCAGGACGCGTCCCGTGAGCCCGTGCGTGCCCCAATCCGTGAACATGAACCACCGGGGCTTGGAACTGGCATCAAGATGAAAAGACATTCCCCAGCCCCGGCCATGCTTGCGGCTGGTGCGCGCGTCCCATCCGTTCTGGATAGCGTCTTTTTGCACGCCTGCCGGAATCGATGCATTCCTGCTCAGATACTGGTCCTTCACATTCTGAAGCTGTTGAGGCCAGTTAATGAGAGTGGGTCGCATATCACCGGATGACTTGAGGTTGGTCCAGAAGTCAGGCATGTGTATCCCCCTGTAAAAAAGAATGTCTTAACCAGCAACTGTATCCGCCAAAAGACCCAGACCGGCTTGTTGTGCCTCTACGCAGTAGAAGTCCTGCTCTTTAACATCCCCCGAATGATAGCGCCGCTTGGCATTGCGTAATACGGGAATCAGGGCGATGGGCCAGCCCGTGGCGGCGTCGGCAACGCGGAGCGATTCACACAGGGAATCCGGCAAATCGCACGGAACCTGAGTTGCCTCTGTGACCGTCTCAGGGGAGCGTTGTGGTACGCTGTCGGGGTGAAGCCCTGGCATAAGATAGAAAATCGCGTACCACCCAGCCAGAAACGGCTGCCGCGGAAGATATGCAAGGGAAGTCGGGTTGCTGTGTTCAAGCAGCAGCCCGAGGTGCACGCCCGCCTCCTGCGGGCTGGCCGGAACGTAACGGTTGGCGCGACCTGTGCAGGGCTTGGGCACACCGACGGCCTTGGCCAGATAACACTGCAGCGCTTCACCGATGGCCTTGGCCACAAGAGGAGGCACGGCGTTCCCAATGACCCGGTACTGATGGGTGCGCTCCACAGGAAATACAAACCAGTCGGGAAACGTTTGGGCCCGGGCCGCCTCGCGCGGCGTAAGGGTGCGCAACTGCGTCGGATGGATAAACATCAGACCGTCTTTCGCCAGATGCGCCACGATGGTGCTGCAAAGCCCGTCGCGCGACTGCCGCGTGTACCTGTCCCGAAAGCAGTGCTTGTCATAAGGGAACTCAAACTGCACGCCGCGCAGCATGGCTTGCTTGGAGTTCTCGCCCTCGCGCAGGCGCTTAAAGTCACGCAGGTCGCGCTCGCTGTGAGGCCGTGCCCGATGGGCTGTGAGCGCCCGGACATTGGCCACTTTGAGAACGCCGTACAGGAACCGCTTGCCGTAACGCTCGATGTGTTTGCGCCGCAGATCAAAGTCGTACGGGGTCGGGTCCGCACCTGCCCCGGCGTCCAAGGGCGGAAGGTCGCCTATAGCCTCGCCCAAGGTGACGGGATTGTGGGCGTGTGTGGCACGCAGCAGCGCGGAGCAGAACATAGGAAGTTGGACCCGCGTGCCGATGAGGAGCTGGCGGATGCGCTTCTGTGGCACTCCGAACTGGGCGGCCCGAACGGTTTGACCGTGGACGCGGTACCCCATGGCCCGCGCCCCGGCCTGAATGGCGGCGAAGTAGCGGCCCCCCTCGGCTGAGCGGATGCCCGGCACGTTCTCCATGACAAACACGGAGGGGTGGAAGAAAGCCACATAAGCCAGGAACTCCCTGTACAACCCGCGGCGCTCATCGGGCACGAGGCGCTGGCCGTGGTTCGAGCCGTCGCGGCGGCGGACATTGCTGAAACCCTGGCAGGGGGGGCCGCCCACGACCAGGTCCACCCTGTCCCGGCCGATCAACGCGGCCAGTTCTTTGGGCGGGAACCCGGTGAGGTCCCGCTCCAAGACGTGGGGAATTTCCGGGAAGTTGGCCCGGAAAACGGCGATGGCGGCGGGAGCGCAGTCGACGGCGGCCAGGGTCGTCCATCCCGCCTGTTTCAGTCCGAGCGTGAACCCGCCGCAGCCGCAGAACAGGTCGATCCCGGTGAGTTCGCCTTGCATAGTCATAACTAATGCCGGCGCGGGCTTGGACTGTCAAGGGTATTCCATCCCGGAGCCAACGTTCATGAGTGGCGCGACGGGGGCGGGCCAAGGCGGGCGGCGCTGGGTCGTCCGGGCGCGGAAGAATTCCCGGCGGGGTTGCCGGCTTTTCCGCTTGCCTCCGTGCGGCGGGGACCCTACAAATGCTACTCTGCGAAGCAGCGCTTCCAGCCTTCGCAGCCGAGGCTGCTTCGGCGGAGTAGGCTCGCTGCGAAGCACGAGTATGCAACCTGTATGCGCCTGGGGCGGCCGCAGGGGTGCCCCCAGGAGCGCTGCAACGGGCGAGGAGACGGGAACAGCCTATGAGGACGGGCGGATTTCGATTCATCGGCTTGGCTGCGGCCCTCGTCGCGGCCCTCGTCGCGGCCCTCCTGGCGGCGGGCGGTTGCGCGCAGGAATCCTGGCGACGCGCCGACGGGACCCTGGTCACCGGCAAGGTCAGTTTCCAGAAGGAGCCCACCACCGGCCGCACGTTTCACCTGTACATCCCGACGACGTACAACCCGAGGCGGTCGTACCCGCTGATCGTCACCGGCCAGGGGATGTTCCCGTTCGACGAGGCCGCGCAGCAGCGCGACCGGTGGGTGGATGTGGCCGAGCGGTACGGCATCATCATCTGCTCGCCGGACCTGGATTCGGCCACGGGGTTCCTGGGCGTCCCATCGGACCGGCCCGCGCCGGAACTGGTGCGCGACGAGCAGGCGGTGGTGGCGGTGGTCCGGGAAGTGCGGTCGCGCTACAACATCAACCCCGACGGGGTGATGATCACCGGCTGGTCGGCGGGCGCGTTCGCAGCGCATTACATCGGGCTGCATCACCCGGAGATTTTCCGGGCCATCGTGGGTCGGGCGGGCAACTTCAACGAGCACCTGGTGCCCGACGACGTGGCCCAGCGGGCCCGCCACATGCACGTCTATGTGTTCTTCGGCGAGGGCGACCTGCCGGGCTGGCCTGCCATGAACCGCGAGGCCAATTACTGGTACACCGTCCGGGGCTTCCGCAACTTCGTCATCCGCCCGATGGGGGGCGGCCATGACCCGAACCAACTGGAGGCCGCGAGGTACTTCCTCAACGTCGTCAACCACTGGCCCGCCATCCACATCGACGCCGACAAAACCGAGGGCCAGGCCCCCCTGACGGTCACCCTGCGGGCCCGCGTGCGCGACCCGGACTCGCCCGATGGCCGCGTCGATTCCGTCCTCTGGAACCTCGGCGACAACACCGTCACCTCGAAGCCCGAGGTCGTCCACACCTACACCAAGGCCGGCCTGTACAACGTGTTCCTGACGGTCGTGGACCTGGACGGCCACCGCGAATACCAGCAGATGTGGATCAGGGTGGAGTAACGGAAGTTCAAAGTTCAAGGTTCAAAGTTCAAAGTTGAAGGTTCAAAGTTCCAAACTGAGAGTTCAAAGTTCAAGGTTCAAAGTTCCAAACTGAGAGTTCAAAGTTCAAGGTTCAAAGTTCAAGGTTCAAAGTTAACGGCAAAACAGAATGGCCACGACCTCCAGGGGCGTGGCCGTTCATTTGGGACATCGCCGCCAGGTGCGTCAAGTGCGCGTTGCCCCCGGTTCAAGGCCGGCAGGCGGCCGGGGTGCGCCTCACGCGCCCGCCACAACGAAGAGGCGGCGGATCCACTCGGGCGTCTTGGCGTTGAACGCCTCGATGTGCCGCCGGCGGGTGAAGTAATACAGGGCCATGCCGCCCTGGCAGGCGATGCTCAGCACAGCCACGAGCGCGTAGAAGCCATACGTGAGAAGCGGCGCCCAGCGTTCGACTTGCTTGTCGATCGCGCTGGCCATCTCGGGCATGGCCGCCAGTTGGGCCCGCACCTCGGGCGAGAGGGCGGCCGCCTTTGCCGCATCGGTCGAAAAGGTGAGCGCCTGGATGATGCAGTACAGGACGATCAGGCCGAGGAAGGCCAGTTGGTTCTCGGCCAGCATCGCTGCGGCCCGGGGGTCGGCCCGCCGCATCCGCCGGGAGCCCATGAGTTCCACCCCGCCGATAACGCAGACCCCGGCGACAATCGCAAGGCTGCTCAGGCTCGGCCAGATGAGGGCGAAGGGCAGGGCGCTCGCGCCGATGAAGAGCGTCACGGCGGCCGAAAAAAGGGCCGTCCGGGCCGCGCTCTTCACCGCCTTGCGGTCGCGGGTGGCCTGGCGGATGAGCGCGTAATGCTCATCCGTGAGCGGCGACGCAGCGGCCGAGGCCGCGGGCGGGGCCTGACGCGCGGCACCGGCGCGGGGGCCGCCGCCGGTTTCGTGGGCAGTTTGCATCAGCACGGTTCACCTCCCGATGGTGGTTTATCGCCCGTTTCCCGCAGCGAAGTTCAGGCCGAACGGCCGGCGGGCAACGGCGGGGGGACTCTAGATCTCTGTTACTTGTCAATTGAGGGGTGCCACTGGTTGCTTGCAACCAGTGCGCTTCGGAAAACACGGCCCGCCGCGGCGGGCCGTGGCACCCATCATTTCAGGTGTAACAGAGCACTAGCCTGACGAGTGGGCCGCGTCAAGCGCGATGGACTGCACGTGAAGGGTGGCCGCGCGGCCGCGCAGACCCTAGAATAGCGGCGATGGACCCGATCACACACATGCTGGCCGGCGCCGCGGTCGCGCAATTGGGATTCCGCCAACGGATCGGGCGGCAAGCCACGTGGGCCGCCGTGGCGGCCACGGTAACGCTTGACTTCGACGTATTCCTGGGCCCGCTGGCGACCCGGTTCGCCGCGGCCGGCAACAACCATTTCACCGAGCATCGGGGCCTGAGCCACTCGCTGCTGGCGGTGCCCGTGCTCGCGGCGGTCATCGGGGGCGCGTGGTGGCTGATCCGGCGACGCATCCTCCGACGCCGGGCCGGCGGACTCGGCCAGGCCGCGCCCGTCCCCTTCTGGCTCATGTACGCCTGCGTGTTCCTTGCCCTGCTGGTGCACCCGCTGCTGGACGGGTGCACCTCGTACGGAACGCAACTTCTTGCCCCGCTGACCGACACCCGCTACGCCTTTGACCTCGTACCCATCTTGGACCTCTTCTTCACGGGCATCCTGGCCGCGACGGTGCTGGCCTGCTTCGCCACGCGGCGCCTGGCGGCCCGCATGGAGCCGCAGGGCTCGCTCATGCTCGGCCGGGCGGGCTTTCTACTGGCGCTGGCGTACCTGGCGGGCGGGCTTGCGCTGCACGACGAGGCGATAACCCAGGGGCGGGCCCTCACCGGGGAAGCGAACATCGTGCGGGCCGACGCCTACCCGGCCCTTGGCAGCATCCTGACGTGGCGGGTCGTGGTGGAGACCGACAAGGAGTGGCTGGCCCTGCGCATCCGCCCGCTGTCGGAGGCGCCCAACCCGGCGCCGGCCCAGGAATCGGCCGAAAAGGACTGGAGTCCGTGGATCGTCCGCGCCCGCACCTTGCCGCAGGCCAGGGAATATGAGTGGTTCGCCATGGGGCGGGTGCGCACGTCGTATCGCCGCGAAGGCGGCCTGCACGTCGTTGATTTCCACGACCTGCGCTACGGCGCGAGCCTGAGCAGCGTCGACAGCCTCTGGCCGCTGCGCGTGACGTTCGACGGGGCCGGCGAGGTCCTGCGGGTCGAGCGACTCTCGGCCTTTCGCGGGCGCGGGTGGCTGGCCATCCTGCGCGACGCCTGGGACAACCTGCGCGGCTGACGGGGAACACGAAAGCGCGGCGGGCCGGGAGACCCGCCGCGCGATGCAGCACTCCGGCCTTCGGCCCCCCGTACGGGGGGCTAAGTAAGGCTTCCTACTTCGCCGCAAGGATGCTTTCGAGGTCCTTCTGCGGGTCGCCGGTCGGCGTCAGGCCGAACTTCTCCACGAGGATCGCGAGCACGTTCGGCGACACGAACTGCGGCAGCACCGGGCCGATGCGGATGTTCTTGATGCCCAGCGCCAGGAGCGTCAGCAGGATGGCCACGGCCTTCTGCTCGAACCACGTCAGGACCAGCGTCAGCGGCAGGTCGTTCACGCCGCACTTGAAGACGTCCGCCAGGGCCGCCGCCACCTGGATGGCCGAGTACGCGTTGTTGCACTGGCCGATGTCGATGAGGCGCGGAATGCCGTCGATCGCCCCGAGTTCGTTCTCCAGGTCGTTGAACCGGTACTTGCCGCAGGCCAGCGTCAGGACGATGCAGTCCTTCGGCACGGCCTTGACGAACTCGCGGTAGTAGTTGCCCTTCGGGCCGGGCGTGTCGCATCCGCCGACGAGGAAGAAGCGGCGGATCTTGCCCGCCTTCACCGCCGCCACGATCTTGTCGGCGATGCCCAGGATGGCCGTGTGATGGAACCCGGTCGTGAGTTTTCCGCCGGCCTTCTCCGCGAGCGGCGGCAGCGCAAGGGCCTTCCGGATGACCGGCTCGAAGTTGCGGTCGGCAATGTGCGGGCACCCCGCCACGTTGGCTATGCCGCACGTGAACAGGCGGTCCTTGTACGAATCTTTCGGGATAAGGATGCAGTTGGTCGTGGCAAGGATAGCGCCCGGCCAGGCATCGAACTCGGCCTTCTGGGTCCACCACGCGCCGCCGTAGTTGCCCGCCAGGTGCTTGTACTTCTTGAGCGCGGGGTAGGCGTGCGCCGGGAGCATCTCGCCGTGCGTGTACACGTTGA
>Ga0315294_10000857_pt1 | contig 32987 bp, 25 predicted proteins | sample YL17G13_40_MG_FD_203626 | JGI IMG/M metagenome (GOLD analysis project Ga0315294, IMG submission 203626) | Sediment microbial communities from Yellowstone Lake, YNP, Wyoming, USA - YL17G13_40 | ecosystem: Environmental > Aquatic > Freshwater > Lake > Sediment | place: USA: Wyoming | collected...
ATGGGGGATGAGGAACACGAAGACTGTGATCAGAAGGGCGACGATTGTCCAGAGCGCGAATCTCCTCAATTTCACGGGCTCGCTTTCCGCCTTGAGCGCTCCTCTGCAGGTTCGGAAATACCTGATGAGCAAAACCGTCCACCAGACGACCAGAAGACAGCTCTTTGTGTCGGTTATGTCGCCGAGCGATGTCAGTCCCTGCATGGGCCACGGGCTGAATCCGACGCCGAATGTGTACCACGTGATTGGGATTCCCATGGCAACCGCCCCGACTGCAAAAATGAGAAGCGCCCAGAATGACGACCTGAAGCACTTGATGAAAGTGAGAGAGTCGGGCTTGTCGAGAATCGAAAGCGCGTAGTAGAGCGTGTGAAACAGAAACAGAAGCGCGCCAAGCGACAACACTATGTGCGTCACCAGCGCCGCTTTGCCGCCGGGCATCTCGCGCACGACGTTGCCTTCGTACGTGGTCCAGAAAAGCTGCCGGTCCTTCATGAATCCCGAGAACAGTTTCTCAAGCCGGTTCAGGGACTTCCAGATTTCGATCGTCCGGCCTTCGCTGGTGTCGATCGCGATGTAGTAGAACCATCGGGAGCCTTTCTCGTCGAGCGGCGGCAGGATGGCGAACCACTTGTCGGATTGTGTGCCCTGGTAAATCGCGGGCTCGAACTTGAGCGCCTGAGGGGTTTCGTCGGGCGACCGGCTTATCCAGGCTGTGGCTGAAAGGGGCGCCTCAGGCCCCATCCGGATGAACCGAATCTCGAGATAGTGGTTTGTCTTGACAAACGTATCGTCGTCCGGGACAAAAACGTAGCCGAGCTTCGGCGGCGACATCTCCCGGTACATCTCGGGCGTGACCATATTGCCGATCCCGTATGCAAACCCGAAGAACGCGAGCAGGATCGTTATCTTCAATGGAAGCTTGCGAAAAATCTCAAACGCCTCCTTTCAAGGAGAGGAGATTGTACCATCCGGGAATCGGGAATGCTGCAGCGAAATGATTCACGAAGGTGGGTGCCCGCCGCAAGGAAAGCGCACGCTCCGGCAGCTCATGCCCCTATGGTTTGACATCCTCCGGTAGCGCACTCAAGACCGCATTGTACACATCTCTTGCGAGCGCCAATGCTGCCCCCGCGTCCTCGCTTGCGGGCTCTTCCGGATCACCCGGATATCGGAATGCCCACGCAAACACTGTCAACCCGGATGCCTGACGCAAGAGAGTCTCAAGCGACGGCTCAAACCGAATGCACTGCTGGGCCAGTTCTCCGATATGGTGCGTTTTTCGAAAGGCGAGATTATGGTATGCGAGAAACCCTTTCAGTGCTTTCTCGACCGCCTGTTGGCAATGAAACAGCACGATCCCGTCAAGGGAGCGATCGTTCTCGAAGAGGATTCCGGCGCTCCGCAAGTCGGTTTCAGCTTTGCTGAGCCAGTTTCTCGTTTCATCAACGAGGGCTTTGTCAGGCGGCATAGAGCAGCTTCCCTTCCCGCAGAACCGTGGCAGGCAGCGATGCGACGACCTCGGCCCTGGCTTCGAACGACTCGAGGCTCCACACAAGAATGTCCACAGCGGTACCCAGGTCCCAGAGAAGATCCAAGGCGCGCTGGGCAATGCGATATCTGGGCTCTTCCGGTTTGGCGATCACCATGACCAGATCATAATCGCTGTCAGCGCCGGAATCGCCACGCGCCTTTGAACCAAAGAGGTATATCCGCTCGGGATGAAATTCACTCGCGAGATTCCGCACTATCTCGGAGAGCATCGGGTCATCCCTGAGCAGTTTTTCATCCAGATAAACCATCGGCTTCAACATGAGAATTATACCATCAAGCGCATCGGGCCCGCCCGCCGGATCGGGAGCACAGCCTGTGGCGGTCTCAGCTTGCTCACAGGGACTCTGGTCCCACAGCCCTCCCTGCGGCTCCAGCGGGGGGCCGAGCACGCTCACGCCCGAGTTGGGCGGGTACTATCTGAGTCCGAACTGAGACTTGGTGTTCAGGCTGTCGTTTTGGAACATTGCTAGCATGTTTGAACCACCAGGATTGGTCCATTGATACATGACCGTATCTATTGGCGCCATGACTCCAGGTACTCCGTCCATGTGATTGCTGGATATCAGGTTTCCCTCGCTGCCAATGATCTCAACTACCTGTCGATATGACATGCCGTTCTGAATCTCGTTGAACTCCGACATACTGACAACAGGTTGGGTGAAAGAGGCGATGGGTCCTCTTAGCATCTGGCTGGCTAAGCCTCCGATCAATAACAAGAGCACGAGGATTCCGACGGCGACAGCAACGACCTCGCTTGCCGTCCAGCCGTGTCTTGTTGCTTGCTGCTGGGGAGGGACGCCAATCCTGGCTTGAGTCCCAGACGCGTCTTCTTCTCCCTGGAGAAATATGCGTTGCTGATTAGCTAGCGGGTCGATCAGCTCCGATCCGCAAAACCTGCAAGCCTGCATCTCTCTCCCGACCCATGAACCGCATCGTGGGCACAACTTAAATACGTCCGTGTTATGGGTCATGATGAGCGCGCATGGTAATGCTACGATGAACAGTGCCCAGCCGAATAGCCACCATACGAAGAAGCTGTAACCCTTGTTGTGAGCGATAAATGCAGGAATCAGCCCCAACGGGATCGCCAGCAGTATTCCTGTGACAAATGGGTTATCCACTGCATCACCTTATTACAAGTGCCTATATGAAAGGCTATTAGCTACCATTTGTCAAGTTGCGTTGTCCAGAGCGGGCTGGCCGGGAGCCTGCGGGGCGCTTCGGGAGCCGATGGCTTACGCCGTCGGTTACGCACTCGCTGACGCTCGCGCTTCCGACCCGCGCTATTGGACAACGATTCAGAAGCACGAGCGTCAGCGAGTGCGTAGCCGGCGGCGTCAGCCACCGGGAGGCGCGCGCTTCTGAAACTCAGGTTCCTTCCTGCCAGCTGGAGAGGTATTCGATCTGCTCGGGCGTGAGCTCGTCGATCGTGACGCCCATCGCGGCCAGCTTCAGCTCGGCGATCTGATGGTCGATGTACTCGGGCACGGGGTAGACCTCCGTGCTCAGCTCGCGAGCGTGATCCTTGAGATACTCCGCGCAGAGCGCCTGGTTGGCGAAGCTCATGTCCATGACGCTGGCGGGATGTCCCTCCGCTGCGGCGAGATTGACTAATCGACCCTCCCCGGCGAGGAACAGCTTGCGACCGTCGGACATGGTGTACATGTCGAGGCTCGGACGGATGCGTTTCTTCTGAGCCGCCATGTCCTCGAGCGACTTGAGCGCGATTTCGCAGTCGAAGTGACCGGAGTTGGCGAGGATGGCGCCGTCGTGCATCATCTCCATGTGCTCGCGACGGATGACGTTGATGTCGCCCGTGACGGTGACGAAGATGTCGCCGATCGGGGCGGCCTCGGCCATGGTCATGACCCTGTAGCCGTCCATGACCGCCTGAAGCGCCTTGACCGGATTCACTTCCGTGACGATGACATGAGCACCCTGTCCGTCCGCCCGCATCGCAAGCCCCCGACCGCACCATCCGTAACCGGCGATCACGAAGTTCTTACCGGCCAGGAGAATGTTGGTCGCACGGATGATGCCGTCGCACGTCGACTGTCCGGTTCCGTAGCGGTTATCGAACAGATGTTTTGTCTCGGCATCGTTGACGGCGATGATCGGGACGGGAAGCACTCCGTCCCGCGCCATCGCGCGAAGCCGGATGACTCCCGTGGTTGTCTCCTCGGTCCCGCCGATGACGCCGTCCAGCATCTCCTTGCGACTCTGGATCAGCGTCGTAACCAGGTCGCATCCGTCGTCCATCGTGATGTGCGGGCCGAAATCGATGCATGAGTTTATATGCTTGTAGTAGAGGTCGCGATCTGCGCCGTGCACAGCGTGAACATCAACCCCGAAATGACGGACCAGCGCGGCCGCTGTGTCGTCCTGCGTGGAAAGCGGATTGGACGCGCACAGGTGTATTTCCGCTCCGCCAGCCTTGAGCGTTCGCATCAGATTGGCGGTCTCGGTTGTCACGTGAAGGCAGGGCGCGAGAACAAGTCCCTTGAGGGGTTTCTCATCCTCGAACCGCTCGCAGATGCTTCTCAGCACCGGCATCTCGGTCCAGGCGTATTCGATACGGTTCAGACCCTGATCGGCAAGTTTAGGATCGGCTATATCGGGCATCGTAGTCTCCAACCTTTCTCGGTCAAAAGAACAGCAAGGAAACACATCGTGCAGGCACGGGTGACGCATTCTACCCCAAACCTGTTTCAAAGGCTAGGTATAGGTGCCGGAACACTCCCAGAAGGAGGGACGTCGTCGGGGAAGAGACGCGGCGGACGTGGGATCGGCGTCTCTCGCTGCCCGGAATCGGCTTTTGTTGAGGCCAGGCATCAAAATAATCAATCCATCACGATTGATTGAACAATGCTATTGTACCTCATGGTCGAGGGTTCGTCAAGACCTTCGCTGCATAGAAAACCCGGATTGAGCCTGCAGGTAACCGGGAAGAACCATGCGCAGGATGCGCATGTTACATGGATAGAGCCTGCAGGTGACTGCCAAGAACCATGCGCAGGATGCGCATGTTACATGGATTGTGGGGGAGGTTCAGCTCTTGCGGACGGCGGTGAGGAGGAGGATGCCCACGTTGGCGGTTTTTCTTGCGCCCATGTCGGCGGTCGAACATTCTTCCTCGACCTTCTCGACCCTGATATCGTCGAAGCCGGCGTTCTTGAAGTAGCTTTTCAGCTCTTTCGGATCGAACCCCAGCCACACGTCGGCCATCTCTTCGCGAAGCCACTCGTACTGATGTCTCTCAAGCTCGACGACCGATATTTTGCCGCCGGGGGTGATGAGGCGTGCCCATTCCTTGGCGGTCTTCGCGGGGTCCGACGCATGGTGCAGAACCATGCTCGCGGTCAGGCCGTCAAGAGTCCCGTCCTCGAGCGGAACGGCGTCCATGTCGGCCTGGACAAACTCGATGTTCTTCAGACCGCGTTCCTTCGCTTTTCGACGGGCCACTCTGAGCATCTCCGGGGAGTTGTCGATGCCGATGGCCTTCTTGACCAGCGGCGCGACGGCAAGCAGGAGAAATCCGGTTCCGCACCCGACATCGGCCACGGTCCACTTCGAGGGCACCAGTCCGGCAAGCGCTCGGTTGCGGACCCTCAGCCCGAAATACTCGGCACGAATGTCGTCCCAGTCCTCCGCCACTTTCTCGAAGAAATGGAGAGATTGTGCTCGGCGGTCTTCCAGAACCTTCTTAATCCGCGGACTGTCGCCGTCGATCGCGTTCCGATACGTGGCGCTGTCCCGGAAAGTCTGGAGGAGGCCTCTGTCTTCGACTGTGGAGGGAATCGAGTAGTAGGACCACGTGCCTTCCCGGCGTTGAGCGAGCAGTCCCGCGTCCTTGAGTACGGCAAGGTGCCTCGATATTCTGGACTGCCCCATGCCCATGATCCAGACCAGCTCGTTGACCGACAGCTCCTCTGTGTCGAGGATAGCCAGCAGCCGCAGACGGGTCGGATCCGCCATTGCCTTCAGGATGCGAAGCAGGTCAGCCATTAGATCACCGCCCCGGTCGTCATTACTTGACCCTGTCCACCATGCAAACGAAACCAGATCCCGGAAATGTCAACCTACAGCAATCCTACGTCACCCAAATATTAACTAAGGCTTGGCGCAGTGTCCAGCGGGAGGGGACAGTATGTCCGGCATGGGAAAATCCGGGACCGTTCCAGTCCTGCGGGAGGGTTCGCCGGCGCTTCGGGTCCAGCTGAACCTGAATTTTTTCCGTACCGGATTTGATGGGCGTTTCGTGACGCGAAGCTTAATGGAAGTGAAACGGGGAACAAGCGCGCAGGCATCATGGCATCGAGTTTGCATGGGAATGTGGCAGAGAGAGAGAATCTGCTGGAAAACAGAAACCTTACTCTCTAAGACCCTGGCCCACCTGAAGAAAAGCAGGTGGGCTTGCGTTTTAGGCGAGCGGGCTGTTGCGTGTCTGAGTGCTCCTAAGAGAGCTCTACGCCGTTTATGACGAGCAGGAATCGGCAGCCCAGCAGGCGCGACGCGCGTCGCACCATGACCATGCGTGAAGTGAATATCTCGAAATACTCCATCACGCTGGCGATAGCAGCGTCGATCACAACGTCCAGCTTTATGAGACGCTCCCTCGCGTCGGCTGTGAGGGTGCACTTTTTCGTGGCAAGGTTGACCCTGTCATGGATATCCTGGGTTGTGGGATCGGGATACCGGACGCGCGATCTGTGAACGTCGGTTTTGTCGGCTATCACCATGCACGCGCCGGTTTCGTCAACCGGGATGCCGAAATCCTCCTCATGGTTGCTGACAGCCATCAGGACGGCCGTGATGTCATCGTAGTCAATGCCATGATCGACCAGGATGGGGTATATGAGCATTGCCGATGACACTCCGTGGGAGTGTCTGCCGAGCGAGTTGCCGATGTCGTGGGTAAGCCCGGCGAGAAAGGCACGCTCGGCGACCCTGGGCGCGTGACCGAGATCGAGCGCGATCTTGCGGGCGCGCTTGGCGACAAGCTGGGTATGACGGGGACCGTGCTCGGTGTAGCCGATTGCGTCGAGATACTTGTCCGCCGCCCGCACGAGCGCATGAAGGCGCGGATCGCTCGCGACCCCAAGCGCCAAATCCCTGTCCAGCGGCTTGCCGGTGGCGACCCGTTCCTGGGGGAGAAAATCGAACTTGTTCATGTCAAGCCCCTGTTCAGCCCAAGGGCTTCTAAAAGGTACTCATATACCCCCCTTAAAACAAGGGCCGGATGGCTGGGACGGCATATTTCGGCGGATTCGGTCCCCTGTTTCCGGGGGGGTGTTTTCCGGGGCAAAATATACCGGAAAAATCGCCCCGGAGGCCCGGCTTTCGATTGCCAGCGGGCCTGAGGTGGACTAATATCTCCGCGCTATGAAGGAGTGCCCTGAGCAGTTGGATTTGTTTGAGACCCGCAACGGTTTTCCGCAGCCCTCGATTTCCAGAATCCGAAAGGTGGAAGAGACGGCGCTGAGGCTTGCGCGGGAACACGGACTGAAGGTCAGGGTTGTGCGCTGGAAAACCAACCGTCGCGTGATGGCGTCGGTCGGCAAGAACGGCGTTCTGAATCTGCACAGGATCTATCAGCGCGCGACCGAGCTGGACCTCATCTCCCTGGCGAACGTGATGAGCGGCCGAGCCGGATCGAGGGATCGCGAGCGGTTCGAGCGTTTCATCGACCGGTTTTTCCCCAGGGAGCTTGGGGAGGGCAAGAGCAGGCTCGTGGTCAGACCTGGGCGGGGCCTTTTCCACGATCTCGACAAAACTCTCGGGCGGCTTCTTCCGCTGCTTGACCGCCCGCTGAGAACGCTGCCGAAAGTCGGATGGTCGCCGGTGAGGGTCGGCAGGCGAGGCATAACGTGGGGCACTCACAGGGACACGCCGGAGGGTCCGCTGATCCTGGTGAACGCGATCCTGGACGCGCCGGACGTGCCGGCTTTCATCGTGGACCATATCGTGTGGCATGAGCTCTGCCACCAGGCGTCGCCCCCGGAGAACGGCTCCAACGGCCGCCGCAAGGTGCACAGCAAAGCTTTCATCGAATTCGAGGAGCGCTTCCCGCATCTGAAGCGCGCTGAGCAGTGGGAAGTGGAGCAGGTCGCCCGGCTTATAAAGAGGCACTACAAGCGGGGCAGGAGATAGCGGCTGTCTACGTTCCGGTCTTTTGTGCGAGGCCAAGCATGGTGTCAAGCAGGTCTGCAAGGTGGCGGCATGTGCTATGGGCCGAATGCGGATCAAGCATGCTGAATAGAACCGTCCCGTCGGTGGTCTTCTTGTACTTTTTGTGCAGTTTCCCCCAATAGAGTTCTGACAGGACCTTGCTCGGAGGCTTGTTGAAATCGACGGATTCTGGATCTTTCGCATACCGTTTCAAAGCGACCCGGACATCGCGATGGAAAATGTCTGGCTGGCTTAAGAGCCAGGCCTCGAGTTCATGAACTGCGAAGAACATGCGGAACTTCGGGTGATTAACCTCGCCTTCGATTTCCATGACCGATTTGCTGTAATCCGGGCCCGACTCCCCTGAGACCCCTTTAAGCCCGTACAGGTCGAGGAGGCCGATCACTGCAAGGATGTCCTCATTTTCAGGCGCCTTTATGAAGCTTTGGGCCATCTTGGTCAGGTCATTGATATCCTTGACCTTAACTGCTTTGAGGCCCACCCTCTGGCTAGAGTGCTCGTCAAGCCACCGCTTCAGGAAAGCCGGCAGGACCTTGCGCTCAGTCTCGCCCTCGACGAGGAGAATGAACTTCACTACAGCGCCTCCAAGCCGCCGCTACGGAACATCTCCCCGAGCCTGTACTCTTTGAGCCAATACTGAAGCTTCTCACCGGATAGGTTCTTGAGGAGTGTCTCGCCTTCGCTCCATTCCATAACTGAGACAGAGACATCCGGATTGACATCCTGGATTGCGTTCAAGAACTCCGGCGAATGAGTCGCGAGAACGACTTGGGTGCGCTCGGATGCTTCGCTCGCCATCTCAGCGATTATGTGCAGCACGGATGGATGGAAACCCACATCGGGCTCGTCAATTCCGATCAGTGAAGGAAGATCAGGGTTCGAAAAAATCGAGGCCAGGAACAGGAATTTCAGAATCCCGTCAGACAGCAGCGCCGCGGGTTGGGCGTACTCGAGATTCTTCCAAGGCACTCGCATCTGGATGTACTGATCTGCTGCCGGTGAAAAGACAAGTTTCTCGTATGTGTCTCCGAAAGCTGCTTTCATCAAATGATCTATGTTCTCCGCGAACGCCGACTTCTCGGTGTAAAGAGTGTGGAGAAAGTTGATGAGGTTCTGCCCATTCGGAGCCAGTTGCTTCTCATACCGCGCCATTTGGGGTTGCCGAATGGTGGAGCCGAAAGTTGTGACAGGATGACAATAGAACTTGAACTTCGAGAGGTAGTCGCGGAATTGACTGATCCCGACCAGTGCATGGCTTTGAGTAGTGAGCTGATGAAGTGCACTTTCGGAGTCCGATTGAGATTGGAGCTCGGCTTCTCTCCCATCTTCTGCGAAGTATTTCCCCCGCCCGCCGTAGCGGTTAATGTATGTTCCTGTCTTGCTGCTCGCATGGGAGCGGTAATCGAGGGACTCCTTAGATATGAACAGCCAATTCCCGTACTCATGCTGTCCGAACGTAATATCGTACGTGAACTCGTCGTGACGATTGAGCGCAGGCCCACTATCGTCGCTGGATAGGAGAGCAATCAGTCTAACCACGATCCTCTCGGAGCGCCTGTCCCACAACACGAGCTGAAGACCGCCGTCTTTGTTGATTGAATCTGCCAGTTGCCCCTTTGCGCTTGCCGCCAACATTTCCAGGAGCCGCAGGAGATTGGATTTGCCGCTGCCGTTCGGGCCGATAAGGATGTTCAGCTTCCCCGGCTCCCAAACTACGTGCTTGAGCGACTTGTAGCCCTCTATCTCCAGTCGTGTGATTCTTCCAGTCATAGCGAACCTCCTCTGCTCATAGCCGTTCTCAACTTAGAGTCTTGTACATCTCCAGCGCTTGTTTCGGAGTCTTCCCTTCGTGGACGATTGAGCGCAGCGCCCGGATCATCGCGACCGGATGCGGGTTCTGGAAGATGTTCCTGCCGAAGTCGCACCCGACCGCTCCCTGCTGTATGGCCTGGTGAGCCATCTCGAAGACATCCATCTCGGAGTCGATCTTCTTCCCGCCTGCGATCACGACCGGAATCATGCAGCTCGACGTCACCTTCTCGAAATCGTCGCAGAAGTAGGTCTTGACGAAATGCGCGCCCTGCTCGGCTGCGATCCGGCACGCGAGCGAGAGATAGCGCGCGTCCTTTTGCCCAAGGTCGCGGCCGACAGCCGTGACAGCCAGCACCGGGATGCCGTATTCCTCGCCAAGATCGACCAGCTCCGAAAGAGCCATCAGGGTCTGGCGCTCGTACGGGGTGCCGACGAAAATCGAGAGAGTTATCGCGGAGACATTGAGGCGCACGGCGTCCTCGAATGCGACGGTCAGCCCCTCGTCGGGAAGCTCGTCGCGCTCGATCGATGTCGCGCCGGAGACTCGCAGCACGACCGGCACATTGCTCTCGGGCGGGATGCAGTTTCTGAGAAGCCCGCGCGTGAGCATCAAAGCGTCGGCGTAGGGCATAAGAGGCGGGATTGTCTCTTTCGGATTTTCGAGCCCTTTCACAGGCCCCAGGAAGTAGCCATGATCGATGGCCAGCATCAGGCAGCGATTGTCTTCCGGTTTGATTATCCTGCTCAGTCGATTCTTGAGTCCCCAGTTCATAGTTCTCCTCCAGATTGCCGGTCCGTATGGCTACTTCGGCAAACCGTGCGGGTAGAGCATAACTTTCAGCGACTCGCCCGCCGAAGCCGTCAGCCGGAAACCCTCCTGAACTTTCTCCAGCGGGAGCCGGTGGGTGATCATGTCTTTCACATTGATCTGTCCGGACTTGATGAGGTCGAGTCCTCTATGCGAGTCCTCGGGTGCGCCCGAGTACGAAGTGATGACGGAGATCTCTCCTGCGAGGAATCTGCCCAGGGGGATGTTCATGGTCTGGTCGGGTCCGCCGAGTCCGAAGACGAGGATGGTGCCGCCTTTTTCGACGGCGTCCATGGCCTGCCGGACGGCGGACGGTGCCATTGCGTTAAGGATCACGACATCCGCGCCCCAGCCGTCGTTCAGCTCTCTGAACCTCGATGCGATGTCATCGCTTCCGTCCAGGACCTCATCCGCGCCGAACCTCCTGGCCGCAGCTTTGCGATATGGATGGATATCGGATGCCACCACCAGGCTCGCGCCGAAGATTTTCGCCAGTTGAATATGGATCACTCCCGCGATGCCGGACCCGATGATCAGCACTTTCTTGCCGGGAGCGACACCGCCGAGACGCTGTCCGCGCACGCAGCATCCGACCGGCTCGCCGAACGCGGCGACCTCGAATTCCATTTCATCCGGCATCGGGATCGCCCCGAGTCTGACCTGCAGGGGGTGGACTCGCACGTACTCGGCGAATCCGCCTGGAAAAAAATGGACCTTTTTGAATGTGTCGCAGGCGGTCTCGTGGCGATTGACGCACCTCGGACATGCCCCGCAGGGTACATGATGGAAGATGAACAGCCGGTCGCCGGGCTTGTAGTCCGTGACACCCTCTCCGACCTTCTCCACTATGCCCGCAAGCTCGTGCCCGAGCACCAATGGCGCCTGGTGCACGCGATAAAATTCGTGCACATCGGACCCGCAAATTCCGACCGCCATGATCTTGAGGAGCATTTCGCCATGCCGGATTTCGGGGACCGGAAGCTCCTCGATGCGAACATCGTCGTTGCGGTAATACATCGCGACACGCATGGCTCAGTGGAGTTTAGCGGGTTTCAGCAGGGTAGGCAAGCGCCTGTCGATACCCCCCCTGTAGTCCCCCCCAAGGGTGGGACGGTTCGTTCTGAATGCTCCACGCATAAAGGCATGTAACAAAATCGGTCTCTTAGCCGTCCCCCCCTTGGGGGGGACTACAGGGGGGCTATACCTATCCGATCCGACTCCCCAAAGCATTCCCAATCAAAGACGCAGCTCTCCGGTAGCAGCTACTTTTTCGAAGACGAAAAAGGTAGCAGCTACCGGATGGCTACCGGATGGAACTCCAAAGGCAAAGGAAAAACCGGGTTTTGCGACCCGGTTGAATCAACCTGCTTGGCTTCGAGACACACGCTACTTCAGAAGACCCTTCTTCTCGAGCGTGCGCAGAGCGCGCATGCTCAACTTGATCTTGACCGTCCTGCCGTCGACCATGATCTTCTTCTTCTTCACGTTCGGAATCCATCGCCGCTTCGTGTGGCGCTGGGAGTGGCTGATCTGGTTGCCGGTGCTCGGCCGCTTTCCCGTAATCGAACAGACTCTACTCATAACAAAACCTCGCCTCGCAGAAACTAAGGCCGGAGACTTATACCACACAATACACTCACTGCGCAAGGTCTACGGATGAACTTGCGACAGGGAGCGGTCAGAACCCCGTCATTGCTACCAGCCGGCAGGCGCGCTGTAGACATACAGGCTGCATGAGTTAACGGTCCAGGTCGGCATCACGAGAAGCCTGTCGGACAGACTGTCGCCAGGACGTATCGCCGCCGATTCGAGCCTTGTTCCGGCTATGCGATAATTGTCGAGCTCGTTAAGGTCGGAATCGAATTTCATGAATCCTATGCCGTTCCCGTTTGACTGGAAGCTCATCTGGACGATCAGGCGGCAAGTCTCCGCCGTACCGTCGCCGTGGTCGACCTCTATTGACGAGCCTTCCCACTTGTTAAAGTCGGAGATCGAGGCTGCGTGATCGTAGTTCGTCCAGGAGAAAATCTGGTTTTTGGACAACGACGACATATGGGTGGGCGGTGAGGTGGAGATGTCTATGACATAGACCGCGCCCTGCCACGGGTAGGCGTCTATGTGGAGAATATAGAGCCGCTGGGCCTCGGGTATCACGGCGATATCGTAGATGCCTCTCGCGCCGCCGACGACGAAGGTGCAGTCAAAAGTGTCCGCGACAACCTGCTCGTAATGCCCCGTGCTCGAATTCCAGGCCCAGTGTGTGAGAGTGTTTGTGCCTGTCGTGCCGCCGGGCGTGTGGTACACACACCATATGCTGCCGTCGCTGTCTGTGTCTATGCCGTCAATCTCCCCGCCGGTTCCGGGGACCACGAAATCCGTCACGTATGTTCCGTTGGATTCATACACGGTCACTCGCTCGTTGTCACCGTACAAAGTTGAGTACGCGATCCGATCAAGGGCTTCGTCGTAATCCAGGTTCGCAAGAAAATGGTAACTTCCGCCGGCAGTGGTCCCTGCATTCGCCATGTCGCTGATGATCACCTGTCCCGCGATATCGCCCGGCGTGGTAACCTCGTAGGCCACGAGCTGATCTGCTGCCTTGACGAGGTATCGGCCGTCCGGCAGAAACGCGGTGCCGTCCTGTCTTAGAGTGGTGAAATTCCCCTGGCAGATCACGATCCCGAGGAGAGTATCGTAGACCTCATCGGAACATGTGATGGTGATCTGGTGAGGTGGTGTCAGGACATCCTCGCCGCACGCATTCGACACTCTGAGCCCGACATTCCACACCCCGGGAGGGAACTTGTGAGCGACGAGACCTGTGTCGGTGTCCTCATCGTATGTGCCGTCGCCGTCCCAGTCCCATTGGAAAGTGAGCGGCGGTGTGCCCGTGGTTCCGGTGGCGTCGAATTCGATGTCATGGCTCGCAAGGCCGGAATCCGGCGCGACAAGTGACACGACCGGCGGCACGCAGGGATTCTCATCGAGGACGGGCAGGGTGAAGAGGAAATAGCTCGCCAGCGGCGCGTCGGGTATGGGAACGGAGAAACCCTGGTCGTACGATGTCGGCGCAGAGCTCTCGATGGTGATCAGGAATTGCGCCTCGCCGGGATGAAGCGGTTCGAGTCCCTCGATCTCCACCGTCGCCACGCTGGAAACATCGGTGCCCGGATCGGCGGTTGCGAAGAACTCCGATGGAGTCATGGTCAGGTAGCCGCCCGGAATGGTCACGTCGTCCGATTCCAGAACGATCTTGCTGATCTCGCCCAAGACGCCTTGCGGGTTTGACGGGGCTCCCCAGTCGAAGAGTTCGGCCTTGAACTTCGCGATTCCGCCTCCGGCGCTGTCTTTGTACCAGAGGCTGCTTCCGTTGTCGGTTACATCCAGGTGGAACGGCTCGGCGCGATTCGCCGAGATGGGGAAGTCGCCGGGGATGTCCCAGGGCAGTTCGCCCTCCGGAGGCTCCCAGTTAGCGACCACGGCATACTGGAACTTCAGCTCGGGAGAACCGCCGACCATCGGGAACTTGAGCTCGTATCGCCGCTTGTTGACCGTCGGACTGAACGAGCCGCGTTTGGCGAGATTGGCCGGATCGTGCAGGAATGCCGTAAGGTTCTCCTCTTCGCTCAGCCCGTCGCAGAAGTATTTGTACGGGTTTAGGGTCGCGCTGAAGTTGGCTCCCTTTGTGCCCAGGGCGCCCTCCACGAAACCGACGATGTTATGCGCGGTGAATTCCACGGGATTGTACCATCGCGTGTATCCATCGGCGTTCAGAAGAAGCGCGGTGCCGTTGCCGGTCGCGCGGTTGACCGTTGTGTCGTAGATCCCGGTCTTGTCGCCATTGTGGATGAAAATGCCCATGACATCGAAGCCGGTGTACATATCCAGGCCGGGAAACGGATGATGCAGGGTCACGTCGACATCGATAAGGCCCTCCGTGAGGAATTGGCTCATATCGATGACCTTGATTCCCATGTTTGCGGTCGAACCCAGCGGCGGCTGGAGAAACACGGTCACGTTGGCCGCGAACTGCGCGGATCGCAGAGGAATGATCTCGACCGACCCGTTCGATGGATCGATTGTCACGTCCCAGTATCCCCAGAGCTGAGCGGACGCGATTCTGTCGCAGTTGGCGTCGACGGGAGACGGGGTGAGGGGATTCCCACCGGAGGCGCATGCTGAGAAGGCGAGAAGAGCGCCTAGAACAAGCGTGGCGAAGAGGTACCGAGCTAACATTTGACTAACCTCCGTACTTTCTGGCCTGCATAAAATGAGAGGCTTTTTCGTTTCAATTCTATAGCAATTTGATAACAAAACAAGGCCAAAAGCGCCGAATCTCCGGGGGGGCTGCTCGATCCGTCAATATGATCAATCGAGATTCCGGCATCTAATAATTGCGGGCAGTGAAAATAGGCTGTAATCTGTACGCACCAGGGCATTTACGGAGGCTTCCCATGCGCAGCGGTTACCTCTTCCCAGTGACGATCATCGCGGGGTTTGTTCTATTCACTCTGGCCGGATGCGGCGGGACAGGCACGCCGATCGCACCCGGTTCCCCGGGCCCGGCGATGTCGGGTCCGGTCGATCCGCAATCCAGGTCGGGTGAGTTCTGCTGGGGCTTGTATGACATCGCCGTTGATCCTTTGAGCGAGTCGGTCGAGATCGTGCCGATCCGCGGCGCTGCTTTCGAGGCGAACGTTACGAAATTCCTGCAGCCGCCGCTCGCACCGATCGACCTCCTGACGATCTCCATACAGCCGGGGACCGATTTCGCGACCGGCTATGTGGTCCTGGACGTCAGGATCAAGCATCCGTTTCCGGCAACGAACTTGCGGGGCTTCGACGTGATGGGCGTCTTCATGCCGGCGGAGGGCGGATACGTAAGCTCCTGGGATCCTGCGCTGACATGGCCGTCGGAGAGCCAGGCAAGGCTGCTTAACCCCGACGGTTACACGCGATGGTGGAACCAGGTCGAGTTCACGACATGGAACACCATTTTCGGATACACCGAGGGAAACAAGGCTGTGCATCCGTTCATGTCGACCTGCACTTTGAATCCGTTCAAATATTTCGCCGACGGTCTCGAACCGAAGGACCCCTTCGACCTCGAACATCTCTCGATGACCGACCGCGGAAGCTTCGATACGGTCGATCCCGGTGTCAACATCAGGCGATACATCATCCAGTTCCCGTCCAACGGCCCCAAACCCGATTATCGATTCAAGTACGCGATAACATCCAGTTACTGGGGTCCAAATGGTCAGTACACCCCTCCCGCTCCGACCGAGGATTTTCCCCTGACTGCGAATCGCGCCGAGGCGGTCCAGATTTCGGTGAGCGACGGTGGAAGCTGGGCGTATTACGAGGACGAATCGACTTACGGCGGCGATCTTGTCTTCGACCTGCAGATAACCGACTGGCAGGGGATCGGCAGCATGGACGGTCCGAAAAGCCAGATCGGCGGCGTGTACGCGGAGTCGCCGACCCTGTTCGACGGGGTCGTGAATCTGATGGACACCGGCCTGATAGCCTATGAGCCGATGAACCCATCGATGACTCTGGCGCAGTGCACGATCCCCAACGTCACTCCCGACGATGTCTTCGGACAATATCTTCTCATAATCGTCACGAGCGCGAGCCCGACGGACTATTCGGTGCAGCTTCCTGACGTGACCGGGTTCGATTATCCTCAGGGCGCGATCCTTGCCGCTTTCACGGTCTGGGAGGCACAGATAAGTCCCTTTGCGCCTCAGCAGAACTTGCCGCCGGTCGCGGACGCGTCTATGACCGATCCCGTCGAGGGATATCCACCGCTCCTGGTGAACCTGGATCCGTCGCTTTCCTTCGATCCCGACGGGTTCATTATCTCCTACGAGTGGGACATCGAAAATGACGGCTCGTATGAATATTCGACCGTCGTACCCGACATCGTGCCCCATCTGTTCAGCGATCCGGGGACATACGAGGTCCAGTTGAGAGTGACCGATGACGATGGCGCGACCGACGATCTGGATACGCCCCTGATCATCAATGTTCCGGCCGATGATCCGTGCGCCAAGGGTCCGAATCTCCTCTGCACCGGCGACGGGAACATCTTCGTGGACGGCTATGTGGACCAGGCGGACAATACCCAGCTCTTCCGCAACATCATCAATTTCGACCTGGGCGGACCCAATTCGCAGAACACGATAGTCAAGTACTACACGGGTCACGGCGGAACTCATAACAATTCGCCTATAAATGATAAGATCAAGAGCATTGTCGAGGGCGAGGGCTTTACTCTTGTGGACACGAACGAGGAGCCGATCGACGTGGCAGGCTGCCGGATTGTCTTCATCTGTCTGCCGGGGCAGAATCCCGCGTCGTTTTTCAGCCAGGAGGAATTCGACACACTGAAGGCATTCCTCGATGAGGGCGGAAGAATCGTCCTCACGCAGGAATACTACGATTCGGGCCTGGCGATCCAGTGGGGGAATGACATACTCGACGCACTGGGAAGCACGATCGAAAGGCTGGACACGTCGACAACAAACCAGCTTTTCTCGATACCGAACGAGTGCTATGCGATCACTGACGGTGTCAGCCAGACGTTCAACCCGGCCTACACGAGCTTCCAGCCCGGGTCCGGAGACATGAGTTTCATCGACGATCAGGATGGGCTTCACGTATTGGTTGCGGACTGGCTGTAGGCGGACTCGCCCGGTCGCAGCCGTCGATGCCGGAAAGGGGACAGGTCAGCCTTCGGACCCAAGGTAGCGACGGTAGGCATCGAATGCCTCGGCCCAGCCGCCTTTTCCGGGGATGAAGACGGTGGATGCGCGCGACTCGTTCGGTCCGACGCCCCCCATGATGAACGTCGGCGGTCGATGGTGAAGCAACAGATCGAGCGGGCAAATCGCTCTCTCATCGCCGGGCTCTCTTAGCATTATCAGAAACCTGCGCTCGTCGCTGAATATCCAGGCGGTCGCGTCGACTTCCTCATCAGCCGTCGCCGGCATTCCGGCAATATGCCTCCCGTCCTTCGCCAGACGTTCCAGCACGGAACCGAGCTTCTCGCCCGTTAATCCGGGGGGCTCATCGCTCTGATCGGTCTTGTCGGTGAGTTTCACCATGCGCCAGTATGACCAGTATTTCCACCACGACTCCGGGGGCGTCCATGTCGGGCCCAGACGAAAGACCAGGTAGTCGTCGGGACATCGGACCGGTTTTGACAGGCTCACCGACAGGTCGAGACGAACGGGGGCGTCGATCAATGTGAAATGAAGACCGACATCGATCGAGTCGTTATTCCCTGAGAGCATTATGCTGTCCCGCGTCACATCGATGGTGGCGTACCGGATCGAGATGCGGGAGAGTCGGGATCCCTCGGTACCGGCGGCGACAAGAAAAGCCCGTCCCGACAGCCACGTGATGTCGGTCGAATAATCGGTGAATTCGAGAACGGGCTGCGAAAGGGCAACATCGACGCTGAGCTTGCAGGAACCCAAAGTCAGTTGATGGGAGATTGCCTTGCCCATGCCGTCTTCCCTCTACAGGAGGGTCACTCTGTCGGAAAACTCGGGAAAAGCTATTGAGACGCCACGGGTGTCGAAGAACCGGGTGCTCTTGCCGATGATTCGCTTCCAGTCGTAAGTCGAATGATTGACGAGGCACAGGACGAGGTCGGCGTTCCGGACGATATCGTCGGTAAGCTCGACCGAGTCGAGAGAGACGGGATGATCAAGCACGGGAGCGTAGTCTGCCTTCCTGCGACCGACCTCAATTCGGCTCACGAACGGATCGTTGTATGAGATGTCGGCGTCGTGGTGCAGGAGTAGCTCGATCACTCTTATTGCGGGTGAATTGCGTGCGTCATCGCAGTCCGGCTTGAATGTGGCGCCGAGCGCGAGGATTTTCGCGCCGCTGACCGATATCCCCGCACGGTTCAGGACCCTTGTGATCCTCTGGATCACCCAGTCCGGCATGCGGAGGTTTGTCTCGGCGGCGAGCTCGATGAATCGGGTGTGGAAATCGTACTCGCGACCCTTCCAGTAGAGGTAGTACGGGTCGACGGGTATGCAGTGCCCGCCCACGCCGGGGGACGGGTAGAAGGGCATGAATCCGAAGGGCTTTGTGGATGCGGCCTGTATGACCTCCCAGAGATTTATCCCCATCCTGTGGCAAAGGAAAGTGAGCTCGAAAATGAGCGCGATGTTCACTGCGCGAAAGGTGTTTTCGAGGAGCTTCACCATCTCTGCGACCGTGGGCGATGAGACCTGCACGACCTTGTCCTCGCCGACGATTTTTGCGTAGAGCCGCGCGCAAAGCTCCGTGGAAACCGGGCTAACACCGCCGACCACTTTCGGCGTGTTTGCGATCGTGTATTTCGTGTTGCCCGGATCGACGCGCTCGGGCGAGAAGACAAGAAAATAGTCCTTGCCCTCGACCAGCCCCAGCGCATCCATCGGCGGCTTGACGACCTCGACCGTCGTCCCGGGGTAGGTTGTGCTCTCGAGGATGACCAGCATGCCGGGATGAACGTGTCTTGCGATCGATTGCGTGGCTTTCTCTATGAAAGAGATGTCGGGAGTCTTGTTGATCGTGAACGGTGTGGGCACGCAGATGAAGACGATGTCACAGTCGGCGAGGACGCGCTCATCGGTCGAGGCCCGGAATTTCCCCGACTCCACGAGCGGTTTCACGCGCTCGGACGCGATGTCTTTGATGTGGCTGACCCCGCTGTTGAGCCTGGAGACCGTGTCGCCGTTGACATCGTATCCGATCACCCGAAACCCGGCTTCGGCGAAGTGCACCCCGAGCGGGAGTCCCACGTAGCCTACGCCGACCACCGCAATCACAGCGGAGCGATTGTCGATCTTCTCCAGCAATTTGAGGGCGGTGGCATTTTCCCGGATTGCAGTCGATGTTTCCATTGCCATCACTTCGATCTATGAGTGGGAGCTGTTGGCGGAGTGATAATTCCTGCGCGCCCATGCGATGGTCTTTTCGAGACCATCGGGCAGTGAGCATGTCGGCTCGAACCCAAGGAGGGTCCTTGCTTTCTCGATAGACGGGACGCGCCTGTAGATGTCCTGAAACGCGGGACCGTACGCATCTTCGAACGGGATGAATTCAAAGACGGGATCGCACCCGATCTGCCGGCATATTTCATGCGCGAGCTGCCGGATGGATGTCTCGGTGCCGGAGCCGATGTTTAAGGCCTGACCGATTGCCGCAGGATGCGTGCCCGCAAGATATGTGCCCTGGACGGTATCGGTCACGTAGGTGAACGAGCGGGTCTGGTTCCCGTCGCCGTATATCGTCAGGCTCTCGCCCCTGAACGCCTGCGCCATGAACCTCGCGATCACGGACCCGTACCCCTTCTCGTCGATCCTCGGTCCGTACGCGTTGAAATACCGCACCGCCGTAACCGGAAGGCCGTCCGAAGCGTACGAGAATCCCAGGTGCTCGTCCAGCGCCTTGCTTGTCGCGTAGCTCCATCGCTGAACGTCGGTCGGACCCAGGACCCGGTCGCCGTCCTCTTTGAAGGGGATGTCGCGGGAGACTCCGTAGACCTCGGATGAAGACGCCAGCACGACGCGGGTCTTGTGTTTCCATGCGGACGCCAGGACATTCCCGGTTCCGCTCACATTCACCTCGATCCCGCGTCGGGGATCGGAGACCACGTTCTGCACGCCGACAACCGCCGCGAGATGGAACACCAGCTTTGTGTTGCCCACGAGATCGTCGATCAGGCTTTTGTTCAGGATCGTGCCCTCGACGAAGATGCACATCGGGTTCTCCAGGAGATGCCTGATGTTCTCGATAGTGCCGGTCGAGAGGTCGTCAAGGATAAAGACTCTGTGCCCGCGCTCCAGGAGAAAATCGACAAGATGGCTGCCGATGAATCCCGCGCCGCCGGTGACAAGAACCGGTGTTCTCTGAGGTGCGATCGAGTCCATTAGAGGTCGCCGCCGCTGCTATCCGGCGGCAAACGCGATTATAGCACAACGGCTTTATCGCAATGGGAGAGGGCGGCCAGGGTCTTTTCGCCCTCGAAAAGTGGCTGCTACCCGTCCTGCACACCGACCGTCTCATGTATAATGGGTCGCCGGATGACCGATTCGCTCACAGTGGCGCTCATCCAGCGCGAGATAACGCCCCACGATCCTGCAGGGAACCTGCTCGCCACCCTCGACATGCTTCACAGATGCGCCGACCAGCAGGTCGACTTGTTCGTGCTCTCGGAGCTCTGGGCGACAGGGCTGGTCAGCCCGACGGATCAATCGAGCACGAATCTTGCCGAGAGCCCCAACGGTCCGAGCATCGAGGCGCTCAGGGAATTCTGCGCCGGGACTCAGAGCTACCTTCTCGCGGGGACCCTGGCTCTCAAGGGCAAGAACGGTCTCAGGAACACCTCCCTTCTGATCGGGCCGACCGGCGAGATAATCCTGGAATACTCGAAAATCCATCTTTTCCATCCGATGGGGGAGGAGGCGATTTTCGAAGCTGGGACAACGCTGGAAGCGGTGGAGGTCAAGGCGGTGGGGGTCGGTGTGGTCATCTGCTGCGACATCCGTTTCCCTGAACTGGTACGCGCGCTCGCCCGGGCGGGCTGCGAGGTTATCCTCGTTCCGGCACTGTGGCCCGAAGAGAGAATAAACCACTGGGAGACCCTGCTTCGCGCAAGGGCGATTGAAAACCAGGTCTATATTGTCGGGGCGAACGGTCTTGCTAACCAGAATGGGATATTCTTTCCGGGACACTCAATGATCGTGGGCCCGGCGGGTGAGGCGCTGAACTCGCCCGAGATGCGCGAGAGTGCGATCGTGCGCAAGCTCGACCTGAGGAAGCTCAGAAAAATGAGGAGCGAGCTCTGTTACCTCGATGAGGAAATAGAGGTCAGGGGAGTGCACTGGTCGTCGAAGGTGAACGAAACGAAGGACAGGACAGTCTAATTCCCTGAGGAGCGACGCCGCGGTACGATCGCGTCGCCCCGTCGGATTCTATCATCGAATTTTTCGTGCAGGCGTTCCGGATGTATCAGCCGGGACGCGAGAATGGAGAGGAAAAAATGGCCGACACACATCTCGAAACGGCGATCCCCCAGGCCGAGGTCGACGCGTTCAGAGCCGATTTCCAGAAAACCACGACCGAAGTCCACAAGGTGATTGTGGGACAGGAGGAAGTGGTCAAGGCAACGCTGATGACGATCATGGCGGACGGTCACGCGCTTCTGGAGGGCGTGCCGGGACTCGGAAAGACCCTGCTCATCAGCACGCTGTCCCGGGTCATGGATCTGCAATTCCGCAGGATCCAGTTCACCCCCGACCTTATGCCCGCCGACATCGTGGGCACCAACATCATCATGGAGCATTCGGACGGCAGCAAGTATTTCCAGTTCCAGAGAGGTCCGGTCTTCACAAACATTCTGCTCGCCGACGAGATCAACCGCGCGACTCCAAAGACTCAGAGCGCGCTTCTGGAAGCGATGCAGGAGAGGCATGTCACTGCGGCAGGAACGACGCACGATCTCGACAAACCGTTCTTCACTCTTGCCACGCAAAACCCTCTGGAGATGGAGGGCACGTACCCCCTGCCTGAGGCGCAGCTCGACCGCTTTCTCTTCAAGATCATGGTCCCGTTCCCGCCCGCGGACGATCTTGCCGAGATTCTGAACCGCACCACGGGCACGGTCGTGCCGGACCCGAAGAAAGTCATCGACGGTGTTCGCGTGAACGCGATGAAGCAGCTTGTCAGGAAGGTCCCGATCGCTCATCACGTTATCCATTACGCAGTCAGGCTGAACAACGCGACGCATTCGGAGATCGAGGGCTGCCCGTCGATTGTCAAGAAATACGTCCGTATCGGCTCAAGCCCCCGAGGCGCTCAGACATTGGTCCTCGCAGCCAAGGTGGAAGCCCTTCTCAGCGGACGGTTCAACGTGGCGTTCGACGACATCAGAAAAGTCGCAATGCCCGCCCTGCGTCACCGCATCATCCTCAACTTCGAGGGCGAGGCCGAGGGAATCCAGGCGGATGACATAGTCGCGGCGTGCATCAAGGAGGTCCCCGTCCGCGAAAAAGGCGCTCCGGTGGAGGTGTAGAGCGAGTTACGGTCCGGGATTTGAGGAATTCGGTATTCCGATAGCCTGCATGAGGCGGTTCCAGAAAATCTTAAGATCGCGGTCCCGCATGAAAAGCGTCCCGGATACGCTGTAACCGTAGTACTTCACGCAGTACCAAAGCGGCAGAACCATGAACAGAAAATGGGTGGCCAGCGAGCTCCACGCCGCTCCGTACATCCCGTACTTCGGGACGAGGATCACGTTCCCGATCACCTTGACGATCAATCCGACGGTCGAGTAGACAACGACGAAGACCGGCAGCCCGCGTCGGAAAAGCTCCACTCTCAGCATGGCCTGAACGCCAAGAAAGACCGTCCCGGCGAGCAGAATCAGCAACGGCCCGTAGCCCCCGACGAATTCATCGCCGAAAATCCCCAGAAACCAGATTCCGAATATCGCACCCAAAACCCAGAAGATTCTCAGCACGAACCCCACAAGCCTCGCAAGAAGCATCGTGAAACGGCCGCGCTCGTCGAGACCCGTCTCCTCAGACGCGCCTTCCTGCATGAGCTTTGGGAACAACAGCATCGCAAGAGTTATCGGGATCATCAGCAGAATGTCATTGATCCAGACGACCTGTTTGTATATTCCCGCCTCCGCCTGCGTGCGGCAGAAATTCAGGAACAGGATATCGGTCCGCACAACGAGAAACACCATCAGCGCGGATACGTAATTCTTCCAACTGTACCCGAACATGTCCCTCAGCGCCTTCCAGTCGATCCTCAGCCTGAACGGTGAAGAGAGCCAGGCGAATCCTCCATTGACGATCGCCATGGCGAACGCGGACCCGACCGTGAGCCAGACCGCCGCCAGTACCCAGTTTGTCTTGTTCAGTGTTGCGAACGCGACAATTGCCGCGATAAGCACCGCGACCCGTATCGCAAGCTCGATCATGTTGTACGCGACGATTCTCTGGTAGGCGAGAAGGAGACTCTGCGAGAACAGAGAAATCAGCAGGGGCGCGATCGAAACGAGCATTATCAGGTAGAGCCCGAAATCGATCTTTCCCAGGATCGATGGGAAAAGCAATGCGGCTGCGATGAATCCGCCGAAAAGGACGATGGACATCGCCGCGCCCGTGACGACCATCGTTCCGGCGATGGCCGACGCGCGGTTCCTGTCCAGCCCGATGTAATAGATGCCGCCGCGATCAAGTCCGAGATATCCCATCTGTACCGCGATCACGGAGAAGGCCTGGAGCGTACCCACAACGCCCACTCCGCCAGCCCCCAGTTTATGCGCGAGCAATATGTTGAATGCCAGGGACGCAAGAAGAAGTCCGCCCTTTGCCAGGAAAGTGATTACGGTCTGCTTCAGGAAGCTCACTTAAGGGCCTCCGGAGTGCGTGAGGAGGCAGGGCCCGCGATCCATGCGTCATACCAGAGAGCCAGGTTGAACAGCGACCATATGTTGAACGAGTAGTCCCGTTCCTTGTGACGATGGTCGTTCAGAAGATCGATTCCCCTGTCGAAATCGACGAGTCCTTCGTTTCGGAGCTTCGTTGTCCTGAAGGTCGCCTCCACCTTGTCTCCGAGGGGACCCTTCAGCCATTCGCGCACCGGCGCATCGAATCCCATTTTCGGTCGATCGATGTTCTCGTCGGGGATCAGTCCGCGGACGGACTCCTTGAGAATGTACTTCGGGACATCGTTCCTGATCTTCAACGATTGGGGAATATTCATGCTGAACTCGACCAGCTTGTGGTCGAGAAACGGCACCCTCGCCTCGATGGAGTTCGACATCGTTACCTTGTCCACCCTCATGAGGAGCAGCTCCACGAGGCGAAGCTTCAGCTCGAGGTAGATCATGCGCTTGAGATAGTCGGGGGATTGTTCTTCGGCGTCGAATTTGGCCAAATACTCGCTCACGACGCCGAAGCTGTCGAGCATGCGGAAACCCTCTGGGAGCCATCCGACGGGATCGTCGAGGACATCGTCGGATAGCGCTCGACGCCGCCAGGATTCGCGGTCCTTGACAATCTTGTTCTTGAAGCCCTCCGGGTAGCAGATCGCGCCGCCCCAGAAGAGCTCGCGATCCTTCCATGCCCGATACACGCGCTCCTTCCGCCCCCGCCATCGATCGTCCATCCTGTCCAGAAGAAAAGTTAACCCATAAACCATCGCGCGGACCGACTTCGGCATGGAGACCAGAGGCCGCCAGTATCTCCTCAGCCACTCGAAGGTCCTCATGTATTCTTCGTAGCCGCAGAACAGCTCATCCGATCCCTCCCCGATCTGCACCACGATGGTCCCGCTCTCTCTCGCCAGTTTGCTCACGAAATAGAGCGGCACGCAAACCCAGTCGGCAAGAGGCTCATCCTGCGTGACAACGAGCCGTTCGAGATAATCGAGAGTGTCATCCTCGGTGATCAGAATCTCATGATGCTCGGTCTTGAAGAGCTCATGGATCTTGCGGGCATAGTCGAGCTCGTTGTAGTCCGGATGGTCTTTGAAGCCGACGGTGAAGGTCCTGACCGGTTGATCCGTCAGCCGGGCCATCAGGGCCACGTTTGTGCTCGAATCGATCCCGCCCGACAGAAAAACGCCGAACGGTACGTCCGACAGCATCCGTTTTTCGATTGACTCTCCGAGCAACCGCTGTATCTCGCCCCTGACCCATTCTTCGTCGTCGTATTTGCCGTCATCGGGATTCCGACCGATCGCGTCCCACCATTGTGTTCCAGTGATCGCGGCGGGACGATTTTCGCCCGCGAATTGAATCTCGATGTAATGGCCGGCGGGGATTTTCCTGATCCCCTTGAACATGGTTTGCGGCGCGGGCGTGGTTAGAAAGGTCAGGTAGTGGTAGCAGGCGAGGGGATCGATCTCGGCACTGATGACCGGGTGAGATATCAGGGCCTTGATCTCGCTTGCGAAGAGGCAGGCGCCGTTTCGGAAGGAATAGTAGAGCGGTTTTACGCCGATGCGGTCGCGGACGAGCCAGGCCCGTCTCAGTTTCTCGTCGAAGAAGCAGAACGCGAACATGCCCTCGAGCCTGTCGACCGCGTCTATGCCCCACTGCATGAGGGCATGGAGGAGGGTCTCGGTGTCGGAACGTCCGATGAACCAGTGTCCGAGATGCTCAAGACGCCTTCGGATCGAGAGATGGTTGTAAATTTCGCCGTTGAAGACGATGTGGTATCGCTTGCAGGGCGAATGCATCGGCTGCGCGCCGGCCCCGCTGAGATCGATGATCGCCAGGCGGGTGTGCGCGAATCCGACATCGCCCGCGTCCGATTTCCAGATGCCTCTGCCGTCCGGTCCCCTGTGAATAATGGCGTCGGCCATGCGTTCGAGATCGGAAGGGCGAATTTCGAGATGCCCTCCCGAATAATCGAGTATGCCTGCTATGCCGCACATGAACGGGCACATCATACGAGGGCGGGTTATGTCGCGCAAGGTGGGAGAAAACCCTGTGAAGGAAACGTGCCTCTCTCAGTCCGACTGCTGAACCTGCAAGTGGGTCCTGCCCCTGGCGAGCGACGCGAATATCCCTATGAAACAAAGGACGCAGAAAACAATCAGCGCGGTTTTCATACCGGCCAGGAACTGAGGATGGTTCGCGGGCTGGATCTGCGCGTTCCCTACATACACCGCCATTATGAGCGTAGCGATTCCCATGGACAGCGTCTGGCCGACCAGCCGCATCGTCGCGAGCGTCGCGGCGGCTACCCCGTAAAACGGCTTCTCAACCGAGCTCATCACCGCGTTTGTGTTCGGCGATGAGAACAAGGCGTAGCCGAAGCCGAGGATCACGAGGCACACTGCGATGAAAGCTGTCGATGTGCCCGTGCCGACGAGCGAGAGGAGCGCGAGTCCCACGACCATGAGCGCCATGCCGGCGGAGGCGACTATCCGGGCCTCGAGCCGATCCGAAAGCCATCCCGCAGCCGGTGAGAATACCGTCATCACAACGGGCTGCGAGACAAGTATCAAACCCGCTGTCTCAGGGCTGAATCCCTTGACGTACTGCAGGTAGAGGCTCAGAAGGAACGTGACCGCGAAAGTAGCGCTGTAGTTGATAAACGCAGCCAAATTGGAGAATGCGAAAACAGTGTTGTTCCTGAAAAGACTCATATTTAGGACCGGGTGCTCGATCGCGGATTCCCAGTAGACAAACGCGGCGATCCCGATCAGGCCGGCAACCAGCAGCGATATGCCCCATATCTCGGGCAGCCTGGGGAAGCCAAGCATTATCGCCACAAGCGATAGGCCATAGAGCACGGACCCGGTGAGATCGAACTTATCTCCCTTCGCTCCCTTCCACTCCCCCCGGAGCGTGAGGAGAACCAACACAATCACAATGATGCCCAGAGGCACGTTGGCGAAAAAGAGGCTCCTCCAGCCGAGATGTTCAGTTAGCAGTCCGCCGAGGTACGGTCCGAGCGACAGCCCGAGATACGTGGCGGCCGTGTTGATCCCCAGCGCCCTTCCCCGCTCTCCCGGCGGAAACACTGAGGTGAGAATCGCGACCGCCGTGCCGAAAATCATCGCCCCCCCGATTCCCTGCACAACGCGAAGACCGATCAGCATCCCGGCGGAGTTCGACATTCCCAGCAGAAGAGAGGACACGGTGTAGACGGATATTCCATAAATGAAAATCCTCCTTCTCCCGTACATGTCGGCGATCTTGCCGAACGGCACCAGGAACATTGCCGCGGCCAGCAGGTACGATGTCGCGACCCAGCTCATCATGACCGCGTTCATCGAGAACTCTTCAACGATCGCGGGAAGGGCGACATTGATCGAGGATCCCATGAACGGCGTGAGAAAGGACGCGACGCCCGCTACGACAAGCGCGGCGATTCTGCTTACTGAGTTGCTGCCTGGGTTCGACATGATTTCGGGCAATTATAGCTGAGAGGAGCGGGGAGAAAATCCTATCTGCTCGTACGCTGCGAAAGTCGCGAGCGTTGTCTCGAGCTGGCTTGCAAGCTCGATGGGCGGCGGGGCCTGGCCTCTCAGCCAGTTGGAAAACTCGACCAGCTCTTCCCAATGGCCTTTTTCCGGCCCTCGGTACTCGATCACGTATGATTTGGGGCCCTCGACCACAAGGCGCTTGTAGTCCTCGATAGTGAACACCCAGCCGCCGCCGTAGACCTCCACTCTCTCCTTCGGATGTCCCGGCGCACCCATCGCGGTGTACGTGACATGCGCGATCGATCCGTCCGCGTAGGTCAGCGCGAGCTGCACATTGTCGTGCTGGAAATACTGGTGCGAGACTTTTCCGGAGTCGCCGATCGACGTCGCCTCGAGGTATGTCAGCGTCGAGCCGGTGAGGTAGGTGCAGAGATCGATCATGTGGCAGCCCTCGCCGACGATCCGTCCGCCGCCCGCCGGACCGTGCGTCCAGTGGTCCTCCGGCAGGAATCCCGCGTTCACCGTGTAAACGATCACGAGCGGATGATTTCTCTCGAGCGTGCTCTCCCGGATTTTTCTCGCTGCAGGGCTGAAGCGACGATTGAAGCCGACCAGGTACGGAGTGCCTTTCTCCTTCAAAAGCTTTACCAGCGCAATGACCTCGTCGCGATTGACCCCCATGGGCTTCTCGCAGAACACGGCCTTGCCGTTCTCGCACGCCAGGGTAGCGAGGGGAGCGTGCTGATCGTGACGGGTCGCGATCATCACGATGTCGATCTCCGGGTCCTTTATGGTCTCCTGTGCGTCCGATGAATGCTTGATGGCGTTGAACCGCGACGCTCCCTGGAAAGCGGTGGGAGGATGAATGTCGCAGACCGTATGAATCCGGAACCGATCCTCCATTTTGAGAAGGTTCGGCAGGTGCACGCTTGTCGCGAAATTCCCGGCACCTATGATCCCGACATTCAGGACGCCCTCCTTTTTGGGAGCGGGATCGGCTATGTTCGTGATCGTTCGCCTGAGAACGTCCTCGTCGGGCTTGTCCGGATAGGTCAGCAGCACGAGCAGCGGACGCCTCTCCTCGATTGTCAGCGCCTCGTACGCATCGGCGGCGCTCTCCAGCGGGCATGTGGCCGTGATCAGCGGACCCATGTCCACTTTCCCTTCCGAGAGAAGCGCGATGAACTCCAGCATGTTTCGGTTTTCGGTCCAGCGGACATATCCGAGCGGATAGTCGTGTCCGTCTTCCTCGTACTCCGGATCGTACCGTCCCGGCCCATACGACGTCGACATAAGAACGTCAAGCTCCTTGGGGTAGAGCTTGCTGCGGTCGATGGAAAGGCCCACGTCGCCGACCACCACGACTCGACCTTTTTTCCTGCACATGTCGATGGCCTGGTTGATGGGGGCGTTCGCGCGGGTGGCGGCTGTGATGATTGCGAAATCGACGCCCGGTCCGCCGGAAAATTTCAGCGCCTCCATGATCGGGTCGGTCAGGCCCGCGTTGATGGCCATGTCGCAGCCGATCTCTTTTCCCTCCGAAACCCGCACGGGATCGATGTCGAAGCCGATGATCCGAATCCCTGAAGCTTTCAGAAGCTGGATGGTGATCTGTCCCAGCAGGCCGAGGCCGATCACCGCCGCGCATTCGCCGAGGGCGGGGTTCGCGCGCCTGACGCCCTGCATGGCAACCGCACCAAGCGTCACTGCCGCCGCGTGCTCGAATGAAACGTTGTCCGGAATCGGGACAACAAGATTTCTCGGAACGCAGACCACCTCCGCGTGATTCGCGTACGCCGCTCCCGCAGCAGCCACCCTCTGACCGGGCTTGATGTCGTCTATTCCCCTGCCGACCTCGATCACCCTCCCGGCAAGCGAATATCCAGACGGGATCCCGGTTGCCTGCCGCCCGCGGACCGCCTTGACGGTACGCGCGAGGCCCTGCGTGACCAGCATGTCGAGACCGCGCTTGATCAGTTCCGGCTTGCGACGCGCTTTCTCGAAGAGACCCTCGCTCGACGACTCGACCGTCGCCATCTCCGTCCCGGCCGAGATGCAGCTTGCCACCGTCCGGATCAGCACGAATCCCGGCACCACCGTCGGCGCACCCACTTCCTGAATCTCGACTTGCCCTTTCCTGATGAACAGTTGTCTCATGTCGCGATGTCTCTCCCCAGGAGAACCGTCTCGTCCGCCTTGCCCGACCCGATGGTATGCACCTCGAACCCGGCGTTCCTGAAACGCTCCGGGTCGAGAAAATTCCTTGTGTCCATGAGTATCCTGCTTCTCATGCGCTTACCCACCTCTTCCGGATCGAGAAACCGGAAGTCGGCGTGATCCGCCAGGACAACGAGCGCATCCGCTCCCGTTACCGCTTCCTCCAAGCCGACCAGCTCGTGACCCACGCCGCCCTTCACGTGTGGGTCGTACACCCTCAGATCGACCTTGTCCTTCAGCAGGGAGATGATCTCGAGTGCGGGCGACTCGCGGATATCGTCGACGTTCCCCTTGTAGCTTACGCCGAAAAGCGCGACCCTGGGTCTCGAATCCGAGATTCTCCGGAGGATTCCCTCGAGCTTCTCCACGACATACTCGGGTTGGGAGTCGTTGATCCGTCGGGCCAGACAAATCATCTTCGCTTCGTCGGGGAATTTCTCTACAAGGAACCACGGATCGACCGAGATGCAGTGACCGCCCACTCCCGGTCCGGGCCTATGCAGGTTCACTCGAGGGTGTTTATTGGCGAGCTCGATGACCTCCCATGCCGACACCCCCAGCCTCTCGCAAATATGTCCGAGCTCGTTCGCAAGCGCGATGTTCACGTCGCGATACGTGTTCTCCATGATCTTCGCAAGCTCGGCGGTCGTGCAGTCGGTGAGATAAATGGGTCCTTCCACGATCCCGCGATACAGCTCCTCGGTCACCCTGGCGGACTGAGGCGTGATACCTCCGATTATCCTGGCGTTCTGTATCAGCTCTTTGAGGATTCTTCCCGGAAGAACTCGTTCCGGACAATGGGCCAGATGGACGTCCTCGCCGATCTTCAAGCCCGTCTCGGACAGCATGGGAACGAGGATGTCGCGGCACGTGCCGGGGGGGGATGTCGATTCGAGGATCACGAGGTCGCCCTTTTTCAGAAGCGGCGCAATGCTCGCAGCCGCGTCTTTGACGAAATGAAGGTCGCAGGCTTTCTCGCTTGTGAGAGGCGTGGGGACGCAGATCATGTAGACGTCGCAGGGCTCGGGCGATCTGCTCGCGCGCAGGTTTCCCGACCGGACCGCAGCCTGCGCAAGGGTGTAGAGGCCCGGCTCCTCGATGTGGATCTCGCCCGCATTGATCGTCTCGACCACCCGCTCGCTGACATCGACTCCCAGCACCTTATGTCCGTGGGCTGCAAACAGGCTTGCCGTGGGAAGGCCGATGTATCCAAGACCCAGCACGCAGATTCTCTTCATGCGGATTTCACCTCTCGGTCACACCCGAATTATACCGACAGACACGCCGTTTGTCAGACATACAGGGTAGAAGCGAGCTCGATGCCCCTCAGGTGAGTGCGCGGACAGGATCCTCCCCGACTAAAACAGCCTGACCGCGTTGACGAGCACGCTGAGGCCGTTCAAGACGGTGCTGATCGAGACCTCGGTGCCGAAATTCGGTATGAACAGAATGTCCCCGGGCTTCATGGTGACGGGGGAGGGGGCTGAACCGCTTATCAGGGTTTCGCCCAGGTCGACCGGATACAGAGACGAGTCCTCGAGAGAGGCGGACACGCCCTCCGGCGGCCGGACTATGACGGCAAACCTCAGGTGAGCCTGGGGCGTGGGCCCGGCGGCCATCGCAAGATAGTCAAACGCATTCAGGCCGGCCGTGTATGGGAAAGCCCCGGCTTCGTTCACTTCTCCAATCACATAGACATTGGTATCGTAGGATACCGCGATCAGGCGATCCTGGTCCTGGAGAGAAATTGTCGCGAGCTGTTCGTCGCTGAGACGATTCAGGTTGTAGTAAAGCTGAACCAGGTTGCCGTCCAAGTCGTGACGCTCCAGGACGATGTTCGCGTCGTCGCGTGTCAGGCCCGGCTGACCCGCCAGCCTGATGAGGTCCGACCAGGTCTCGCCGGGAAGCACCTCGTACTGTCCCTGGCGTCGGAAACCTTCGATGCTGACGAGCACTCCCGGATCGGGCACATAGATTACATCGCCGTATTCCAGGTAGAAATTTCTCTGCTCGATTTCGCCCTGCATGGTGAAATCAAGGGGATCGGTTATGGTTACGCGGGGTTCGATCCGGTCGGCCTGACCCGACTCCCAGAGTTCAAGGGACCTGTCGATAAGCGCGCTCGAAGGCTCCCGGGGCTCCCCGATGAGATCCATCGGCTCCGGCAGAGCGGTGGATCGCTGTCCTCTGACATGGACGATCCTTCTGTGGTCCTCTCTCCCGGCCAGACCGAAACGCTGCAGAAAATCAAAGAAAGTCGTTGCCCCGCTTGCCGTGTAGAATCCCGGCTGGGAAATGTCGCCGTAGACGTAGAACTTCACGCGCGCGATCTGAACCACGCGGCATGTCACCCATGCTTTCACGTAATACCGGTCGACGAGGTCCTGCAGAGCCTGACGGGCCTCGGTCACGGTGAGGTCCGCCACTTGCACGCGTCCGATAATCGGCATCGCGATGAAGCCCTCATCGTCGATCATCGGATCGAACCCGCGAATCAGGTCGGTGATGATCTCGACGTGGATCGTGTCGCCCGCGTTGAGCCGGTAGAACCCAACGAACAGGCTCGAGTCCTCGGTACCCTCGAACGTGATCGATTCCGCGGGACTCGGCTGAGCATTCTCGATGGGGATCCCCGAATCTTCTTCCTGTGCGAGGAGGGCTCCCGGAAGGAGGGGACCTCCCATCAGGAATATCAGCATCGCTATGTACAAGGCAGGGCGAGACATTTCGCAGGCTCCCGGATACAGGTTTGTCGAACAGGCTCAGTCAATGAGCAGAGCGGCGAGGATGGGCACCTTGTCCGATTCAAGCGCCTCGCACGCGCTCAGAATATCCTTCTGAAGCTCATGGTTTCTCCGCAAAACAAGCACCGCGCCGCCCGTCATCGTTGTCCAACCCCTGAGAGCGGGATCGGCAGCGTATCTATCAAGGTAAAAGAGCGTGGCTTTGACCGTGCCCTGAAGCTCGGCGATCCTGTCGCGGACCCGGTTGTTGGTGACGCAGGCGCTGGACGGTTTCGCGCCCGGAGGCAGCATCAGAACCTGCCCGCCCTCGACCGGCTGCGGCTCAACGGCCAGGCCCTTTGCGATCTCGCTCAATCCCTGCGATGGGTCGGCCTCAAAGAAGACTTCCCTGGCATCGTAAGCCATCGGCTGCACCAGAAGAAGAGGCTGCACCCCTCTGGAGACCTCAAAAACCACGTTCTCCAGCACGTTCCGCAGGTTCTCGCTTCCATCGCCCGGACAGATGAGCGCTATAGACGGTTTCGAGCTTCGCACCAGAGCAAGCGCAAGTGTGCTCGCAGCGCGGGATATCTCATCGTCCGCGCCCTTCCGGATCGACGCAAGAGGGCTTCCATGCAAAAAGACTTCGATCTGGTCGGGACGACGGAGCCGGGGGTCGAGGATTTCCAGAAGGAAAACCAGGAAAACGCCCAGGACGA
>Ga0315294_10000858_pt1 | contig 32957 bp, 30 predicted proteins | sample YL17G13_40_MG_FD_203626 | JGI IMG/M metagenome (GOLD analysis project Ga0315294, IMG submission 203626) | Sediment microbial communities from Yellowstone Lake, YNP, Wyoming, USA - YL17G13_40 | ecosystem: Environmental > Aquatic > Freshwater > Lake > Sediment | place: USA: Wyoming | collected...
CCCGAACTACCCCGCGTCTTCCGACGCGGGCTCGGGACGCTTCCGCGTCGGGCTCGGAGCGGCGCCCGCGGCTTCAGGGCCGCGGCTCGATCATGCCAACCGTTACTTCGCCTCGAGTCGGCGTTCGAACGTGCGCACGGCGTCGTCGCTGACGACCTGGCCCCGGCCGCTTTCCTCCACGATGACCGTGAGGGGGGCCCAGGCGTTGCCCGGCCTCAGGTAGGCCACGATGTCGGCCGGCGACCTCTTGGTGTTGGCGCTTCCCGGGAGTTGTCTGACGAGGGCATAGGACGGCGGCTCGGTGGCGCCCTGCCCCGCGGTCGCCCCGGCGACGCCGGAGGGTGCGGGCGCGGCGGCGCCCTCGCCGCCGGACCTCGAGCCCGCCGCGGGAGCGGCGGGGTACTTCGGCCCGAAGTGCCCCGCGTCTTCCGACGCGGGCTCGGAGCGGCGCCCGCGGCGATAGGCAAAGTACAGGCGGGCCGGTGCCAGGTACTTGGGCACCAGGGCCTCGATGGCGGCCGGCCGGGCGCCGCCATGCTCGGCCGCGTAGGCCCCGAGCGCCTTGGCGATGGCCTGGAGGTCCTGGGCGGCAGCGGGCTCAAGGTACTTCCGCGAAGCGACCTCGCGGTGCATTTCGCCGAAGATGATGAAGGCCACCGCCGCCACGACCACCGCCCCGACGCCGATGACCCGCCGCCTCGCGGCCGCCCGGTCGAAGTCCCGCCGCCTGGCCTTCGGCCGCGGCCACATGAGCCAAACGATACCCCCGGCGGTCCCCAGCACTACCACGGCCATCCACGCGTAGTGCAGGATGCGGTTGACGCCCCAACCGGCGTCGATCGGCATCGCCAGGTGCAGGACAACGCAGACGGCCGCCCCCGCCGCACCGATGACGGCAAACCCGATTGCCTGCTTTCCGGTCATCTCGGGACCCTTTCAGCCGCACCGGCCGACCCAGCGTCAAAAGCCACATTATAGCGGCCCCTGGGCCAAAAGGAATCTTGCAGAGACGCCGGCCGCGCGGCATAGTGCGTGGACCCCTGCGGCAAGGGGACGTTCCTCCGGGACTGGAAACTGCGGATGAACATCGCGTGGGTCGTCATCATTACGGTTCCGCTTCTGGCGCTGGCGTACCGGTATTACGGGCGGCTGGTGGGCCACTGGCTGGGCGAGGACCTCTCCTGCCCGACGCCGGCGGTCCTGTTTGCGGACGGGCGGGACTTCGTGCCGACGCGGCCGAGCGTGCTGTTTGCCCACCATTTTTCGGCCATCGCGGGGGCCGGCCCGATCCTCGGCCCCACCATGGCCGCGTGTTTCGGATACGGCCCGGTTTGGGCGTGGGCGGTCCTGGGCGGCATCCTGTTCGGCGCGGTGCATGACTACGCGGCCCTGTCGGTGAGCCTGCGGGAAAACGGGCGGAGCATGGCCGAGATCGCCCGCCGCACCCTCGGCAAGCCAGGGTTCCTGCTCATCGTGCTCTTTACCATCATCATGCTGGTGCTCGTCAACGCCGCCTTCCTGCAGGCGACCGCCATGAGCCTGACGAGCGAGTACCCGATTGACAAACTCGGCATCCCGGCCGGCCAGACCCTGCTGGCCACGCGCGTGGTGGACGGCGTCGTGAAGGCCCGCATCGGCGGCATTGCCTCGACCAGCGTCATCATCATCACCGGCGTGGCGCCGCTGATCGGCATCCTCCTGTACAGAAAGAACTTCCCGACCCTGCCGGCGTACGTCCTGACGGGGGCGATCGCAGTCGTCAGCATCGTGGCGGGCTTCTACCTGCCGGTCTCGCTCCTCCCGGAGTACTGGATGGTCATCCTGACGGTGTACGTCTTCATTGCCTCGTGGGTGCCCGTGTGGCTGATCCTCCAGCCGCGAGACTTCATCAACGTGCAGATCCTGTACGCGGGGGTGGCGCTGCTGCTGGTGGGCATCCTGGCAGCCGGGGCGCAGGGGGCGCATTTCGAGCGGCCGGCCTTCTCCATCGAGCAGGTCCAGGAAGGCCAGGCCACCGGCGGCAGCCTGTGGCCGATGCTCTTCGTCATGGTCGCCTGCGGGGCGATCTCGGGGTTCCACTCGCTCGTGGCCGGCGGCACGACTGCCAAGCAGTGCTGGCAGGTGCGGCACGCGCGGCCGACGGCGTTCGGCGGCATGCTCCTGGAATCGCTCCTGGCCGCCTGCGTCCTGGCCACCGTGGTCTGGGCCCTGACCAGCGGCGACCCGACGCGAGGCATCCAGGAGTACCGCGACCTGGTGTGGCCTGCGGCCGATTCGGGCCTCAAGAGCAACCCCGTGCTGGCGTTCGCTATTGCCGTGGGCAGGCTGGGGTACACGGGCCTGGGCATCCCCATCGCCCTTGGCAGCGTCTTCGGCATCCTCATGGTCGAGGGCTTCGTCGTCACGACGCTGGATACGGCGGTGCGGCTGAACCGGTACCTGTTCGAGGAACTCTGGATGGCCCTGCTGGGCATGAAGATGCCCGGGTTCATGAAGCGGGTAGGGTTCAACTCGGCGCTGGCGGTGGTGCTGATGTTCATCATGTGCTACTTCAACGCGTTCGAGAAGATCTGGCCGATGTTCGGTTCGGGCAACCAGTTGCTGGCGGCCCTGGTGCTCCTGGTGATCTCGATGTGGCTCCTGGGCCGGGGGCGCCAGGCGTGGTTTGCCATTGTGCCGGCCATCTTCATGACCGTGACGACGCTCGGGGCCCTGGTGTACCTGTTCTTCACGGAGTACCTGCCCCAGCGGAACCTGCCGCTGCTTGTGACGAACATCATCCTGATCTGCCTGGCGGTGGTCATGGTGGCCCTGGCTATCTATGCATTCGCCACGCGGCGGTACCGGAAGACCGAGGCGACCGCAACATGATGTTGAGCCGTTCGCGCCCGCGGCGGGAGCCGCGGGGCACCTCGTTACGCGATAGAATCCTCGTCGCGCAGCGCCGTTCGAGCCCGCGGCGGAAGCCGCGGGGTATCTCGTTACGCGATGCAATGATCGTCGCGCAGCGCCGTTTCGAGCCCGCGGCGGGAGCCGCGGGGTATCATCGAAAAACACCACCCTCTCGAAACAGGGCAAACCATGAAACCACCGCTCGCCTACCATCTCATCTGGACCTGCTACGGCCAGTGGCTTCACGGCGATGCGCGAGGCTACGTCGACGACGAGCATCACACGCCCGGCGACCCGTACCCGCACAACGACCCGCAACTGTACACCGCGTCGTTCAACCGGATGTCAGAGCCGCCCTGCTGGCTGACCGATGAACAGCGAGCGTTCGCCGGCGCCGCGCTGCGCGAGGCCTGCGAATTCCGCAAGTGGCCCCTCCGCGCACTCAACGTACAGCCCGACCATGTGCACATCGTCGTCCAGGTGTTCACCATGACGGGCAAGGAGGCCATGAGCCGCCTGAAAGGGCGCGCGACGCACTGCCTCGGCGAAAGGTTCCCGCCGCGACGCAATTGGTGGACCGAGGGCGGCAAGGCCGAACTCGTGCGCGATGAGGGACAACTGGCGCAGGTAATCGAGTACGTCAACAATCAACGTTTTCCGCGGGTGGGAGGATAACCCGCGGCTCCCGCCGCGGGCTCGATTCTTGCGCCCGTCGAACGTAACCCGCGGCTTCCGCCGCGGGCTCGATTCTTGCGCCCGTCGAACGTAACCCGCGGCTTCCGCCGCGGGCTCGATTCTTGCGCCCGTCGAACGTAACCCGCGGCTCCCGCCGCGGGCTCGAACGGCCGCGGGCTCGAACGACAACAGCCTACGCCCACCACATCCCGCCGGTCTTCTCCGAGAGGATGATGTTCTTGAGGAACGCGACGGCCTTCTGGAAGCCCTCGTTGACGCTCATCAGGCTGTCCTCGTGCTCAATGGAGAGTGCCCCATCGTAGCCGATGATGCGCAGGGTCGAGACGAAGTCGCGCCAGAACGTCTCGCCGTGGCCGAAGCCGATGGTGCGGAAGATCCACGACCGCTCGTTCTCGTTGCCGTAGTGCATCGTGTCCAGGACGCCTTTGAAGGCCGTGTTCGGACCGTCGATGCGGCAGTCCTTCATGTGGACGTGGAAGACGCCCTTGCCGATGGCCTTGAGGCTCACGAGCGGGTCCATGCCCTGCCAGAAGAGGTGGCTGGGGTCGAAGTTGGCGCCGATGTTCGGCCCGCACTCCTTGCGGATGCGCAGCATCGACTCGGTGTTGTAGACGCAGAAGCCGGGGTGCATCTCGAAGGCGATGCGGACGCCGTGGTCCTTGGCCAGCGCCGCTTCCTTCTTCCAGAAGGGGATGAGTTTCTCTTCCCACTGCCACTTGACGGCATCGGAGAAGTCCGGCGGCCAGGGGCAAGTGATCCAGTTCGGGACGGTGTCTTTCGGCCCGCCGCCCGGGCAGCCGGAGAAGCCGATGACCGTCTTCACGCCCAGGACCTCGGCCAGTTTGAACGCCTTGTGCATCACCTCGATGTCTTTCCTGGCGAAGTCCGGGTCCGGGTGCAGCGGGTTGCCGTGGCAGGAGAGGGCCGAGATCTCCAGGCCCCTGCCGGTGATCTTCTTCTTCCACCCGGCGGCCTTGTCTTTCGACGCCAGCAGTTCATCGACCGGGCAATGGGGGCTCCCGGGGTAGTTGCCGACGCCGATTTCGACCGTCTCCAGGCCGCTCTTCCTGACGTAATCGAGGGCCGTGTCGAACGGCTGCCCGCCGAACAGCGCCATGAACACTCCGAGTTTCATACGGCGTCTCCTTTCAAAAAATGCTCGTTGCGTTTGCGGATACCCCGCCGCTCCTGCGGCGGGCTCGAACAACCACGGCGCCTACGACAGTTTGACCTTCACCGGCTTGGCGCCCGCCTTATTGCTCTTGACGGCCGCCTCGATGAACCGCATGTGCATGACGCCGTCGTGGACGTTGGCGTACCTCGAGCCATCGCACGAGAACGCCTTGCCCGCGTTGTACAGCCGCACGTCTTCCTCGAACGACTTGTGCAGCCGCCGGTACGCATCGTGGAAGGCCTCCAGGTGGCCGGAGGGGATGGTCGGCTCGCCGCCCACCCAGTCGGGCAGGTCGCCCAGGAACGAATCCTTGCCCTTCAGTTCCCCCCTCCAGTAGGTGCGGTCGGGCTCGCCGGGCAGGCGAATGATGAAACCCTCGGCCTCTTCCTGCCGCCAGACCAGGCTGCCGCGCTCGCAGTTCACTTCCAGGCCCAGGTCGTTCTTGTGGCCTATGCAGATCTGGCTGGCCCGCACGAGGGCCTTGCCGCCGTTGGAGAGTTCGCAGTACGTGGTGAAGTGGTCGTCCAGTTGGCGGCCCTTGAGGAACGTCTCGACGATGCCGCGCACGCTGATGACCTCCAGCCCCGTCACGAACCTGAGTTGCATGTAGGCGTGGCTTCCGATGTCGCCGCCGCAGCACGATGCGCCGGCCATCTTGGGGTTGGTGCGCCACGAGGCCTGCTGCTGGCCGGTCGTCTCCAGGCGCGTGGCCAGCCAGCCCTGGAGGTAGTACGCATCGGCCCAGCGGACGGCGCCCAGTTTGCCGCTCTTGATGATCCACCGGGCCACCCAACTGGACCAGTGCCCCAGATAGGTGTGGGCGATGCCGAAGGGCGCCTTGTGCTTCTTGACGGCGGCCTCGAGTTGCTCGGCCTGCTTGGCGGTGATCGTGAGGGGCTTCTCGCAGAAGACCGGAATGCCGGCCTTGATGCACTTAAGGGCCGGGTCGAAGTGGACGAAGTTCGGCGTCACAATAACCACGTAGTCCACGCGCTGGCCAATGGGCTTCTTGGCCTGGTCCGCGATCATCTCGTCATAATGGGCGTAGCCTTTGATGGGATACGGCCAGTTCTGGGCCTCTTCCATGGCGATCTTGGGGTCCTGGTGCAGCGCCCCGCAAACGACGCGGCGGGTGCCGTCCATGTGAATGGCCTTCTGATGGGGGTTCACGATGAACGCCCCGCGCCCGCCGCCTATGAGACCTACGTTCAAGACGCGCTTGGACATGTCAGGCTCCTCCCACCTCGTCGTTCGTGTTCCGGCCGGAAAAGCACGAATTTAGCATGTTAGCCGGCGAGGAAGGGGTTGCAACAAAAATCATGCGGCCGGTGGGCGAGCGGGAATATTTAGCCCCCCGTGAATACAAGGGGAGCCGATGCGAGCAAGGTGCGCCCCCTCGCCCCGCCGCCCCCCCGTACGGGGGGCTAAATACCGCCCCGCCCGCCGACGACCTCCACCTCGTCTTCCTTCGCCAGGTGCCGCCGGTCGAGGCGGTAGGGCAGGCCTTCCGGCAGGACCGCCCGTATCTCGCGGCGTCCGGCCTTCCTCTGGATGGAGACTTCGACGAACCCCTTGGGCGTCCACGCGCGGCCGCTCACCTGGCCGAGGCTGCCCGGCATCGGGGCCAGCACCAGCGGCTCAAAGCCCGGGCCCCCCGGATGAACCCCGAGGACCCACCGGGCCACCAGGGCGGGCGGCCAAGCGCCCCATCCGTGGCAGAGGACCGGCGGAGGGAGGCCGCCGTGCGGCCCGTCGCCGCCGCCGTCGCGTAGCGCGGGGCCTTGTGCCCCGTGCGGCCGGCGCGGGCGTACGCCCGCGCTACACCCGGGGAGCGGAAAGACCTCGGGCACCGTCACGAGGCCCGCCCTGGCCATCGCGCCGAAGTAGCGGCGGATGACGGCCAGCGCCCGCTCCGCCTGACCGCGCTCAAACAGCGCCTCCAGCGCAAAGTACTTGGCGTAGGGGTTCTCGTGCGGCCCCCAGGGGAGCACCTCGGTCCGCTCGTCGCGCCACAGGCGCCCCAGGATCTCGTCGGCCTGCTCATCGGTCGCCAGGCCACCGTAGAGGGCGTAGTAGTTCGTCTCGGCCGATGCGCGGGCGCTCTTTCGCTCGTAAAGGCGGCAATCGACAAAGAGGCCTTGGGACTTGGACCACAGCCGCTCGCGCGCCGCCGCAACAACAGCCTTGGCCTCGTTGTGGCCGTGTTCGGCGGCCTCACGGTTGCCCAGGAACTCGGCCACGTCGGCCGCCGCCCGCAGCGCCCGCGCATAGAGCGCCTGCCACGCCGTCACCACGCCCTGCTTGTGGATGGGCGAATAGTCGAGGAACAGCCACCACGGGCTGCGGTCGGGCTGGTTCTCCAGCAGGCCCGAGGCGTCGCGGAACGAGGCCTGCCAGTCGAGGCACCGCTCGGCCACCGGGTACAGGTCGGCCGCAAGGGCCTTGTCGCCCGTCCACGCCACGCAGTCGGCCAGCCAGATGATCCAGAGGAGATTCCAGTCGGGCACAACGTACTGGACGCCGGCCGGGAGGACCGTGCGGAAGAAGCCGTCGCCGCCCTGGTCTGCGGCAAAGGTGCGGAGGGCCGCCGTCTCGAGGTCCGTCCGCCCGAGGAGGATGCGCGCCGCCTGCCCCAGGAAGAACGCCGCCGGGACGCCCTGCTCGCCGTCGCGGGCGGGGCTGCCCTCGAGCGTTTCCTGGATGCACGCGCGGACGGTCCGCGCCGCCAGGCCCATCGCGGCCGCAACGCCCGCATCGTCCGACTCGGGCACCGGAAGCGGCCCCGCCAGCCGCGCGGTCGCATGAACGCCCAGCCGGCGGATCGCCACCGGCTCGCCGTCCGAGCGGGCCACCAGCGTCAGGTACCGCAAGGCCCGGCGAGCGGCCATCCGCACGGTTTGGCGGCCCCCCGCCAGGATGAGCCGGTCCGCCTGCCGCAGGCCGTGGCCGACGGATGAGCCGCCCTGCCCGCTGTCGAGCCCCTCGGCCCAGACCAGGTCCAGGATAGCCCCGGCCGCGCCCTCGACACCGAGTTCCACGCAGCCGACGACCTCATCGGCGAAATCGTAGGTGACGAACTCGCCGTCCTTGAGCACCAGGCGTGCACCCGTGCCGAGCCCGCGGCGGGCTTGTCCGCCGAAGCCTTGGCGAAGGCGGAAGCCGCGGGGTACCTCGGCATGCCCCGCTGCTTCCGCAGCGGGCTCGAACGGCCCGGCCGTCTCGCCCGCTCCCGCGCACAGCGACTCGGCCCCGCGGGCTGCGCCGCGGCTCGCGGCCCGCATCTCCCACGCCCACTGGCAGGCCGGGTCGGGGAACGTCCGCTCGTTCGGCCGCGGCGTCTCGGGCACACTGCCGTTGCCGCACGGGCACAGTTGCTCCATGACGACTTGCCAGTCGGCCATTCGCCCGGTCTTCATGTCGGGCGAGAATTCCACGGGCAGCGGATCGCCCGTACGCGGGCTCGTGAACCTCAGGGCGAAACCCCAGGACCGGCCCGGGTCGTAGATGACCACGCCGATGGAGTTCCAGCCTTCATCCAGGAGGACCTCGGCGCCCTCGGCGCGGCGGCCCTGGCCCCTGTGGATGCCGGAGTATTCGTTCTGCTCGCCCGCCTCGAGCCACTGGAGGAAATCCTCGCTGTAGCCCTGCCGGAGGGCCTGGCGGTTGTTGACGTAGACGGCAGCCGACTCGTCGCAGTCGAAAACCAGCCGCACCTTCTGCCGCACCCTGGAATGCACGAACGTGGCCGCGTAGAACTCCCCGTGCGCGGGGTCCGGCATCGCAAACTCGAAAGGAATGGCCGTGACGCCTTTCGGCCAGCGCGTGCGGCCGGCGGCCGCCACCGCCGAGGGCGCCCGGAACGCCTCGGCCAGGCGCGGCGTGCCGCGCTTGCGCGGCCGGGGCGCGGCGGCGGTCGCCGAGGCGACCTGCACTTCGTCGGCGGCAGCCCAGCCCCGGTCCGAAAAGCCCGCTGCCGTCCAGCCCGACGGCTCGCGCCGCGTATCGCGGATCTCGGCAAAGCCGGCGGTCCAGTAGAGGCGCGGCGCGCAGCGGCTGAAGTCCTCGGCCGGGGCAACGCACCACCGCTGGTCCGTCGCGATCATCTCGGTCCGGCCGCGCTCGCCCGTCACCTCCAGCGCCAGCCAGAGGCCGCCCGGCACGCGCGGCCGCCGGGCCGTGCCCACGTGCAGGTTGTGCGCGAGGACGGCGATGACGTTCCGGCCGCGCACCAGCGGCAGGTCCGCCTCGGTGTAGACGTCAAGGAGCGGCTCCTCGGAGCCCGACGGCGCCGGGCCGCAGCCGACGTACCGCCCGTTCACGTGGAGAACGTAATCGCTGAAGGCCGTTACGCGAAGGCGGGCCGAGGCGGGCCGCGACGGAAGCGTGAACGTCCGCCTGGCCCGCAGGTGGAAATCCTCGCTGTGGCACTCGCCGGCGATCCAGATCCACTTCGGCTTGTTGGCGGCTTGGGGCATGTCTCTCTTGCGGGTGCGGCGCACTGAGGCCGAGTGTTTCAGTTTAAAGCGCTTAGGGGGCTGACTCAAGCGAATTGATAAATCGCTGCTGAAAGCCGCGCCCGGCCCCGGCGCGGCCTCACGGGTCGCCCGCCGCACCGGCCTCAGCCCGATGGCGATAGATGAGCATCAGGTTCCGGACGTAGATGACCAGGCCGCCGCCCTGGCCCAGGATGAACACGATGTCGGCCTTGTAGCAGGCGTAGGCGAGCAGGACCGCCCCGCCTCCGATGCTGAAGTACCAGAACGCCAGAGGCACAACGCTCCGCTTGCGCCGCTCGGAGGCAATCCACTGGATGAAGAACCGCATGAAGAAGAGGAACTGCCCGCCGAGGCCGATGCCCGCCCAGAACAGTTCCAGCGGCGTCTGGATGTTGAAACGGGCCATCAGTGCCCAGAACTGTTCGGATGACATCCACGGCCTCCTGTGCGCGGCCCGGGCGCAAGCCTCTCGCCCTCGGCCCGCCATACTAGGCTTTCACGGTCCGCCGGTCAACTCCGCTTCGGCCAAACGCCAGGTTGACTTGCCCCGGCCGCAGGGAGTAGGATGAAGTCTTGCCCTCCGGAGGCGCGGCCCAGAGTGAAACGCCTGATTGTCAACGCGGACGACTTCGGGTGGTCCGGCGCCGTTACCGGGGGCATTATCCGGGCCTACCGCGAGGGGCTGGTCACCAGCACGACGCTCATGGCGAACCTCGAAGGGGCGGCCGAGGCCCTGGCCCGCGCGCGGCAGGAATCGCCGGGCCTGGTCATCGGCCTGCACCTGAACCTGACGGAGGGCCGGCCGCTGGCGCCTCCCGGCGATGTGGCACCCATCCTGGATCGCGAGGGGCGGTTGATGCCGTCGCTGGCGACTCTTTACCGCAGGCTGCGCCTGTCCGGCGGTGCGCGGCGGGCAGCTGCAAGGGAACTGGAGACCCAGGTGCGCTGGGCGCTCGATCACGGCCTGCGGCCGTCGCACCTGGACAGCCACAAGCACGTGCACCAGATTCCGCCGCTCCTGCCGCTGGTCATCGACCTGGCCCGCCGCCACGGCATCGCGGCGGTCCGGACGACGGCGGAGTTGGCGTTGCCGGGCGTCGCGCGGTTCCTGCCGCCGGGATGGAGCGCGGCCGCCCGCGTGCACCAGGGGGCGCTCGCGCGCATCGCCTGCCGTTGGGGCAGGCGTGCCCGGCGGATCGTCCGCGGCGCGGGCCTGGCGACAACGGACTGGTTTTTCGGCGTGCGGGCAACGGGCGCCATCTCGGCCGAACTGCTGGAGCACCTGCTCCGCCGCGCGCCCGAAGGAACCGGCGAACTCATGGTCCACCCCGGCGAGACCGATCCGAATCCCGCGCGGCCCACGCGCCTGGCCGCAAGCCGCCCCAGGGAACTGGCCGCCGTCTGCGACCCGCGGGTGCGCCTGGCGGCCGACGCGCAAGGGTGGACGCGGGCCACCTTCAAGGACCTGTAACATGACCCAGAAGCCTGCCATCGCACCGCCCGGGGCGGGGCCCGTTTACTCGGTCGTCGTCCCCTTCTACGAAGAGGCCGAGAGCGCGGGGGAACTGTACCGGCGCATCGTGGCCGTCATGGACGGCCTCGGCAAACCCTACGAGATGGTCTTCGTGGACGACGGCTCGCGCGACTCAACGGGCGAGATCCTCGCGCGCCTGGCGGAGGCGGACGGGCGCATCCTGCTTGTTGAACTGCGGCGGAACTTCGGCCAGACGGCCGCCCTGGCCGCCGGCTTCGACCACGCCTCCGGCGACATCATCATCGCCATGGACGGCGACCTCCAGCACGCCCCCGAAGATATTCCGGCGCTCCTGGCGCCGCTGGCCCAAGGCTACGACCTCGTGAGCGGCTGGCGCAAGCACCGCGTGGACAATCTTCTCATCCGGCGCATCCCCTCGGCGGCCGCCAACTGGATGATGAAAAAACTGAGCGGCGTGGACATCCACGACTTCGGCACCACCTTCAAGGTCTACCGCCGCGACCTCCTCCAGCACATCAAACTCTACGGCGAACTGCACCGGTTCATCCCGGCGCTGGCCTCGGCGGTGGGCGCGAAAATCTGCGAGGTGCCCATCCAGAACATCGTGCGGCCGAAGGGCAGGTCCAAGTACGGCCTCGGGCGAACCGTGCGCGTCATGATGGACCTGATGCTGGTCCGGTTCCTTATCCGGTACTTCACGCGGCCGTTGCACTTCATGGCCATCCCGGCTCTTATCTCACTCGGCCTCGGGTCGGGCATCGAGGTCTTCCTATTCTCTGAGAAACTGCACCAGGGCTGGCACACCTTTCACCTGATCGAGAAACGCGGGCCGCTGCTGATCATCGGCGTGTTCCTGATGACGCTGAGCGTACTGTTTCTCATCACGGGCCTGTTGGGCGAGGTCATCGTGCGGACGTACTACGAGTCGCAGGGCAAGCACATCTACTACGTCCGGCGCATCCGCCGCAAGGACACGGCGCCATGACGACGGCGTGCGGCCAACCTCAGGCGGGCCGGCACAGGTGGCCGTTGGAAGTCCTCGGCCTGGTGCTCCTGGCGGGGTGGCTCGTGGGCGTGCACCTGGCACACCCGGCCATGCTGGACCCCGACGAGCCCCGCACGGCCATCATCATGCGCCTGATGGCCGAGCGCGGCGACTGGCTCGTGCCGCGCCTGCCGCAGGTCTTTCACTGCGACTATCCGCACGACCCGCTGGAAGGCGACACGTTCGCCTACTGGGACAAGCCGCCCCTCGGATTCTGGCTGGGCGCGGCCGCGATGAAAGTATTCGGGCCGACGGCACTGGCGGCCCGGCTGCCGACGGGGCTCGCCCACGTGGCCACGGTCCTGCTGGTCTACCTGGCGGGCCGGTCGCTGGCCGGGCTTGCCACGGCGTCGCCCTGGCGAGCCGGGCCGCGCGCGGGGTTCCTGGCGGGCGCCATCATGGCCACGGCGCCCCTTTCGCTGGTCATCGCCCACCTGGCGCGGGTGGACGCCCTGCTGGTGGCCCTGATGACGGCCATGCTGGTGGCGGTCCTGCGCCTCGTGGGCGGCACCGCGCGGCCGTGGATCTGGACGCTGGTGCTGTACGTTGCCGCGGGGCTGGGCCTGCTGACCAAGGGCCTGGAGGCCGTGGCGATTCCGGCGCTGGCCGTCTTCGCCACCGCTGCCATCACGGGCCGGTGGCGGGACCTCGCGCGCCTGCGGCCGCTGGCCGGGGCGGCCATCTGCCTGGCGATCGCTCTGCCGTGGTTCCTGTCCATGCACCTGCGGTACCCCGTGGCGGCCGACGGCCAGGGCCCCGGATTCCTGTACGAGTTCTTCGTGCGGCAGCACTTCGGCCGCGCGACCACCGGCGAGTTCGGCCACGCCGGCCACGTGCCCGGATACCTCCTGGGGGCGATGCTCCTGGGGTTCCTGCCGTGGACGATCTTCCTGCCGGGGGCCTGCGTCGAGGCGGGCCGGGCGGCCTGGCGCCAGAGGCGCGAGCACCCGGCCATCGTCCTGCTGATGGCCTGGGCGCTCGTTGTCCTGGTCCTCTTCAGCCTCTCGAAGACCTCGATGGTCCACTACGTGGCGCCGGCCTTCCCCGCGCTGGCGGTGCTGGCGGGCGTGTACCTGTCGGGCAGGATCGGCGCCCCGGAGGCGGGCGGCTGGTTCCGCCTGGGGCTGGCGGTGACGCTGGCGCTGGGCGCCGCGGTGGTCGCCGGCACGGTCATTTACCTCGTGAGGAGCGATCTCTGGCACAAAGTGTTTGCCTGGGGCGTGGCCATCCCGGCGGGCATCGCGGTGGCCGGCGCGGTGTGCGTCCTGCGGAGGCGTTACAGCGGCGCCGTGGCCCTGCTGGTCGCCGGGGTGGTCGTGGTTGAGACGTTCATCCTGACGGCCGACCCGTTCCAGGTGTATCGCGTCAACACGACGCGCCTCGAGGCCGGCATCATCAGGAAAACGTTGCGGCCGGACGATGCCCTGATTGCATATCCCTACACGCCCTACTCCCTCGCGTGGTACTTCTGGCCGCGCGAGATTCCGTATCCGGCGGTGGGCGGCCCGGGGTCGGAGCAGCCGAGTTTCCCCGCGCTGGTCGAGGCGCTCAACCAGCCGCAGCGCACGTTCTGCGTGCTCCAGAAGCGTTCGGTGCTCGACGCGCTTCGGCCGCAGGTCGGCCGGCCGATTCGCGTGCTCTCCGAAATGCATGACCACACGTTGATTGTGACCGAACCGCCGCCCAGTACGGGCCCGTACGGGCAGGAAGGGCCGAACCCGTGACCACGCTGCCGCCCATCCCAATCGGCGACTCTCGCCGGTGGCTGGCGCCGCTGGGCCTGGCGGTCCTCTTGGGGAGCCTGCTCTTTGTCCGCCTGGGAGAGGACGTGCCCCTGAGGAGTCACGAGGTCCTCCTGGCCGAGACCGCCCGCAACATGGTCCTCCATCGCCCGGTGCAACTGCCGGACGGCTCGCGGCCAAGCCCTTGGCTCGTCCCGAACTTTAACTACACCCCGCGCCTCTGCAAGACGCCCCTGCCGTATTGGACCGTGGCCGGGCTGGCCTACCTGACAGGCGGCGTGGACGAGTGGACCGCGCGGCTGCCGAGCGCCCTGGCGGCCCTCGGCACGGTGCTGATCGTGATGGCCCTCGTGCGGCGGCGGAGCGACCGCCCGACGGCACGGCTGGCGGGCGCGGCCCTGGCCACGAGCGGCCTGTTCCTGGTCATGGCGCGGACCGCGCAGGCCGACATGATGCTTGCGTTCTTCTGCACCGCCGCCGTGGCCGCGCTCTGGATGGCCGTGGAGACGCACGGCCGGCGGCGTTTCGGATGGCTCGTCCTGGCCGGCGCGGCGGCCGCCCTGGCCATGCTCGCCAAGGGGCCGGTGCCCGCCATCGTCTTCCCGGCGCCGCTGGCGGTGGCCGCGGGGATGATGCTGGCGCGACTCGTGCGATCCGGGCAGCCGCGACGGACCCGCCTCGCCGACTGGGCCTGGACCCTGGGCGGCGCGGCCGCCGGCGCCGTCCTCTTTGCCGCCATCGCGCTGCCTTGGTTGGCCTACGTTTACCTTCGCGTGCCGGAGGTGCTGGCGATTATGAAGGCCGAGTCGGTGGACCGTTCGACCGGCGATTTCGGGCACGAGGAACCTTTCTACTTTTACCTCGTGCGCCTTCCGCTGCTGGCAGGGCCGTGGACGGTCTTTCTCATTCACGGGATCGTGCTGGCGGCGAGGCGCGCGCGGCAGGAGGCGGCCGCGCGGCCGTGGCTCGGCTTCCTGGGCGCGTGGCTCTTCGGGCCGCTGGTTGCATTCTCGGCGGCGGCCGGAAAACAGGACCACTACATCCTGCCGGTCTTTCCGGCGTGCGCGGTGCTCGTGGCGATGTCGCTGCGGCACTTCCTCGCGCCCGCCACGCCGCAGGGTGGGCGCGCGGGGCGGGATATGTTTCTGGCCCACTCGGGCGTTATGGTCGCGCTGAGCGCGACGGGCCTTCTGATGGTCGGCGCCATGCTGTATCTCGATTCGTGGGTAAAGTACCCCATGGCCCAGGCGCTGGCGAAGGCGGGAGCGCTGCAGCCCCTGGCGGCCATCGCACTGCTCGCCTTTGTGGGCGGCGGGTTGGCGGCCAGGTTCGCCGCATCCGGCAGGTTGCACCGGAGCCTTGCGGCACTGGTCGCGACGTTTGCGGCGGCGTTCCTTCTGGCCTGGCCGACGGTCATCGGCCCGCTGGACCGGGCGACGACGGCCGCCGAGTTCGGCCGCCAGATCCGCCGCGAGGCGCCGCCCGAGGCGCCGCTCTTTTCCTTCGCCGACGCCAACAACACCGTGATCTTCTACGCCGCGCGGCCTATCGCCATCCTGCCCACGCCGGACCGGGTGCGGCAGGAACTGGCGCGCGGCCGGCCGTTCTACCTCATCTGCTACGAGACGCACCTGGAGGCGCTCGGCGACACGGCGGGCCTGACGCCGGTGGTCCACCTCACAAACCCGCTGCGGCCATCGGGCGGGTTCCGGCTCTTCCGCGGCGGCCCGGCGGCCGCCTCCGGGCCGTAGGCGGCCGCCCCGCGCCTTCCCTTCCGCACCCTGCCCCACGAAGTTTCCGCTTGATGCTGCTTGGCTAATTGGTAAAATGGCCAAGCAAGAGATCAAGGGGAGACGCCTATGAACGCCAGGACCCGGGGCCGGTACCTCGCACGGGCGAGGATCATCAAGTCGCTCGCGCACCCGACGCGGCTGTTCCTCGTGGACGTGCTCTCGCGCCGCGAGCGGTGCGTCTGCGAACTGACCGAAATGGTGGGCGCCGACATGTCCACCGTGTCAAAGCACCTGGCAATCCTCAAGTCGGCCGGTCTGGTTGAGGACCGAAAGTGCGGCCTCCAGGTCTACTACCGCCTGCGGTGCCCGTGCGTGACGCGGTTCTTCGGCTGCATCGAGGCGGTGCTGAAGCAAAGCGCCGAGAAACAGGCGGCCCTGGCGCGGTAGACGCCGGGCAGGGTGCACACGGAACAGCACCGTGGGCATGCCGCCTGTCGTGAGCCGCGGAACGGGAGGATGGCCTTCATGAAGGACTGGAAGAAGTTCGCCGTTCTGGTCGGGGTCTTCCTGGTGGCCTATTTTCTGCCGCTGGGCAGCGGGACGGTCACAAACGCCATCCTGGAGGCCTTCCGTCTGCTCCAATGGTACGCGGTCAACCACACGCTGGCGTGCGTGGTGCCGGCGATGTTCATCGCGGGGGCCATCTCGACGTTCCTCTCGCAGGCGTCGGTCATGCGGTACCTGGGGCCGAAGGCCAACCGGCCGCTGGCCTACACGGTGGCGTCGGTGTCGGGGGTCGTGCTGGCGGTCTGCTCGTGCAGCGTCCTGCCGATGTTCGCGGGCATCTACACGATGGGGGCGGGGCTGGGGCCGGCCAGCGCGTTCCTCTATTCGGGTCCCGCCATCAACGTGATGGCCATTTTCCTGTCGGCCCGGGTGCTGGGGCTGGACCTGGGCGCGGGGCGGGCCATCGGGGCGGTGGCATTCGCCTTCATCATCGGCCTCTTGATGGCCGCGATCTTCCGCCGCAGCGAGCAGAAGCGGGTCGAGGCCGCGATGCAGATGCCCGAGCCGCCGCACAGCCCGCGTCGCCTTTGGAAGACGGCCCTCTACTTCCTGTGCATGATCCTGCTGCTCGTATTCAGCGACTGGTACAACACCAACGATGTGACCATCACGATGAAGGATGGGGCGGTCTTCGCGGCCAACGTCCGCTACCAGACGCAGGACACGATGGACATCCAGGAGTACCAGGCCGACGGCCGGTTGTGCACCGACGTGCGCCGCCTCAGTCGCGCCGACATCCAGACCGTCGAACCGATGCCGGGTTTCGTGATGACGGTCCACGGCCTGAAGTGGTACTTTGCGGGGGCGATGGGCCTGGCGGTCCTCGTCATGCTCTGGCGGTGGTTCTCGCGCGGTGAGGTGCGCGATTGGCTGCGGGCGACGTGGGACTTCGCCCTCTTGATCGTTCCGCTCCTCTTTGGCGGCGTGTTCCTGACGGGGTTCATCGGGGCGCTCATCCCGGAGAAGTACGTCGCCACGCTGGTGGGCGGCGACAGCCTGGTCTCGAGTTTCATCGCGGCCTTTGTGGGCATGATCTGGTACTTCGCCACGCTGACCGAAATCCCGATCGTCGAGATGCTGATGCGGCTGGGCATGGGCAAGGGCCCGGCGCTGGCGCTCCTCTTGGCCGGGCCGGCCCTGTCGCTGCCGAGCATCCTGGTGATCTACAAGATCGTCGGCTTCAAGAAGACGTCCGTGTTCTGCTTCCTCACGGTCGCGATGTCCACCATCGTGGGGTGGATCTTCGGGATGTTCGTTTCGTGAGCATCCCTGGGCGGAACAACGAGTTCGATGGCCATCATCACAACGTTTGCAAGCCGCGAGGAATGGCGCAAGGCCCAGGCGCGCCTGGACGCCCGGGGGCTCGCCTGCGGGGTCGTGTCGCCCGACCCGGGCTACGCCAGGGTCGGCGTACCGGCGCTGGTGGTGAGCACCGAGGGGCGGGCGGCGCTGACGGACGGCAGGGGCGATCCGGTGATCTGTGCGGGCTTCATGGACTACCGGCCCGCCGGGATTCCGGTGCCGGCCGAGCCGCCGCGCGAATTCTCAGACGACGTGTTCGGCGATGCGGCCATCGTGGTGCTGGCCCCTTGCGTGGCGGACCCGACGAAGATCCGCCTCATCGCCCACACGAGCGGCGACATGGCGGAGGCGTTCCCGTACTTGAACGCCGAGATGCGCGAGGCGTCGTACAACGCCAAGGGGCCGACGTTTACGTTCATGGACGGCTACCGGATGATCTCGATGTACCCGCAGCGGATCGCCGTCGCCAAGGCCGACGAGATCGTGGACGGGTGGCGGACGCTGGAGATGATCCGCTGCCGCGTCAACGACGCCTGGGCGCGGCGGGCGCAGATTGAGCCCTGCTACGAGATGCGCGAGAAGCCCCCGGCGTTGGAAATCTTCAAACGCCTCCCCAAGACCAATTGCGGTGCATGCGGCGAACTGACGTGCCTGGCGTTCGCCGTGCGGGTCTGGATGGGGGAACTTCCGGCGTCGAAGTGCCTTCCGGTGTTCCAGGGCGAGTTCGGCCACCTGCGCGATGCGCTGGTGGAGATCTGCATGGGGCTGGGCGCACGGGTTACTGGCGTGCAAGGAGAATGAAAATGGCGCTGATACAGATTCTCGGGCCGGGATGCCCGAAGTGCAAGAAGTTGGCGGAGAACGCCGAGGCCGCCGCCAAGGCGCTGGGCGTCGACTACCGCCTGGAGAAGGTCACGGAGATCAACAAGATCACCGCCTTCGGCGTGATGATGACGCCGGCCCTGGTCGTGGACGGCCAGGTCAAGGTGGTCGGCAAAGTGCCGGACGTCGAGGCCATCAAGGCGATGCTGAAGTAGTCTTGCTGCGGCGGCCGGTGGGCGGGTTCACAAGGTCCGGGATGCAGGAGAAAAGGAGTCCTCCGATGACAAGTTCAATGGTACGAGGCGCCCAGGTGAACCTACTGGTTGTCGCCGCGGTCGTCGCGACGGTCATGACCGCCGGTTGCCAGCAAGCAACCCGGTCGAACATGACATACCCGGCGACCGGCCTGCCGCGCCTTGTGGATATTGGCGCTTCCGTCTGCATTCCCTGCATCATGATGGCGCCGAGCCTGGAGGAACTGAAAAAGGACTACGCCGGCCGGCTCCAGGTGGAGTTCATTGACGCCTTTCAGAATCCCGACGCGAAGAAGCAGTATGATGCCTTCTTCTGCCCTACCCAGGTCTTCATTAATGCGTCGGGCAGGGAACTCTTCCGGCACACGGGGTACTACTCCAAGAAAGATATCCTGGCCAAGTGGAAGGAACTGGGCATTGACCTGGAGGCCCCGGCGGGACAGCGGGAGGCCCCGAAGAGCGCTCCCCAGCCCAAGACCGGCGGCGGCTGAGCGGGTCAGGACCCGTGCCGCAGCGACGGCCCAAGAAACAGAATCCGGGGTGCGCGGATGCATGAGGCGGGCTTGTTGGCCCAGTGTCCGTGCAGCGGCGAAGGGCAAGGGGTTCCACCCCTGGTTCTATTCGGCATCGCCGCCGTGGGCGCGTGGTTGGTGCACAGGACGTGGCGTGCATGGAGAAAGGACGGTGTATCTGGTATGAGCAAGGTATGGAAGATCGCCCTCGTGGTGGTGCTGGCCGCGGTCGTTGCCATTGTCATCATCAATAAGCGCGGGGGTTCGTCGCCGGGGACGGACCCGGCTCGCCAGGGCGACGCCGCGGCAAGCGCGGACAAGGGCGCTGCTCAAGTCTCGCAGCCTGCGGCCGGCCTGCCGCGACTCGTGGACCTGGGGTCCACCACCTGTATCCCGTGCAAGATGATGGCGCCCGTCCTGGAGGAGTTGAAGAAGGAGTACGAGGGCAAACTCCAGGTCGACTTCATCGACGTAATGGCGAACGCCGACGCCGCCACGCCATACAAGATCAGCCTTATCCCCACGCAGATCTTCTTCGATGCCTCCGGCAAGGAGCGATTCCGCCACGAGGGTTTCTTCTCGAAGGAAGACATCCTGGCCAAGTGGAAGGAACTGGGCGTTGACCTCTCAGTGGGCGCACCGGCGGCGACCGGGCCGACATTCAGCCGCATGGAACCCGCCAAGGCCGACACGCGGCCCAGGGATGCCATCTGCTACCTGTGCGATGGCGACATCAACCCCAGGACCCTGGTAGTCGTCAAGAGCGCCAAGGGCGACGTCCGCCTGTGCGGCCCGCACTGCTACTTCATCCTGTATTCGTGCCTGACGGAGGACAAGACGGACTTCGAGAAGAAGGTGTCCGTGACCGACTGGGCCGACGGCAAGGCCGTCCCGGCGACCGAGGCCGTTTACCTCTATGGCGCCGAGGAGAAGACCGGGCGGCCCACAATCAAGGCGTTTGCGTCGCGCGAGGCGGCCGAGAAGGAGAGACAGGCGACGGGCGGCAACGTCCTGGCATGGAACGTCCTCCAGGAGAAGGAACTGGCGGCGCGCTGCGGCTTCTGCGACCGGGCGGTGTACCCGCAAGATGCGGCGCGGGTCGACACGGCCGACGGCATCCATACCTGGGGCTGCTGCTCGCACTGCGCGCTGGGCGTGGCGGCCCGGACGGGCAAAGACATCACCGTCTATCAACCGGACCGGCTGACGGGCGAGATGATCGTCGTCAAGACCGCCGGCGGCAGCGTGGCGTCGCTGGAACCCAGGACCGCCGTGGCGTGGTTCGGGCTCCGCAAGGCGCCCGACGGCAAGTTCGTGTCGGCCGGCTGTTTCCACCAGGGGTTCTTCGTCAATGAGGACAACCTGAAGAAATGGGTCGAGCAGAACCCGACCGCGACCGGCAAGGCCATCACCATCGCCCAGGCCCTGGCCGACAAGATGAAACTCTCGCCGCAGCAAATCCAGAAGGCGTGTAAGATCGGCGAGTGTGCGCCGAAGTAGGCTGAGGGTCTTATAGCCTTATGGGGCGGGGGATTGGCCCGCGAAGCGGGAAGGAGGGTGTTCATGAAACCCGGTCGCACGTTGGCGCTGGCGGTTCTCGTTGCCGGGCTGTTTGGGTCGTACCTGTCGGCGGAGGAAAATCCCGCTGCGTCTGCGGCCGGCGACAAGGCGGCCTTGGTGAGCGAGGCGTACCCGGGCCTTGCGTCCGGCTGCCTCACCTATGCCCGGCTCTCGGACCTTCCGAAGGGAACGCTCCTGAAGGCCGGCGACCTGGCCATCACCGAGAAAGATGTGGCCGACGAGATCGCCAAGGCGCCGCCGGATGTCCGGACGCAACTCAAGAAGAACGGATTCTTCGTCCTGGAACAGATCGCCGGCCCCAAACTCATCGTCCAAGTCGCCAAGGCCGAGGCCGCCAGGACGGGCAAGGAACTCCCGTCGCAGGTGGACCGCCTGGTGGTCGATTACCACATCGGTGGACTGGCCGAGAAGGTCGAGGTGACCGACGCCGAGGTCGCCGACTTCTACCAGAAGAACAAGGGTCTGGTGGGCAACGCGACGCTCGACCAGGTGAAAGCGGAGGTCCGTAACTACCTCGTCCGCGAGAAGCAGCAGGCCGTGATTGCCAAGTACATCGAGACCCTCGGCCAGCGGACCCCCATCGAGGTCTCGGCCGCGTGGGCCAAGGAGCAGGCGGCGATTGCGAAGGACAACCCCGTGGACAAGGCCCGCACGAGCGGCCGGCCGTCGGTGGTGGACTTCGGCGCCTCGGGCTGCCGACCGTGCGACATGATGGCGCCGATTCTGGAGACGCTGAAGAAGAAGTACGATGGCAAGGCCAACGTCCTCTTCGTTCACGTGCGCGAGGAACAGGTCCTGGCGTCTCGGTACGGCGTCCAGTCCATTCCCGTCCAGGTGTTCTTCGACAAGGACGGCAAAGAGGTCTCCCGGCACGTCGGCTTCTTCCCGCAGGATGAAATCGAGAAGCAACTGGCCGAGATGGGGGTCAAATAGCGATGCAGCAACTCTTCACTGCGCTCACTCACGCCGTTGAAGGCACGCCCGCCCTGGCCCTAGGGGCGGCACTGGTCTGGGGCATCCTGAGCATCCTCCTCAGCCCGTGCCACCTGGCCAGCATTCCGCTGATCGTCGGCTTCATCGACGAGCAAGGGCGCATTTCGACCCGGCGGGCCTTCCTGATTTCCACGCTGTTCGCCGTGGGCATCCTCATCACCATTGGCGCGATCGGCGCCGTCACGGCCGCCGCCGGACGCATGATGGGCGACGTGGGCCGCTGGGGCAACTACTTCGTGGCGGCCATCTTCTTCGTCGTCGGGCTGCACCTGGTGGGCGTCATCCCCATGCCGTGGTCCGGGCCGGGCCAGGTCGGTATGAAGCGCAAGGGAGTGCTGGCCGCCTTCATCCTGGGCCTGGTGTTTGGCATCGCCATCGGGCCGTGCACCTTCGCCTACATGGCCCCGATGCTCGGCGTCACGTTCAAACTGGCCGCGACGAACATCGGCTATGGCGTCCTCCTCCTGGCCGTCTATGGCGTGGGCCATTGCTCGGTGATCGTGGCGGCCGGCACGTCCACCGAACTCGTCCAGCGATACCTCGACTGGAACGAGGAGTCCAGGGGCGCCGTGATCCTGAAGAAAGTCTGCGGCGGGCTGGTCCTCCTGGGCGGCGTGTACCTGATTTACATAGCCAAGTGACGGCCTTCGTCCGAGGGCCGCCGTTAATGCCCGGATGAACCCTGTTAGGAGAACGACGATGGCGGAAGACCTGACAAGACGCGCGATTCTTGGAGCGGCCGGCGCGGCAGCCGTGGCCGGCATGGCGACGCAGGCCGCCCAGGCGGCCGAAGGCAAGGAGGCCCCGAAGGGCGGCCCGATCAAGATCATCGGCCTCTCGACGAGCCCGCGAAAGGGCAAAACCACGGCGGCCGCGCTCCAGGTTTGCCTGGACGCCGCCAAGGCCGTCGGCCCTAACATCGAGGTCGAGTTGATCGAACTGGCGGGCCTGAACATCGGCGTGTTCGACCCCGGCAATCCGGACGCCGGCGCGGGCGACTTCAAGAAGGTCGCCGCCGCGCTCGCGGACCCGAAGGTGGGCGGCATCATCGTCGGCACGCCGGTTTACTTCGGCAGCATGTCGTCGCTCTGCAAGGCGTTCCTGGACCGATGCATCGCCTTCCGCAAGGACAACTTCGCCCTGGCCAACAAGGTGGCCGGCATGGTTGCGGTCGGCGGCATGCGCAACGGCGGCCAGGAACTCACGATCCAGACGGTGCAGGCGGCGCTGCTGGCCCAGGAGATGATCCTGGTCGGCGACGGCCGGCCGACCGCCCACCGCGGCGCTACCCTCTGGAACAGCGCCAACGACGACATCAGCGGCGACGAGGTAGGCCTCTCGACGGCCCGGAACCTGGGCCGCCGCGTCGCCGAGGTCGCCCTGCGCGTCGCCGGTACGGCCAGGTAAGGGGCCGCGACCGGGCGCTGCGGCGTCCGCCCACGGCGGCGTGGCGAAGAAAGACTTGACGCCGCCGGCGGCGCTCCGTAGAATACTTCGGCGTTTGGCGAAGTATAGGAGCGGCGGCCGTAGGCGGGGGCCGCAACGGCACCGGGTGCGGTGATTGCCGTCCCCCTGTCCCGGGCAGGCGAACATGGGAATCTTCGACACCGACCTCTGGCACCGCATCGTCTACACGCTCTGGGCGCCTGTCTACAATGTCCTGACGAGGGGGTTCCGAAAGAGGCGGCGCCGGTCCATCGAAGCCGCCGACATTCAGCCGGGCGAACGGGTGCTCATCGCTGGGGCGGGAACGGGATTGGACCTGGACTTCATGCCACGCGAAGCCCAGATCACGGCGATTGACATCACCCCGGCCATGCTTCTGCGCCTGCGCCGTCGGGCGCGGAGGCTGGGCCTCGCGGTGGACGCCCGCGTGATGGACGGCCGGGCCATGGAGTTCCCCGATGGGGCCTTCGACGTGGTGATCCTGCACCTGATTCTTTCGGTGATCCCGGAACCCCTTCGGTGTGCCAAGGAAGTGGGGCGGGTCCTGCGAAGGGGTGGCCGGGCGGTCATCCTGGACAAGTTCGTGCCCGACGAAGGCAAGCCCCCGTTGTTCAACCGCATCATGAATCCTGTTGCTGCGTTTTTCGGCACGCGGCTGGACCGCAGGCTCGGGCCGCTCCTGGCGGCCGCCGGCCTCCGGATGGTATGTCAGAAGAACGCCATGATGGCGGGGTTCTTCAAGATCACGCTTGCGCAGAAGGATTGAATCTTGACTTGCTCGTGTGCGTGTGGCGACCGTCACTTCAGACGCGGCGAAGTGTAGGAGCGAGCCATGAAAGAATTCATGTCGGCGGCCAAGGCGCTGGCGGATGAGAACCGCGTGCGGACGCTCCTGTTCCTCCGGGGCGGCGAACTCTGCGTCTGCCAGATCGTCGAGATGCTCGGGCTGGCGCCCTCGACCGTCTCCAAGCACGTGGCCGTCCTGCACCAAGCGGGCATCGTTGAGTCCAGAAAGGAAGGCCGGTGGATGTACTACCGCCTGGCCGGGCGAGGTGCACCGCCTTGTGTCCGCGATGCGATCCGCTGGGTGCACAAGGGCCTCGAAAAGGACCCGCAGGTCCTGGCCGACGCCAAGCGGCTGGGCAAGGTCTGCAAGATGTCCAAAGAAGACCTTTGCCTCTGCTACAAGGACTGAGGCATGAAGAACCGCTTGAAAATCCTGTTTCTCTGCACCGGCAACTCCTGCCGCAGCCAGATGGCTGAGGGCTGGACCCGCCACTTGAAGGGCGCTGCGATTGAGCCTTACTCGGCGGGCGTGGAGGTGCACGGCCTGGACCCCAGCGCCGTGAAGGTGATGGCCGAGGTGGGCGTGGACCTATCGGGTCAGCGCTCGAAGCACGTTTCGGAAGTCATGGACGTGCCGTTCGATTACGTCGTCACGGTCTGCGACAACGCCCGCGAGTCCTGCCCCCTGTTCCCTGGCCATGCGAAGGTCGTGCACGCGGGTTTCGACGACCCGCCGCGGCTGGCGGAGTCCGCCGCAACGGAGGAGGAAGCCCTCGCCCATTACCGCCGCGTGAGGGACGAGATAAGGCAGTTTATCGAAACGCTGCCGCAGGCTCTGGAGAGGAAGGGATAAGCCGGTATGGCTACCGAGGCGTGCGTCACCCAGCAGCCCAAGGGCCTCAGCGTCTTTGAGAAGTACCTGACGCTGTGGGTCTTCCTGTGTATTGTCGGCGGGATTGTTCTCGGCAAGGTGGCGCCGAACGCCGCAACCTTCCTCGACGGCCTGGCCCTCTACGTTGACGAGGCCCCCGTGGTGTCGATCCCCATTGCCCTGTGCCTGTTCCTGATGATGTACCCCATCATGGTGAAGATTGACTTCGCCGAGGTCCTGAAGGCCGGCAAGAGCGTCAAGCCGGTGGGCCTGACGCTGGTTGTCAACTGGGCCATCAAGCCTTTCACGATGTACGCGATTGCCGCCCTGTTCCTGGGGACGATCTTCTACGGCCTCATTGGGCCCGACGCCGTGGACCACGTGAAGATGCCCCTCGGGGCGGACCTCGGCGTCGGTGAGACCTACGGCGCCGGCAAGGTGGTCCTCGTCGCGGGCGTGAAGATGCTCGAGGTCCCCCTGTGGCGGAGTTACCTGGCCGGGTGCATCCTGTTGGGCATCGCCCCGTGCACGGCGATGGTGCTCGTGTGGGGCTATCTGGCCAAGGGCAACGACGGGCACACCCTTGTGATGGTGGCTATTAACTCCCTGTCGATGCTCCTGCTGTATGGGCCGCTGGGTGGATTTCTGCTGGGCGTGGGGCGACTGCCCGTGCCGTGGCAGGCGCTGCTCCTTTCGATAGCCATCTACGTCGCCTTGCCGCTGGTGGCCGGTTATCTGTCGCGGAAATGGATTATTGCCGCCAAGGGCGAGACGTGGTTCAGGGAGAAGTTCCTCCACGTGCTGACGCCGGTGACGATCCTCGCGCTCCTGGCAACGCTGGTGCTTCTGTTTTCGTTCAAGGGCGAGGTGATTCTGTCGAACCCGCTCACCATCCTTTGGATCGCGATCCCCCTGTTCATCCAGACGAACCTGATTTTCTGGATTGGCTACGCCCTGTCGAAGCCGCTGAAGTTGACCTACGAGGACGCCGCCCCGTCGGCGATGATCGGGGCGTCGAACCACTTCGAGGTGGCCATCGCCACCGCCACGATGCTCTTCGGCCTTTCGTCCGGCGCCGCCCTGGCCACCGTGGTGGGCGTCTTGATCGAGGTGCCGGTGATGCTGATGCTCGTGAAAATCTGCCTCAAGACGCAGCACTGGTTCGGTCCCGCCCGCGCCCCGGACGGCAAAGCCGCAGCGACCTGACGGCGTGGCCCGGCTCGCCAGGGCGACGCCGTGGCAAGCCCGGCATCGCGTACGAAATCCGGAAGGTGGCGGACATCAGGCAGATCCTCTCGTTCGGCGTCGCCCTGACGCCCGCCCTGGCCGTCGGCGGAGAGGTCAAGTCCGCCGGCAAGGCCCTCTCGGTCGGGGAAATTAGGGTGGTGCCGGCCTGACCCGGGCGGGGTATAATACTTCCGGCAGCAGAAACACTTCCAGGAAGGAGTATCTCATGTCCGAGACGACCTCTTCGGGGGCCGAGGTGCGCCTGGTGTTCGCCTGTTCCGGCGCGGCCGACGTGGGCGAGATCGCCGACCGCGTGGCGCGGATGCTCAACCGGAACGGCACGGCCAGGATGTTCTGCCTGGGATGCGTCGGCGCGCGGATCGAGGAATCCCTGGCAACGGTGCGGGCCGCCGACCGCATCATGGCCATCGACGGATGCCACCTGGACTGCGCCAGGAAATGCCTCGAGCAGGCGGGCTTCACCGGCATCCGCCACCTGCGCCTGACGGACCACCAGATGGAAAAGGGCAAGACGCCGGTCAGCGTGCACAACGTCGAGGCGGCGGCGGCGCGGGCCCGGCACGTCCTCCTGGCGCCGTGAGTTTGCGAATGGCCTTACCGGCGGGCGCCTCGAAGGGTGGCACGGCCGCGGCCTGCCGCGACCCTACTCGTCGGGCTTGACCTCGAGGGCGCTGAAACCCTTGGATCGGTGGGCGATGAGTTCGGCCTCGGGCGGCGGGGCGCCGTCCGGGCCGATCGTCTGACCTTCCTTCAACTTCGCCTCCAGCAGCAGGCACTCGACGCCCGTCAACTGGTCAACCAGGGCCAGGCCCTTCTCGGGGCCCATGACGGCGATGGCCGTCGCCAGCGCATCCGACAACGCCGGGTCCGCCGCCACCACGGTGATGCTGGCCAGTCGCATGTCCACCGGCCGCCCGGTCCGCGGGTCCACGATGTGGCTGTATCGCTTGCCCTGGATCGTGAAGCCGCGGTAGGAGTGGCCGCTGGTGTCGATGCCCTGGTCCTTCAGACGCACGCGGGTGTAGAGGTGCGTCGGGTCGGCGGGGAACCGCGGGTCCTGGACGCCGACGACCCAGTTGCGGCCCGCGCCGTCGCGCGCCAGGGCGGCCGGCCTTTCGCCGAAGGCATAGATGTCGCCGGCGGCGGCCACGAGGCCTGCCGCGGCCCCGGCCTGTTTCATGCGGGTGGCCATGCGGCCGGCGATGTAGCCCTTGGCGATGCCGCCCAGGTCGAGTTGCGTCCCGGCCTCCAGGCCCACCGTGTGCACCATCAGGGTCAAGGGCGCGAGCGGCCGCGAGCCGGGTTCGGGCGGGGCCATCTCGGCGCTCTCGGGCGAGCGCGGGACCTCGGCGATCATGATCTCGACGCGGTCCATGCCCACGAGGGCCCGGGCCTTGGCGATATCATCGTCGGCCGGCAGGCGGTTCTCTTCGGCCGCCCGCTTCCACAAGGCGATGACCGGGCCGACCGTCGGATCGAACGCCCCGCCGGTCATTTCCCAGACCTCCTTGGCCGCCGACAGGCACGTGGTGGTTATGGGATCGACCGTGGTGTTCCACTTGCCGGCCTCGTGGTTGATGCGCCAGACGTCGGAGGGCTGCTGGCGAGAATCCCGGCGGGCCTTCTCGTCGCCCTTGAGCCAGGCATCGGAAGGCTTGCGGAACCAGTCGAGGCGAAAGGCGCACTCGTCCATCTCCTTCCACGCGGCGTCGATCGCGGCCTTGGCGATGGCCTCGTTCGGCGCAATGGCGCGGACCGTGACCTCGGTATCCATCGCCAGCCGCGCCTCCACCAGTTCGACCGGCGGCGAGGAGCAGCCCGCGAGCAACAACGCCGCTGCAACCAGGAGCGGCATTAACCGCAAAGAACGCAAAGAGCGCGAAGAACCGACGTTCTTAGAAACAGATTCTTTCTTTCCGTTCTTTGCGGTTAGACCCCGTCTTGTCCGGCCGGTGAGCACGCGTGACTCCACAAGACCTGCGGCAGCCCCAAGAGGTCGGGGCCACCGCGATAGTATAGCCAAACTCCGCCGGCAATCACAGCCTGCCGTACTTGTGCTCGGCCTGGCAGGAGCCCTCGCGGCTGACCATGCAAGGGCCGACCGGGTGGGCCGGCGTGCACACGTTGCCGAACAGCGGACAATCGTGCGGCTCGATGGCGCCGCGGATGACGTCGCCGCAGCGGCAGCCGTGCTCGCTCGCCGATTCTTCCGGCGGCGGCCAGGGGATGCCCAGGCGGCGCGCGGCATCGAACTCGGCGTACGCCGCCCTCAGGCCCATGCCGCTCGCCGGAATCGCGCCCAGGCCGCGCCACGTTGCGGTCACCGGCTCAAAGACGCGGTTGATGCGGCCGAGGGCCTCGGGATTCCCCTCCGGCCGCACGGCCTCGGCGTAAACGTTCTCGACGCGCGCCTCTCCAGCCGCCAGTTGCCGCAGCAGGGCCGCCACACCGGCGAGGACCTGCTCAGCCGTAAAGCCTGCCACGACGCAGGGGCGCTTGTACCGCGCCGCGACCGGCTCGTACGCGCGGCTGCCGATGATAACGCTCACGTGGCCCGGACACAGGAAGCCGTCGATCCGCACCTCGCCGCCCGCCAGCAGGGCGTCCATGGCGGGCACGACCCACTTGTGCCCGCACAGGATGGAGAAGTTCTTGAGGCCCTCGGCCTGGGCCATCTCGACGGCCACCGCCGTGCCGGGCGCCGTGGTCTCGAAGCCCACGGCGGCAAAGACCACGTGCTCCTCGGGACGCTTCCGGGCCAGGTCCAGCGCATCGAGGATCGAGTAGCAGATGGCCACGTGCCCGCCGGCGGCCTTGCGGCGCTCAAGGCTCGACCGCGTGCCGGGCACGCGGATCATGTCGCCGAACGTGGCCACGGTGACGCCCGGCCGGCCCGCCAGGTCCACCAGCGCATCGACCGTGCCCTGGCTGGTGACGCACACGGGGCAGCCCGGGCCGCTGATGAGCCGCACACGCTCGGGCAGGAGCGTCCGCAGGCCCGTGCGGCGGATGGCCACGGTGTGCGTGCCGCAGATCTCCATCAGGGCCACCGGCCCGGTGCCGGGGATGGCGCGGGCCGCTTCGGCCATGTCGGTTTTCAGTTTTTCGATTTGAGCGGCATCCATACTTTGGCCTATGGATCTTGCCTTATTTAGCCCCCCGTGAATACACGGGGGGGCAAAGCACGACACGCTTGCCGCGCGGGAGAGTCGGCGGCCCTTCGGCCCCCGGTGTATTCACCGGGGGCTAAAGAAGGCCCTCGCGCCCGTCACCCGATGCCCTCCATCTGGTCCAGGAGCGCGCTGGTTTCGGCGGCGTCCTCGGCCGTGACCTGCGTGATGGCAAAGCCCGCGTGCACCAGGACCCAGTCGCCGACCCCGGCTTCGGGCACCAGGGCCAGCCCCGCCCGCAGCCGGTTGCCGCGGACGTCAACGATTCCCATTGCGTCTTCGCGTGAAACGATCCGGCCTGGCACGGCAAGGCACATATGTTGACCTTTCGCAGTCGGCGATGATGCGTAAGTAACCCGCGCCTTATTTAGCCCCCCGTGAATACACGGGGGGCGCGCGGCGGGGAGCGCACCCCCGCGCAACTCGCCCCCGGTGTATTCACCGGGGGCTAAATCCGGGCCGCAGCAACATAGGCCTGGCCGAGGGCCACGCCGCCGTCACCGGGCGGCACGTCACGATGAACGTAGACCTCAAACCCGTCGGCCTCAAGCCGCGGCGCGAGCGTCCGCACGAGCCGGTCGTTGGCAAAACATCCGCCCCCGAGCGCCACGCGCGAAAGGCCGGTTTCGCTCCGCGCCCGCCGCGCGGCCGCCGCCAGCATCGCCGCAACGGTGGCGTGAAAGCGGGCGCTGATTTCCGCGCGCGGGCGGCCGGCCTCTACATCGGCCACCACGCCGCGAATCACGGGCAGCGTGTCGATGACCCATCCCTCGGGCGCCGCCGCGCCGCTGCGGCCTTCGCCCGAGCGCGCTGCCCTTCGGGTCGCGGCTAAACCCGCCTCGGCCGAAGGATGCCCGCCCAGGGACGCCGCGCCCATGCCGCCCTCGATGATACCATAATCGTACGGCGCAATGTCGTCGGCTTCGCCTTCGGCGGCGGCCTCGAGTTCAACGGCCGGCTGCCCCTCGTAGGAGCTCTCGGCGCACACATCGGCCAGGGCGCTTGCGGCGTCGAAGAGGCGCCCCAGACCGCACGCCAAGGGCGAGTTCACGCCCTTGGCCATCATCTCGGCCCACAGCCGCAGGTCTTTCTCCCCCTCGGCGGCCACACGGCCCACGCGATGCCCGAGCGCCTCCTCCGCACCGCACGCCTGCACCAGATAGGCCCACGCGATTCGCACGGGGTGCTCAATGGCGGCATCGCCGCCCACGAGCGCCACGTACGCCAGGTGCCCGAGCCGCTCAAAGCGTGCGGCGGAAGCGCGCAGCACTTCGCCGCCCCAGATCGTCCCGTCGGGGCCATAGCCCGTGCCGTCCATCGCCAGGCCGAGACAATCGCCCTCCAGGCCGTTCTCGGCCATGACGCCGGCAATGTGGGCGTGGTGATGCTGCACGCCGATGAGGCGCAGCCCCGCCCCAGCCGGGTGGCATGCCCACGCCTCTGTTTGCGTGGGCATGTGCCCGGAATGGCAATCATGCCCAGGCAAAGGCTGCCTGGGCATGCCACCCCCATCGGGCTCAGCGGCCCGGCGCCGGGCGTAACGCGTCGAGAGGTATCCCGGATGCAAGTCGTGCGCGATGACCGCCGGTCTGACTTCCAGAAGGCGCTCCATCTTGTTGATGGTGGCCTCGAAGTACCCGGCCGCCAGGGCGTTCTTGAGGTCGCCGATGTGCTGGCTGACCAGCGCCTGCCGGCCGCGCACCAGGCACACCGCGTTCTTCAGTTCCGGCCCGACGGCCAGGATCGGCTCGGGCGCGTCGACCGGCAGCGCGAGCGGCCGCGGGGCAAAGCCCCTGCCCCGCCTGAGCATCAGCGGCCGGCCGCGCTGCACCGTCATCACCGAATCGTCGCAGACCGTCTGAATCGGGCGGTCGTGCACCAGGTACAGGTCGGCGATGCCCGCCAGGCGGCGGATGGCCTCGTCATCCTCGCGGCAGATAGGTTCCTCCGACAGGTTGCCGCTGGTCATGACCATCGGCGGGAAGTCGCCCTCGAACAAAAGGTAGTGCAGCGGCGCGTACGGCAGCATGAAACCGAAATACGGGCTCGCGGGGGCCACGAGGGCCGAGAGGTCGTGGTCCGCGCGCTTCCGCAGGAGCACGATGGGCCGCTCGCGCGATTCCAGGAGCCGCCGCTGGGGCGGGCCGACCGCCGCCCGCCGCGCTGCGGCCTCGACCGACGCCGCCATCATGGCCAAGGCCTTCTGGTCGCGGCCCTTGCGGCGGCGGAGTCCCCGCACGGCGGCGTCCGAGCGGGCGTCGCACGCCAGGTGGAAGCCCGTCAGCCCCTTGATGGCCACGATGCGGCCGGCCAAGAGCGCCTCGCGGGCCGCCCGGACGGGGTCGTCGCAGGCCACCGGCCCGCCGCGCGCATCGACCAGCGCCAGGCGCGGGCCGCACACGGGGCAGGCGTTCGGCTGCGCGTGGAACCGGCGGTCGGCGGGGTCCTCGTACTCCCGGCGGCAGGGCGGGCACATCGCAAAGTCACGCATCGTGGTCTTCGGGCGGTCATAAGGTATGTCAATGATAATGGAATACCGCGGGCCGCAGTTCGTGCAGTTGATGAACGGGTAGCGGAATCGCCGGTCGCGGGGGTCCAGGAGTTCCCGCAGGCAGTCGGGGCAGATGGCCATGTCGGGCGAGATAAGGGCGGTTTTCTCGCCCCCGCCCGATGGGGCGATGCCGAACGCCGTCTCGCCGCGCGGCTCAGCCTCGGCGCATTCCACCGAGGTGATCTCGGCCAGCGGCGGCGGGCTTTCCCGAAGGACGGACAGGAAATCCCCGATACGCTCCGCCGGGCCTTCCAGTTCGATCAGCACGCCCTCGGCGTCGTTGAGGACCCATCCCCCCAGGCCGCGCTCGGACGCCAGGCGGTAAACCGTGGGCCGGAACCCGACCCCCTGCACGATGCCGCGCACGCGGATGCGCCGGCGCACGGCCGGCGCGCCGGGGGGCGAACTGTCGGGTTTCGGTGAAGGCATGGGCTGTTCCGTCCGCCTTCGCGAGAGCCGCGCAGACGCTCGGGCGGAGTCCGCGGCCGCGAGCGGCTGATTATACGCGGGAAGGCGGCGGAAAACCACCCTCTCGGAAACAGCGGGGGCGGCCGCGAGGGGGCCGCCCCGTGCTTCTGCTCGCAACAACAGGCGCCGGGCGCTACTTCCGCCGCCTCAGGGCCATGCCGCACAGGCCCAGGGCCAGCATCGCCATCGTGGCCGGCTCCGGCATATGCGCTGGCAGAACCTCGCCGGTCTGAATGGTCAGGAACTCGTCTTGCATGGGCCAGCGGCCCCCGTCATAGGACGACCACAGGGGAAGCCAGTTGAACGTCGGGTCGCCGAGCACCCGGGTCCAGTCCCACTTCTTGGCGGCAAAGAGTGTCACCGCAACGTCCCATCCGCTGACGATCCTCCCGAAGACGGTGTAGCCGTACATGCCCGATTGGCCTGGGTCGTCGAACATCGAACTGTTGTCGGCCATGTTGATGTACCACTGCGAGGTGGCGCTATTGGGGTCGCTCGTCCGAGCGGCGCCGACCATTTTAATGGTGTTCGACCAGCCGAGGTTACCCTCATACGCTACGGGGTCGTAGGTCACAACGGGATCCAGGAAGGAGGTGTTAGGATCGGCCGGAAGGGTGAACCCGCCGCCTTGGAGGACCTTGAACTGGTCATCAACGCTGCGATGGAAGATGGTGTTGTTGTACAAGCCGGCCTCAATGTACCGTATGAAGTTGTCGCGGTGCTTTGGCGTGTTGTCGTTTAGTTCGATGTCGAAACTGCCTGCCCCCCCTGCCACAGTGAACCGTACGATGGTAGCCGCATCAACCTGGGCCGGCACAAGGATGGCCGCCACGGCAAGAACGCACACGAGGCTTGCAATCCGGATGAACATACCCCTCCTCCTTTGTAAGCAGGCACAACAGGCGCTATTTCATGGCCGGATTAACACTACAACGCTACTTTGCGCGGCGGCGCCGCATCACGATGCCGCCCAGGCCGAGGGCCAGCAGCGCCATCGTTGCGGGTTCCGGCGCGACAGACGCCGACGTCGTCGACGACGTCGGCGTGTAGCCGCGGATATTGTCAAGGAAGAAGCCGGCGGCATAGGTGCCCTTGGTTTCGATGGTGACGCCG
>Ga0315294_10000860_pt1 | contig 32954 bp, 30 predicted proteins | sample YL17G13_40_MG_FD_203626 | JGI IMG/M metagenome (GOLD analysis project Ga0315294, IMG submission 203626) | Sediment microbial communities from Yellowstone Lake, YNP, Wyoming, USA - YL17G13_40 | ecosystem: Environmental > Aquatic > Freshwater > Lake > Sediment | place: USA: Wyoming | collected...
TGGGCATGCGCATCGCGCGGAACCTGTCGCGGTGTCCCGCCTACGAGGTCCTGTACGCGGAGACCAGCGAGGCGGGAGGCGCAAGGCTGGCCGGTCTCGGGCTCGGCGTGACGCCCGGAGAGGACGCGGTGGCCCGGGCCGGGATTGTCGTCCTGGCCGTGCCGGACGCCCTCATCCGGGACGTGAGCCGGGCGCTGGTGCCGAGGGCCCGCGCCGGGGCCACGGTCGTGCTCCTGGACCCCGCGGCCGCGATGGCCGAGGACGTCGAGCTCCGCGACGACCTGGGCTACGTCGTGACCCACCCCTGCCACCCCCCGTTGTTCGGCGAGCAGGCCACGGACGAGGCGCGCAGGGACTTCTTCGGCGGCGTCGCGGCGTGGCAGGACATCGTCGTGGCCCTCATGCGCGGCTCCGAGGAGTCGTACGCGGCGGCGGACGCGCTCTGCCGGGAGATGTTCGCGCCGGTCCGGACCGCGCACCGGCTGACCGTGGAACAGATCGCCCTGCTGGAGCCGGCCATGGCCGAGGTCGTCGCGGCTTCCGCGGCGGTGCTCATGAAGGAGGCGCTGGAGGAGGCCGTGCGCCGGGGCGTGCCCCGGGCCGCGGCGGAGTCCTTCATGCTCGGCCACGCCCAGATCCCGCTCGCGATCGTGTTCGGCGCCGTCCCGTCCCCGTTTTCGGACGGGGCGAAGGTGGCCATCCGGTGGGGGACGGAACGGGTCATCCGGCCGGACTGGCGCAGGGTGTTCGAGCCGGACCAGGTCCGGGCCGTGATACGCGAGATGCTGGACGCGGGGCGCAAGCCGTGATCATCGACGCGCACGCGCACCTGGGATTCGACGAGGTCTTCGACGAGGACTTCACGGAGGCCGACCTGCTGGAGTCGCAGGCCCGGAACGGGATCGGGCTCACGCTCGTCCAGCCCGCGATCACGCACGAGCTCGGGACCGTGCGGCGGTACCACGATGCGATCGCGGACCTGGCGGCGCGCCACCCGGGCCGGTTCAAGGGCATCGCGAACCCGAATCCGCATCTCGGGGGCGGCGCGTGGGAAGTGGAGGTGCGGCGGTGCGTGACCGAGCTGGGGTTCGTGGGCGTCAAGCTCCACCCCGCGGCCCATGCGGTCAATCCCCTCGGCCGGCACGGGCGGAGGGTGTTCGAGACCTGCGCGGCCCTCGCGGTCCCGGTCGTTGTCCACACGGGTTCGGGCATTCCCTGGTCGGCCCCGTCCCTGCTGGCGCCGGCGGCGAAGGCCCATCCCGGGCTCCCGATCGTCGTCGCGCACTCGGGAATGATGGTCCTGGCGGGGGAGGCCGCGCGGCTGGCCGCCGACTGGCCGAACGTGTACCTCGAGTTGAGCTGGACCGGCGGGTTCCTGGCGCGGGCGTGGGCGCGCGAGTTCGGGGCCCGGCGGCTCCTGTTTGGCTCCGACCATGCGGACAACGCGGCGACCGAGTTGGCCAAGATCCGGACCGCGGGGCTCTCGGATGAAGAGACCGGGTTGATCCTGGGCGGGACCGCCGCGAAGGTCTTCGGCGTCGGCAGGTAGGGAGGAGGGCTCGATGCTCAGGTATGCGGCGATCGGATGCGGATTTTGGTCCAGGTACCAGCTCGCGGGCTGGAACGAGGTCGGGGGCGTCGAGCTGGCGGCCGTGTACAACCGGACGCGGGCCAAGGCCGAGGCCCTCGCCGACGCGTTCGGGCACCCGAAGGTCTACGACTCGGCGGAGGAACTCCTCGACAAGGAACGGCTCGACTTCGTCGACATCATCACCGACGTGGATACGCATGCCAGGTTCGTCCGGCTCGCCGCGGAACGCAAGGTGCGCGTGATCTGCCAGAAGCCGATGGCGCCGGACCTCGCGACCGCGGAAGGCATGGTCGAGGCCTGCGCGAGGGCGGGAGTCGGGTTCTGGGTGCACGAGAACTGGCGGTGGCAGTTCCCGGTCCGGGCGTTCAAGGCCGCGCTGGCGGACCCCGCGCTGGGTCGGTGCTTCCGCGCGCGGATCCAGTTCTCGAGCAGTTTCCCCGTCTTCGACAACCAGCCCTTCCTGCGTGACCTGGAGCAGTTCATCCTCACCGACATCGGGAGCCACATCCTCGACTGCGCCCGGTTCCTGTTCGGCGAGGCCCGGGTCCTGTTCTGCCGAACCGCGCGCGTGAATCCCCGGATCAGGGGTGAGGATGTGGCCACCGTGATCATGGAGATGGGCGGAGGCACGGCCGTCACCTGCGAGATGAGCTACGCGAGCCGGCTCGAGCGCGAGCGGTTCCCCGAGACCTACATCGTGGCCGAGTGCGAGCATGGCTCGGTGGAGCTGGGTCCCGCGTACCGGCTTGCCGTGACCGACGCCGCGGGGACGCGCTCGCGTGGGGTGCCGCCCCCGCGGTATCCATGGGCGGATCCTGCGTACGACCTCGTGCACGCCAGCATCGCGGCGTGCAACCGGGACCTCCTGGGGGCGCTCGAGGGGAAGGGCCCCGGCGAGACGACCGGGGAGGACAACCTCCGGACCGTTCGGCTCGTGTTCGCGGCCTATGAGTCGGCCGCGACGGGCCGGTCCGTGGCTCTTTGACCGTCCGGAATGCGGCGTATGATGGCCGTGTGGGCATGAATCGGCGGGGACGCGGCCTGGGGACGGCGCTGCTGGCCGTCGCGGTACTCGGGATGGCGCATGGAGGAGGAGCGGGCATGACGACGTGGCACGTGGACGCGGTCAAGGGGAACGACGCCAACGACGGCCGGACGCCGGCCACGGCATGGAAGACGACGACCCGGGCGGCGAAGGGCCCGTTGGCGGCCGGCGACCGGCTCGTCTTCGCCGGCGGCCAGGTCTTCCCGGGTACCCTCACGCTCAAGGGAAGCGCCGGAGGCGCCCCTGACCGGCTCACGATCTCTTCCTATGGAGAGGGACGGGCCACGATCGACGGCGGCACGGGCGACGGCCTCGTCGCCGACGTGCTCCAGGGGCTCCGCGTCGAGCGGCTCATCGTCGTCGGCGCCGGCCGGCTGTCGGGCAACCGGGGCGGCCGTGGCGTCGCGCTGACGCAAGTCCGCGACGCGGTCGTGGACGAGGTCGAGGCGAGCGGGTTCCAGAAGGCCGGGATCGTGGCCTGGGACAGTGCGAACGTGCGGATCACCGGGTGCCACGCGCACGACAACGGGTTCGTCGGGATCTGGATGTGGGGGACCACGAAGGGGTACGTCGGCCACTGCCGGGCGATCAACAACCCCGGGGACCCCACGATCCGGGACAACCACAGCGGCAACGGGATCCTGCTCGGTGGGTGCACGGACACCACGGTCGAACGGTGCGAGGCCGCGGGCAACGGCTGGGACCAGCCCCGGGGCGGGCAGGGGAACGGCCCGGTCGGGATCTGGTGCCACGACTCGGAGCGGGTCACGATCCAGTACTGCATCTCGCACCACAACAAGAGCACGTCCGGCGACGGCGGCGGGTTCGACTTCGACGGCGGCACCCGGGACTGCCTGCTCCAGTACAACTACTCCTACGAGAACCACTCCAGCGGGTATCTCATCTGGGAATACGGCTCGAAGTACCCGATCAGGCACAACACGATCCGGTACAACGTCTCCGTCAACGACCGCGAGGGCGGCATCCGGATGGGCAAGAGCGGCGGCGCGGACATCACCGAGCTCTTCATCCACCACAACACGGTCATCAACGACCGGTGGCCGTGCGTGGGACTGCAGGGCGCGTACATCGACGGCAAGTGGATCGCCGACGGCGGGCTCCGGGAGGTCTTCATCCGGAACAACATCCTGGTCGGCCCCAAGGGCGGAGAGATCGTGAAGGGCCAGGGGTCCGTCCGGTTCGAGGGCAACCTCTACTGGTCGCACGACGGTACGTTCAAGATCGGAAGCCACGCGAGCCTCGAGGAGTGGGCGAAGGCCACCGGCCAGGAGACCGTGGGGGGGAAGCTCGCGGGGCTGTTCGCCGATCCCAAGCTGGCCGACCGGCTCGTCGTTCCCCAGTTGACCGACCCGGACCGGCTCGGCGATCTCATCGCCTTCATGCTGACCGCGGACTCCCCCGCCGTGGACCGCGGGCTCGACCTCAAGAAGCTGTTCGGCGTCGATGCGGGCGGACGGGACTTCTACGGCCGCCCTGCGCCCCGCGGCGCGGCCCCCGACCTCGGGGCGCAGGAGTTGCGCTAGGCCGCACGCGCGCCCCGAACCGGGTATATTGCAGGGCATAACAAGGCGAGGATGGAGGGACGACATGGCGACGGAACGCGAGAAGCTCGGCTCCTATGGCAAGTCACTGGAAGATGCGTTTTTCCTCCAGCAGGATTCGGCGCTGATCCAGCGGCATCGGGAGGAGCTTCGCAGGCAGCGATCGGCCAAGGAGCTGTCCGAGGCGTCGGGGATCACGAACGCCGCCGTGCTGGCGAAGCTGGTGGAGATGGGCATTACGGCGGAGCTGGCCACGTCGATTTCGATCATCCCGCTGGTGGAGGTCGCGTGGGCCGATGGGAACGTGGACGAGAAGGAGAAGAAGGCCGTGCTCTCCGGGGCGGCCAAGTGCGGCCTGGCCAAGGGGCGCCTGGACTACGAGATGCTGGAGTCGTGGCTTTCGCACCGGCCCCCGGCCGAGCTGCTGGAAGCATGGGCTCACTACATCAAGGGATTGTGCGAGCTGTTGAGCGACAGCGAACGCGCCGAGCTGAAGAGAGATCTCCTGCGGCGAGCGCGGACGGTCGCGGAGGCGAGCGGGAGCTTCCTGGGCATCAGCTCGGGGATGTCCGATCCGGAGAAGAAGGTGCTGGCCAGCCTGGAGTCATCCTTCGGCTGACGCCAGGACCGGCCGGCAGGGGGAGTCTCAATACTTCGGCCGACCGTTGGAAGGCGGCCTCCGGGAGCCCGAGCGCTCTCATATGCAGGACATCGCGATCCCACGGGTTCTTGTTCCGCGCGATCCGCCAGGCTTTCGCCGGTCCGATCCTGAGCACCGAGAACCACGGCGAGTGGATCGGCGTCGACGGAAGCGGCGTGTCACTCCCGTAGACGAGCCGGTCCAGCGCCTCCGGGTGCCGGAGGAGCCGGCGCAGATGGCCCGCGTGCATGACCGTCGTGAGCGCTGAAACATCGATGTAGAGATTCGGGTACCTGGGCACGAGCGCCATCAGCCGGTCGAGGTTCCGCTTTCCGGCGTTCTTTCCCGACCCTCCGGCATGCGCGGCGATCACGGTGAGTCCGCAGTCGAGCGCGAGCCTGAGCCGGTCGGGGTCCCCGAGCTCCTCCCGCGATACCGTGAACGAGTTCTCGTCGCCCGTGTGCACGAGTAGGGGCTTGCCGAGGTCGCGGATCCGCTTGAAATACGGAGCCAGCCCGGGATCGGACATATCGATCAGCTGGATGTTAGGGATGAGCTTGAAGAGGACCGCTCCGTTGTCCGCCTCCGCCGTCAATCTGGCCAGCGCGTCGGTCCGGTACGGGTTGACGCTCGCGCCGTAAAGGAGATTCGGGCAGGTGGCGATCGCGCGGCGGACGAATTCGTTGGGCACGTACAGCTCGGTATGCTCCAGATCCAGGTTTCCCCGCGCATCGACAACGCCGTCGAGGGCGAGGACGACGGCTCGCCCCACGTACCGGGATCCGGCAAGACGATCGGCGAGCCGGGTCACGACGAGGTCGTCGCCGTGCACCTTCAGTTCCGCTTCCTTCACCCCGAACGCCTTGAGGTCGAACCGGTAGCGGAAGTTGGCCCGGAGCCGGGGGGAGGCATAGCAGCCGCTGCCGCCCGCGCCGATGCCCGCGACGTGACAGTGCAGGTCGACGGCCGGAGCGGCGGGGACGTCGGCCGCCGCAGCCGCCGCGGCGGCGCCCGCGCCCGCACCCGCCAGCAGGAGCGCAGCGAAGGCATTGAACATCAACCTCAAGGTATCACCACCGGCCAGGGACGTCGCCGGGTCTGGGGGTTCAGCGGCCCCCGGGACGGCGGAATCCGCGGCGCTGGCCCCAAGAGGGCGGGCCCTGGGGGCGGCGGGCGCCGGGCTGTTGATACTGGCGCGGCTGGAACGGGCGACCCGGTCCCCGGGCGGGTTGCGGCGGCCGTGGGCGCTCGGGGGGAAGCTCCGGCAGTTTCGATATGGACAGGCTCTTGCGGATGAGCCGCTCGATGCTCCGGATCTCGCCCCGCTGTTCGGGGGCCACGAACGAGATCGCGTGGCCGCCGGCCCCGGCCCGGGCGGTGCGCCCGATCCGGTGCACGTAGTCCTCGGGACTGGCCGGCAGGTCGTAGTTCAGGACGAGGCCGATGCCGGTTACGTCGATCCCGCGCGAGGCGATGTCGGTCGCGACCAGCACGCGGAACTTCCCGGACTTGAACCCGTCGAGCGCGGCGCCCCGCTGGGACTGGGACCGGTTCCCGTGGATCTCGGCGGCCGTGTGCCCCATGCCGTGGATGATCCGGGTCAGCCGCTTCGCACCGTGCTTGGTCCGGGTGAAGATCAGGGTTGTGCCCGGGTACTGCTGAAGGAGTTTGTCCAGGAGGCGGTTCCGGGACTCGCGCGGGAGGACGAAGACCTCCTGGGTCACTCCCGCGACGGGAGTTCCTGACGGCGCGACCTCGACCCGGATGGGCGCGCGCATGTAGGCGGAGGCCATCCGCATGATGCCGTCGGGAATGGTGGCCGAGAACAGGAGCGTCTGCCGGTCGCGCGGGAGCACGCGAAAGATCCGGTCGATCTGGGGCGCGAACCCCATGTCCAGCATCCGGTCGGCCTCGTCCAGCACGACGATGCGCACGGCGTCGAGCCGGAGGATCCTCTGCTGGAGGAAGTCGTTCATCCGGCCCGGGGTGGCGATGATCAGGTGCGGGTTCCGGCGCACGGCGTCGATCTGGGGCCCCGGCCCCGCCCCGCCGATGAGCACGGCTGTCCGGAGCTGGGGACTTGCGAGCTGGCGCAGAGCCGCGTCCACCTGCTGGGCCAACTCGCGCGTCGGCAGGATCACGAGGCCCTGCCCGCCGATCTGGTTCAGCCTCTGCATCATGGGGACGCCGTACGCGATCGTCTTGCCCGTGCCCGTCTGCGCGATCCCGGCCACGTCCTTGCCCGTGAGCGCCACGGGAATGGCCTGCGCCTGGATCGGCGTGGGGGTATGGATCCGGAGCCGGGCCAGCGCCTGGAGAAACGACGGCGCAAGCCCCAAGCCGGAGAAACCCGACGGGATTCCAGACGGAGGCACATTCATGAGGTCTGCAGATGATAGCACGCACAGCTGCGCCCCGGTGCTGGCTTCCCCTCGGCGCGTGCGGCGCCCTCATCAAGGCGGTCCTGGAGCCGTGGCCCGGCTGGCCAGGGTTCTGCTCCCGCGGCGGCAGGTACGGCTTGACGTATGACGCGAGACGTAATAGCATGAGGGTATGATCCGATCGTGTCGCGACAAGGACACCGGGGATCTATTCCACGATGTCGAGGTGGTGCGGTTTCGGCGGATCGAGCGGCCTGCGAGGCGCAAACTGCTTCTGCTCCACGCGGCGCGGCGACTTGAGGACCTTCGTGTGCCACCCGGCAACCGGCTGGAGGCGCTGTACGGAGATCGGAAGGGACAGCACAGCATTCGGATCAACGATCAGTATCGTCTGTGTTTCGTCTGGAGGGACGGCGACGCTTTCGAAGTCGAGATCACGGACTACCACTGAGGAGAACCATGAGAAAGCCGACGACTCTTGAGCCCATTCATCCGGGGGAGATCCTCCTGGAGGAGTTCATGAAGCCGATGGGGATCAGTATCAACCGGCTGGCCCGGGATCTTGCTGTTCCACCCAACCGGGTGAGCGGCATCGTCAACGGGGTCCGGGCGATCACGGCGGACACCGCCTTGCGGCTCGGCAAGTACTTCGGGGTGTCGCCGGAGATGTGGCTCGGCCTTCAGGCCGAATACGAACTCCGGGTGGCCCGGCGAACCACCTGGCGGCGCGCGGAGCCCCGGGTTCTCGTCCACGCCTCCTGAGGAGGGGTACCGAGTCTAGAAGCTCACCCGCAGACCCAGCCCCGCGTCGGCGACGGGGGCGGGGAGGTCGACGGCCGGGATGGAGATGCCGTTGATCGTCTGCGGACCCGACGAATACCCGAACCGGAACTCGCCGCCGGCGGCGCCGAGCCGGCCGGCGACGTAGGCCTCGAGCCGCAGGTGCGTGAGCACGGTGGCACCCCAGTCGAGCCGGACGATCCCGGTCCGGTCGGAGACGTTCGACAGCCCCGACAGCGTGAGTGACTGGTTGCCGTTCGTGCCGGGAATGGTCGAGAAGGCGTAGGCGGCGGCGTATTCGCGGGCCAGGTAGAAGGGAGTGAAGGAGCCCTGGAAGATGAGCCAGGGGTAGATCGTCTTCCGGGTGTATCCCGCGGACTGGTAGAAGTACTCGGCGCCAACGGTAATCGTGTCCTGGTCCGTGACCTTGAACGCCCAGTTCAGTCCGCCCGAGGCCGCGGGCGTAACTTTGTCGGGCGTGTACGACTCCAGCAGGATGCCGCCGCCGGGAACCGGGTTGGGAATCTCGCGCCACCGGGGCCGGTCGGTGCCTTTCATGATCACGCCCTCGGCGTAGACGTCGATGGGGCCCACGCCGGCGGAGACGTCCGCGCCGGCGCGGGGGCGGAATCCGCGCTGGACGATCCCGTCGATCCCGACCTCGCTCGTGCCGAACACGGCCTCGGCCCGCGCGGCCCCTCCGATCTGCCCCAGCGTGCCCGCGTGGTCGAGGCTCTCGAATAGCTCGATCGTGTAGAAATTCCAGCCGCGCTGTTCCCACGGCACGTGGACCTTGAGCATCGTCTGGCCTACGCGGGCGTCGAACAGTGCAAGGGCGTCGCGGCGGGTCGAGTGGAGCAGGTCGTTCGGGTTCCAGAACCGGGCGGCCCCCCAAGCCACGTGCTGGCGGCCCGCCGTGACGAAGACCGACCGGCCGATGTCGAAGTTGAGCCAGCACTGGTCCAGGACCACGGTGGGTCCGCCGTCCTGGGTCGCACCGAAGAAGGACGTAGATGTGACGGTCGGATCAAAAGTCATGCGGGCCCGGAGCATGCCGCGGACGCGGTCGTTGGGTCGGGCGTCGAACCAGCCGTCGGCCAGGATCGGGACCGAGTTCGTCCAGGCGGCGGGCGGCCGGTGGGTGCCGGCGGTGACGACCTGGCGCAGGTAGAGCTGGCCGCCGATGGATAGGGGATTCTCTGGGACGCCCGAAAAGGGCGTCCCCGGAGTTTCGGCGGACGCCGAAACTCCGAGCACGGTAGAGCCCGCTGCAGCAGATCCGAACATCTCCGCTTCGGCGGCGCGGTTGTCCCCGGGCTCCGCCGCCTGCGCCGTGCTGGCGAGCACGAGCACCGTCGCCAGCAGGCTCATCGGCTCTTGGACTCGAGCCAGGCCTTCGTGAACATGTTCGCCTCCAGCGGCTTGAGATCGACGGCCTTCATGAGCAGGATCGTCGAGTTGGCCTTGTCCACCTCGTCGTAGAACCGCATCTCCATCGGGTACCAGACCTCGGTGCCCTTGGACTCGCTGAAGATCTTCTGCCACTTGGGGTAGTAGGCCGTCCGCATGAGCCGGCCCGAGAGCGCGAAGTCCTGGCCCTTGAGCGTGTTGCCCGAGGCGACGTCGATCCAGAGGTGCTGTACGGGGTAGGCGACGTCCACGCCGGGCTTCGCGGTCAGGATCAGCTTCCGCACGGTGAAGACCCCGAGCTTCGACTCTCCGCCGTCGGCGGGGTCGTACTCGATCGCGAGCCGGGACTCGTCCATGTCCTCGCGGCGCGAGTCCGTGCCCCCGATCCGCTCCCGCTCGGTCCGGCGCTCCCACTTGCCCACGGTGGGGTCGTACATCCACAGGTTCCGGTCGATGCGCAAGTACCCCTTGCCCGATTCCGCCTTGGGGCGAGTGAACAGGATCATGAACTTGTCGTCCTGGTCCCGGCGGAAGACCAGGCACTCGTACGCGACGTCGGCCTTGTCGCGCTCCTTCTGTTCCATGTAGACGAGGGCCTTCCAGTCGCCCGAGTTGCGCTGGCGCTCGTCCAGCGTGCGAAGCATGCTCACCATGGCCTCCTTGGAAAGAGGCGCGTTCGCAGTCACGGCAGGATAGGCGGCCAGAAGGGCAAGGAGGAACGCGAGCGCCTTCATCCCGCGTGACCCATGGCGGTCACGGGCTTGAGCTTGGCCGCCCGGAGTGCGGGGTAGAGCGCGGCCAGTCCGGTCACGGCCGTGATCCCGGCCACCGCGAGCAGGAGGGTACCCGGCTTCACGATCAGGATCAAACGATCGGAAAGCAGGAAGAGCTGGACGACGACGGGGACCGGGATGTGGAGGGCGGTGACGATCCAGGACAGCACGGTCGCGGCGAGTCCTCCGGCGGCCGCGCCGGCGAACCCGAGGAGGAGCGACTCGAGGAGGAACATGCGCAGGATCTGGCGCCGCTGGACTCCCAGCGCGCGCATGGTCCCGATCTCGCGCGTGCGCTCCCGGATCGCGATCCACATGACGTTCATGATACCCGCCACCGCGATCCCGAGAAGGATCACGACCAGGATCAGCGTGATCGCGTCGAGCGCGGTGAAGACCCAGTTCATGAACGTGAGCTCGTCCTTCCAGGTCGTGATGTCGAGCTTCTGCCCCGTCCACCCCTCGCGGTTCACCTTGTCGAACTTCATCCAGAACGGATTGGGGTCGTAGTCCATGAGCTTCCACCCCGCCTTGAGCAGGGCTCCGCGCATCCGCTCGGCCACGGCCTGCGATTTCCCGATGTCCTTGAGATAGACGAGGACCACGCCGGTTGCGTCGGCCGATATCCGGTAGAGCGAGTTCAGGGCGGCGGTCGAGACGAAGGAGCTGAACTGGCTCATCATCCCGAGATCGCGCGCGATCGCGACCACGGTCAGGTCGACGACGTTGTTGACCCCGCCGGAGGTGGGGGCGGAGGCGGTCACGACATCCCCGGGCTTGACGCCCAGCTTGTCCGCCTGCGTCCGGAAGAGCAGGAGCGCGTCCGGCTTCGCGAGGTCGTCGAGCGACCCCGCCTCGATCCGGAGCGCCGCCCGGAACGCGGGCTCGTTGGCGACGTCCAGGCTCGTGACGCCCGACCAGACCGAGCCAGCGGGGCCGATGAGCTTCGCCATCCCGCGGCCGCGGGGCACGGCGTAGTCGAGTTCGGGGACCTCCTTGCGGACGAGTTCCATGATTTCCCGGTACCGGGTCACGAGCGGGGCTCCCTGGCCGGCCGTGATCTTGAAGAAGCCCCCGATGTTGACGTGTCCGCACTCGAGCGAGGTCGAGTTGCGGACCATGGTGTCGCGGACGCCCGCCGTGAGCGCGGAGAGCAGGACAAAGAGCGCGGTCACGCACGCCAGCGCCCCGCCGAGGAGGAGACTGCGCCGACGGTGCTGGAGCAGGTTCAGCGCCGCGATCCGGAGGTCCACGCCGAAGGCGGAGAGCATGCCTATTCCTCCGCGCCCATGGCCTGCCGGGGGGTGACGCGGGCGGCGAGCCAGGCGGGGTAGCCGGCGGAGAGGGCGTTGATGACGAGGACGAGGACTGCGGCGAGGACGACGCTGACCGGCCGGACGAAGGGGCGCAGCCGCGGGCCCGAGAAGAAGAAAAACATGACGTCGCTGGTCGCGGGGATGCCGTAGTGGCCGAGGACCTGGACCAGGGCCCCGCCCGCGACCGCGCCGGCGCCGCCGAAGATGATCCCGACGACGGCGGCCTCGACCACGATCATGGCGAAGATGAACTCCCGGCGGGCCCCGACGGCGCGCAGGGTCCCGATGTCGCGCACCCGTTCCAGCGTGGCCATGACGAACGCGTTCGAGAGCACGATGAGGGCCACGAGGAAGATGATTCCGACGGCGACGTACAGGACGATGCGCATGAGCAGGACGAACTGGCCGAGAAGTCCCGCCGCGGTCTGCCAGGAGATGACCTTGAGCCCGAGCTTCTCCCGGTCGGAGAGGGCCCTGATTTCGCGCATCGTCCGGGCCATCTTCCGGGGGTCCTTGAGGATGATTGCGGCGTTCAGGACGGAGGCCCGGTCGAGGTCGGCCGGGGTGAAGGCCGAGGCCATCCGCCGGGCGGCGGCGCCACCGAGCCGGTCGGGAACGATCAGCTGGGTCGAAGCGACCCTCGGAGTTTCACCGGACGGTGAAACTCCACCGTTGCCCCCGAACAACTCTGCCTCGGCCGCCTCCCGGGTCACCGCCTTCGCCCCGGCGGCCCTCTGCATTCCCGCGATCTCGGCCCGGCTCGCGGCGGTCGGGAACCCCGAGAGCTCGTTGAACGACACTAGGTCGATCAGGGACATGGACCCCGCGAGAGCGGACTTCTCCAGCCCGCGGAACTGGAACGCTCCGTACACCTTCACCACCACCGACTGCGGGTAGCCGCTCCGGGTCACGGCCTTGATCGTGAGATCGTCGCCGATCCGGACCTTGTAGAGGTCGATCGCGGGCACGACGTCGGCGTAGAAGATCCGGTAGCGCTCGGCGAAGTTCGCGTCGTCGACGGCCAGGAGCTTGGCCAGCAAGGCCTCCAGCCTGAGGCCCGGTTCCTTGAGGTCGCGCTGGAGGGCGCGCTCGACGGTCGCGGCGCTCAGGGGGTCGAGCTGGTACAGGATCTCGTGTGTCTGGGAGAGGTTGTCGGTTATGAACCTCTTCAGCTCGGGGTCGGTCGCGATCCGGCGGCCCCCGGTCTCCCGCGCCTCCTTGATCCGGTCGAGCCGCCGCGCGATCTTGACCTTGAACATCTCCTCGTAAGTGAACTTGGCGAAGAGGAACCCTCGCTTGCCGGCCGGCACGAAGGTCCCGTCCGTGATCTCGAGCCGGTCGAACGACTTCCGGAACGCCTCGAGGTCGCACCCGATGTAGCTCACGAAGAGCATGTCGGCTTCGGCCGCGTTCGGCGCGACTTTATTCTCGAGATATTCGAGCTTGGCGTAGGGGTCAGCGTCGAAATCGCTCCAGAAGGCCGGCTGGGTGGCCCGGTGCACGTTCGCGAGCATGATCGCGTCCTCGGCCTTGTCGCTCGAGATCGAGGCCGCGGCCTCGAGGTCCTTCTCCAGCAGTTCCGCCATGCGCCGCACGAGCGCCTTGCGCGCCGTGATCTCGGCGTGGATCGCCGGGGTCGGGCGCCGGCGCGCGGACCGGACCGAGGCCCGGAGCCGCTCGAGCGCGTTGTCGAGGACGTTGCCGGAGCCGACGACGGCGCCGTTGATTCCCATCGGCACCACGGCTTTCACGTTCGGCAGCGAGAGGAGCCGGTCGCGCACCTTGGGGAAGTCCGGCACCGGGGCGAGGTCCGGGAAGCCGGCCATGTTGCCGAAGATCTCGAGCTTGTCCTTGGACGCCGCGGCGTAGACCTGGATGTTTCCGGCGAGGCTGTCCACGATGGACCGGTTCATGCCGTCGTTCACGCTCTCGAGGAGCGAGGTTCCGAGCACGACGAGGAGGGCGCCCGCGAACACGATGGACCCCACGATCAGGGTCTTGAGCCGCGCTGCGAAGAGGTTACGGAAGGCCATCTGCACGAGGAGCAATGTCGTGTCGAGGCTCACGGTCCCTTCCTACTTCGCGGGCGGCAGTCCGGCGTCGGCGGGGGCAACGCGGTCAACGATCGCGCCGTCCGCGAGCCGGAGAACAGCCTCGGCGTTGGCCATCACGCGCGCGTCGTGGGTGGAGAAGAAGAAGGTCGTCCCCTCCTGCTTGTTCAGGTTCTTCATGAGGTCCAGGATCATTTGCCCGTTGACCGAATCGAGATTGGCCGTAGGCTCGTCCGCGAGCACGAGCTTGGGGCCGGTCACGAGCGCCCGCGCGATCGCGACCCGCTGACGCTGGCCGCCTGAGAGTTCGTTGGGCCGCTGGCCCGCGTGCACGCCGATCCCGACCCGGTCGAGCAGGTCGCACACCCGGCGGCGTCTCTCCGCGGCCGGGCCGACGCGCTGGAGCAGGAGAGGCAATTCGACGTTCTGAAACACGGAAAGGACGCCGATCAGGTTGAAGCTCTGGAAGATGAACCCGATCTTGTGGAGTCTGAGGTCCGTGAGCGCACGTTCCGCGAGCTTCGTCGTCTCCTGCCCGTCGACCTCGACCGTCCCCGCCGTCGGCGCGTCCACGCATCCGATCATGTTCAGGAGCGTCGTCTTGCCGCTTCCCGACGGGCCGGCGACGGCCAGGAACTCGCCCGGCTGGAGGTCGAGCTCCACGTTCCTGAGGGCCGGCACGGTCACGTTCCCGAGCCGGTATTCCTTCGTGAGGCCGTGCACGGAGACGATCGGGTTCATGGAGATCCCGCCGGTGTTTGGAGCTACTTCCCGAAGTTCTGGAGCAGTTCCAGTGCGACGGCGAGCTGGGGCTCCGACTCGAAGTACGCGTAGCGCCCGCCCGTGTAGTCGCCCTTCTGCACGAGCTTGATGCCGTGCTCGGCGAGGATCCCCGCCTCGGCTTCCGTATCGGGGACGGTGAACGCGATGTGGTGGACGCCTTCGCCCTTCTTCTCCAGGAACTCGCGCCAGGTCGAGGGCCCGCCCACGGGCTCGATCAGTTCGAGCTGGAGCGACCCCATGTTGAAGAACGCGAGCTTGGCCTGTGCCTGCGTGGGGCTCCCGCGGTACTGGATGTGCGATCTGTCGGCGGCGTCGGTCAGGGAGACGGGGGGGACCGGCAGGCCGAAGACCGCGGCGTAGCGCTTCGCGGACTCCTCGGCGTTCTTCACGATCACACCGACCTGGACCATGCGGGACGAGCTCATCGAGCGCTGTGCCATCTGGCCTCCTTTTGTGTTTTCCGGCACAACGATTGTAACGCCTGGGCCTCGGGGGCGGTAGAATGGGGCCCTCACGGTCTTGATACTTCTAGCCAAGGAGGGCATGATGGCCACGAAGCCGATCCGGGTCACGGTGTGGAACGAGTTCCGGCACGAGAAGTCCCACGACTACGTCCGCAAGGTCTACCCCAACGGTATCCACGAGGCCATCAAGGAAGGTCTCGAGCAGGCGGGCGGGTTCAAGGTCCGGACGGCTACGCTCGACGAGCCCAGCCACGGTCTCACGGATGCCGTGCTCAAGGACACCGACGTCATGACCTGGTGGGGCCACATGGCGCATGGCGACGTCAAGGACGAGATCGTGGCCAAGGTCCACCGCCGGGTTCTCGAAGGCATGGGGCTGATCGTCCTGCACTCGGGGCACTACTCCAAGATCTTCCGGGCGCTCATGGGTACGACCTGCTCGCTCAAGTGGCGCGAGGCCGACGAGCGCGAGCTCGTGTGGAACGTCGCTCCCGGCCATCCGATCACGGAAGGCATCGGCGAGTGCATCGACCTCGAGAAGCAGGAGATGTACGGGGAGCCGTTCCGGATCCCGGAGCCCGACCAGCTCATCTTCGTGTCGTGGTTCGAGGGGGGGAACGTGTTCCGCAGCGGCTGCTGCTACAACCGCGGCGCGGGCCGCGTCTTCTATTTCTCGCCCGGCCACGAATCCTACCCGATCTTCAAGCAGGCCGAGATCCGGCGCGTGATCGCGAACGCGTGCCGGTGGGGGGGGGCCGGCGTGCACGTGCCCGACCAGTGCCCGAACGACACCAAGCCCAAGGCAGTGATCCCGCCGAAGAAGAAGTGACCCTTCGGGCCGATCAGACCCGGCCCGGAAGAACGAAGGGCTTGCGGTAGTCGCGGGTCAGGAACCGGCCGGCTTCGGGATCGTCGCGGAAAGCCTCGCCCGCGGGATCGATCGAGAGCAGACGCCCTGCCGTCAGCTTCGCGTTGCCGGAGTCGAGGCCGTTGCCGCGCAGGTGGTCGGACATCCGGTCGAAGGCCTCGCGTGCCGCGGCCGGGAGGTCCTTCGGCGGGGACGACGGGTCGAAGGGGCCGGCCTTTCCCAGCCGGTACGAGATGTTGCCGAGGTGGGCGAGCGCGGCCGAGAGGTGCGCCTCCGCGATCGCGCCGTTCTGTCTGCCTCCGTCGCGGCGCCGAACCGCGTCCAGGAAGTTGCGCATGTGGTCTCCTGCGCCCGAGAACCTCTCGACGACCTCGCCCTGCGGGGAAAACGCCGTCGCGTTGGCGTAGCTCGTGACCGCGAGCCAGCCGTTCGCGCACTCGAACAGGTTCCCGATCGAGACGCCGCGCCACGGGTCGGTCCTGAGCCCGCGCACCTCGAACACTATCCGGCGGTCGCCCCAGCCGAGCACGGTCAGGAGCGTGTTCGGTGTCTCGCCGGCGTCCTCGTAACCGAGCCGCCCACCGACACTGACGGCCGATTCGGGAAGCCCCTCCGCACCCAGTCCCCACCGGGCGACGTCCATCTGGTGAACGCCCTGGTTCCCGATGTCGCCGTTGCCGTAGTCCCAGAACCAGTGCCAGTCATAGTGGAACTTCCTCCGGTGGACGGGCCGCTGCGGCGCGGGTCCCAGCCAGAGATCGTAATCACACCCAGCGGGCACCGGCGTCTCGCCGGCGGCCTTCCCGATCGACCCGCGCGGCTTGTAGCAGAGCCCGTACGCGGTCTTGACACTCCCGAGCTTGCCGGCGTGGAGGAAGGCCATGCCGTTCCGGATGCCGGTGTACGACCGGATCTGGTGGCCACTCTGAATGATCCGCCCCGTCGCCGCCGCGGCCTCGACGAGCCGGCGGCCCTCGGCTACGTTGTGGGAGACGGGCTTCTCTACATAGACGTCCTTGCCCGCTTGGACGGCCCAGATGGCGGCCAGCGTGTGCCAGTGGTTCGGCGTCGCGATGGCGACCGCGTCGAGGTCCTTGCGTTCGTAGAGTTGGCGCAGGTCCCGGACGTAGTCCGGCGCCTTCCCGGTTCTCTCCTCGATCTTCTTCGCCGCCTTTGCGACCGCGGACGGGTCGGGGTCGCATAGCGCGACGATCTCGGTGTCGGGCTGGCGGAGCAGGTCGCCGGCGAGGTCGTTGCCCCGGCCGTTCAGCCCGAGGATCGCGACCGCGATCCGGTCGTTGGCGTTCGCACGCTTCTCCGCCGCCCGCACGATCCGGACGGCGGGTCCGGCCGCGAGCGCGGCCGCGATCAGGACCGACTCCCGGAGGAAATCCCGCCGCGTGAGCCGGCGGCGGCGCGGGCCCCGGAGGATCGTCATGGCGGGTCCAGCGACAGGTACCGGATGTTCCGGAACTCAATCTTCATGTTCCTGACGCCGCCGTGGATCTGGAGTCCGACGGGACCGGAGCCCGGGAACGCGTCGTCGGTGAAGTCCAGGACCTTGACCCCGTTGAGCCAGTGCCGGGTCCGCGCGCCCCGGAGGTCGATCCGGAGCCGGTTCCACTCGCCCTCGCGGTTGAGCGCGGGGGCCTCCGTCGCGACCGCAATGTACTGGCGTTTCGAGTCGTAGATGGAAGCGGTGAGGTCCCGCTTGCGGCTGACCGAGATCCCGATCTGGCACTGCCACTTGCGGCCCGCCCGCAGGAAGATCCCGCTGTCGATGTTCCCCCGGTATCGGTACTCGAGCTCGACGATGCCATCGTGGAACCGGGCCTCGGTTTCGAGGACGTTTCCCTTCGCCTGGGGGTCTTGCGACCCCACGAGGACGCCGTCGACGACGGTCCACCACGGGTTCGGGGAGGGGACCCGCCAGCCTGCCAAGTCGCGGCCGTTGAACAGCGGTACCATGGCGGGCCCGCTGGTCCCCGCAAACTCGTCGAACCTGCTTGGCAGCTGCGTCGCCTTCGCGTCGCCGCGGTGGATGACGATCCGGTACCGGAAGGTCACACTCTTGCCGGGCTCGAGCACCATGTCGCCCGTCCCCGCCGGCGCTTTCACGAACTCGGTCAGCCCGAACGGGTTCGGGGCGAGAAGGCCGTACTTGCGCACATGCCACCACGCCGGATGACGGGGGTTCTCGGGGTGGTCGAGGACCGCGATGCCGCAGGGCTTGCCCTTGGCGATCCCCGAGATGTCGCACCATTCCGCCCGTGTCTTCCGGCAGTCCCGCTCGCCGATAGCCCGGGCCGAGTTCGTGACCAGGGGAGTGGCCGAGATTCCGGCCGCGACCCGGATCGAGCACAGCCCGGCGTCCTTGACGTCTCCGAGCACGACCCGGGCTCCGGCGGGGGAAAGGGTTACCGTCAGATCGATCGCGCGGTCGCCGCCGGCGACCGCGAGGAATCTCAGCGTCCGGTACTCGACCAAGAGCGGCTCGCCCGCCTCGCCTTCCCAGACCAGCTCGTGGCTGAGCGAATCGCCCGCGATCGCGATCTCGCCCCGCGGTCGCTGGGTCGCCTTCCCGGCCCAGTGGTCGACCCCGTTCACGTCGCCGTGCGCCACCCAGATCGACCGGTGATGGGGATGGTCGCCTCCAGGAATCATGGTCTGGTCCGAGGTCATCTCGACCCCGTCCAGAAGCATGGGGTAGAGGAACGGCCGGACGAGTGGCTTCCCGTCCGGCGCCGCCAGCACGTACTTGGTGAACGGGTCGCCGCCGATCTCGACGCGGATCCCGTCCGGCTCTCGGACGAGCGTGACGGCGGGGGATTCGACGGCGGCGGACGACCGGGGAAAGAGGAGAGCTAGGACTAGCGGGTACGCGCGCGGGGTCCGCATGACTTGGGCCTCATTCTACTCCGGGCCTCTGGTACCATGAACCCCTAGATGGCGAGGCGGAAGCGGATCGGCCGGCGGGAATTCGTGAAACAGGGCGCCGCGCTAGTCGCCGGCGCCGCGTTCCCATTCATCATTCCTTCGACCGCGCTGGGCCTGCGCGGCCGCCCCTCTCCCTCCAACCGGCTCACGATGGGCGTGATCGGCAACGGCGGCATGGGGATCGGCGACATGAAGAGCTTCCTCTGGCACGACCGCGTGCAAGTCGTCGCCGTCTGCGACGTCGACCGGCCGCACCGGGAAGAGGCCAAGGGGGTGGTCGAGAAGCACTACGCTGAGCGCTCGGCTGCCGCCGCGTTCAAGGGGGTCGACGTGTACAACGATTTCCGGGAGGTGCTCGCGCGGGATGACATCGATCTGGTCTGCATCGCCACGCCGGACCACTGGCACGTCCCCATCTCGGTCGCGGCCGCGAAGGCGGGGAAGGACATCTACTGCGAGAAGCCGCTGACCCGGACGGTCGCCGAGGGCCGTACCTTGAGCGACACGATCCGGCGGACGGGCCGCGTGCTCCAGGTCGGGAGCCAGCAGAGGTCCGATCGGCGGTTCCGGCTCGCGTGCGAGCTGGTCCGCAACGGCAGGATCGGCAGGCTCTCGACGGTCCGGGTCTACCTCCCGGGCGGCAACCAGACCGGGCTCCATCCGCCCGAGCCCGTGCCCGAGGGGTTCGACTACGACATGTGGCTGGGCCCGGCGCCGTGGGCGCCGTACGCGAAGGAGCGGTGCCACTACAACTGGCGCCACCAATGGGACTACGCGGGCGGCAAGCTCGCGGACTGGGGCGCCCACCACCTCGACATCGCGCAGTGGGCGATGGGGCTGGAGCGGTCGGGGCCGATCGGGATCGAGGGCACGGCCGAATGGCCGAGGGAAGGTCTCTGGGACATGCCCGTGCACTACGAGGTGACCTACCGGTACGCGAACGGCGTGACCGTGATCGCCAAGGACCGCGAGGACTACGGCGTCATGTTCGAAGGCACGGCCGGCTCGGTCTGGGTCACCCGCGACACGATCCGGACCGATCCGGCGTCGCTGGCGAAGATCCGGTTCGGCCCCGGCGAGGTCCGGCTGTACGAGAGCACGTGGCACCACGGGAACTTCATCGATTGCGTCCTGGGCCGCCGGGAGCCGGTCGCGCCCGCCGAGGTCGGGCACCGGTCCGCCAGCGTTTGCCACCTCGGGAACATCGCGCTCAGGCTGGGCCGCCGTCTGCGTTGGGACCCCGACCGCGAGCGGTTCGTGAACGACCCCGAAGCCGACCGCTGGCTCGCGCGCGCGTACCGCGCGCCGTGGAGGATCTGATGCACTTGCCGGTCACGATCGCGTGCGCGGTCCTGCTGGCCGGCCGGGCTTTGGCCGCCGACGTGAACGGCGCTATCGCGTCGCTGGCTGGGTACCGGGTCGGGGACACCGTGGCGGTCACCCGCAGTGTGCAGGGACTTCTCCGCGACCCGGCGACGCGCGGGGCTGCGGTGCGCGGGCTGGCGGTCCTGCTCGCCTCTACCGCGACCGGGGACGCGAAGCGGTTCGCGCTGGGGTCGCTCGCGGTCGCGGGAACGCCGGCCGAGGTGCCCGCGATCGCGGCGCTCCTGGCCGACGCCGACCTCGTGGACCCCGCCCGGCGCGCGCTCGAGCGGATCCCAGGTCCGGAGGCCACCGCCGCGCTCGTGGCGGCGGCGAACGGAACGACCGGGACCGTGCTGGCCGGAATCGCGAACTCGCTCGGCGAGCGCCGGGATCCCGGAGCGGTCCCCGTGCTCGTCCGGCTGGCGGGCGGGAGCGATCCGGCCGTCGCCTCGTGCGCGGCGGGGGCCCTCGGCCGGATCTGTGATGCCGCCTCCGTGCAGGCGCTGGAGACGTTGCGCCGCAAAGCCCTGCCGGCGGTGCGGACCGCGGCCACGGACGCCTGCCTCGAGTGCGCGGGCGCCCTGCGCGGCCGCGACCTCGGCCGGGCGGTGGAGATCTACGCCGCGCTTTGGTCGCGGACCGCGCCGGGCCGGGTCCGGGCCGCCGCCCTGCTAGGTCTGGCGAGGACCGGGGGCGCGAAGGCGTTCCCCACGGTCCTGAAGGCGCTGGGTGACTCCGACGCCGCAGTCTTCGGCGCGGCCCTGCGCGCGGTCCGGGAGACGCCTGGCCCGGTGGCGCCGGAGACGCTGAAGGCCACGTTCAGGAAGCTTTCCTCCGGCGACCAGGCGCTTTTCGTGGATGCGCTCTCGTGGCGGACGGACGCGGCGGGGCGCGGGATCGCGGTCGCGGCAGCCGGGGGCAGGGACGAGCGGTTGAGGCTCGCGGGACTCCGGGCGCTGGGCCGGATCGGCGATGCATCGTCGGTGGCCCTGCTGGCCAAGGCGTCGGCGACCCTGACCGGCGACGCCCGGGACGCCGCCCGCGCGAGCCTGGACGCGCTCCCGGGCGCTGGCGTGGACGCCGCCCTGATCGCGATGGTGAGCCCCAAGACCCCGGCCCCGGTTCGGGCCGAGGTGGTCCGAAGCCTGGGGGCGCGCGGGGGAGCGGCCGCCGTGCCCGTGATCGAGGCGGCGACCCGGGATCCGTCCGCCGCCGTCCAACTCGAGGCGGCAAGGGCTGTCGGGGTCCTTGCGACCGAGACCGGTCTGAAGCCACTTGTCGCCCTGATCCTTGTGGCACCCGACGAGGGGGTCCGCGAGGCGGCGGCGAAGTCCGCGGCCGCGATCGTGAAGGCGGCGTCGGACCCCGCCGCTGCGGCGGGGTCCGTGCTGGCCGTGCTCGGCGGGACCGGCTCCGCCGCGCGCGCGGCCCTGCTCTCGATCCTGTCTGCCGCGGGCGGCTCCGCGGCGCGCGAGGCGGCCGAGCGCGAGGCCGGGAACGCCGATGTCGAGGTAAGCAAGGCCGCGATCCGGGCGCTGGGCGAGTGGCCGACCTCGGATCCGCACGCGTACGGATTCCTGGCGGCGACGGCCACGTCGGACGGCGATGTCGCGCGGCGGGTGCTGGCCCTGCGGGGAGCCGTCCGACTCGCGGGCCTGCCGGCGGAGCGGCCGGCGAAGGAAACGGCCGGCATGTTCAAGTTCCTGCTCACCACCCTCCCGCGGCCCGAGGACGCCAAGATCGTGCTCGCCGGGCTGGCCAAGGTCGCGGACCCGGCCGCGCTCGATCTCGCGGCATCCAGGATTGCGGAACCGGAATCCCGCGACGAGGCCGTGACCGCCGTGGTCGCGATCGCGGGCGCGCTCAAGACCTCGAACCCGGAAGAGGCCGCCGCCGCCCTCCGCCGTTCCCTCGAGGCCGGAGCGAAGGGGAAGACGGAGACCAAGGCCAAGGAGCTCCTGGCCGAGCTCGAGAAGGGCGCGGACTTCGTGACCGCCTGGGAGGTCGTGGGGCCGTACCGCGTCGAGGGACTGGCCGACGAGGTCTTGTTCGACCGCGCCTTCCCCCCGGAAGACCCGAAGGCGGCGGGGATCGACTGGAAGGCTCCGGGCCGGGATCCGAAGTCGGAGATGCCGTGGCAGGTGGATCTCGGGTACGCGTTGGGCGGCGAGCATTGCGTCGCCTATCTGCGCACCTTCATCTGGTCGCCCGCGAAGACCAAGGTCCGGCTCGAGATCGGGAGCGACGACGGCGTCAAGATCTGGCTCAACGGCAAGGTCGTCCACGCCAACAACGCCAAGCGGCCGGTCGAGGACGGCGAGGACCAGGCCGTGGTGAAACTCGCGAAGGGCTGGAACCGGGGCCTGGTCAAGGTCACGCAGGGCGAAGGGGGCTGGGGATTCTCCCTGCGGGTGCGCACTCTCGACGGCAAGAAGGTTGACGGGCTGAAAGCGCGGACGGCGCCGGAGTAGCCCCTAGCCGGCTACAGCTTGATGAAGATGCGCCGGACGTAGAGGAACCGGGCGACGAGGAAGGTCAGAACGAGCGTGGTCGCGGCGAGCAGGAATCCGGACCAGTGGCCCGCGAGCTTCGCGATGTCCCCACCCACGAGCCGGCTCGACATCCCCCAGACGTCCGCGACGTTGTGCATGAGGTAGATGGCAAGCGCGTTCGTGCCGATCCAGACGAACGGAGTGGCCCAGCGGCTCCAGCCCCGGACGTCCACCGCCCAGTAGAAGAGGCCGAGCAGGATCGCGCTCCACCCGCCGGCGACCAGGACATACGAAGAGGTCCATATCTTCTTGACGACGGGGAAGGCCGGGTGCCAGGCCCAGCCGAGAACGACGCCCGTGACTCCCCACGCGGCGAGGACGATGACCTTGCGGGCGGGGGACGGCTCCGGCGCTTTGAGCAGACGGCCGGCCAGGAACCCGAGCAGGCAGGTCGCGACCGCAGGGAGGGTCGAGAGGATTCCCTCGGGGTCGTGGTCGCCGTCGTACCTCTTCCCGGGAAGCCACACGGAGTCGATCCAGTTCGCGAGGTTGTGCCCCTCGGCGTAGTCGCCCGCGCCGACGCCGGGCACGGGGACGAGGGCCATGAGCGCCCAATAGCCGAGCAGGATGGCCGCGACCGTGGCCGCGATCCGGCGGGTCGAGGCGCCGAGTGCGAGGAGCCCGCCGAGCATGGAGGCCAGCGCGATCCGCTGGAGGACGCCGAGCCACCGGACGCCCCCGATCCCGTCGGAGATACCGCCGTAGTAGAAGACGCCGACCAGATAGAGGAAGACCCCGCGGCGGATGAGCCGCCAGACCGCCTCCCGGGTGCCGCCGTGCTCGGAGTGGCGGTCGAGCGAGAACGACATGGCGGCGCCCGCGATGAAGACGAACAGGGGGAATATGAGGTCGTAGAAGGTGCAGCCCTCCCATCCCGAGTGCTCGAGTTGGCCGGCCAGCGTCCGCGTGAGTCCGGTGTCGGAAAGCCTGTGCAGACCCTTCACGAGGCCCTCGGCGCCCACGATCCAGAACATGTCGAATCCGCGCAGGGCGTCGAGGGAGGCGGAACGTGAAGGCGCGGCGGCGGGAACGTCCGCGCCGGGAGGCGTCACGGGTACCGGGTTCCCGTCGGTCATCGCGGCGCCAGCTCGATCGCGACGGCCTCCCAGTCGAGCACGGAAGGCACCGTGACCTCGGCCGTGCGGCCGGTGCGGCGGACCCGGATAGGCCGGCCCGCCACCGCGAGCGTCGCCCGCCGGGGCCGCCGGCCGTCCGGCAGATCCACGCGCACGCGCCAGGGCCCGGCGGGGATCAGCTCCCGGGCGGGTCCCTTCATCATCATCGGGTTCGTGAGATTCACCAGGTGGACGACGAGGGCGTCCCGCTGGCGCCAGACGGCGACGTCCACGACGCCGCGCCCATCCACCCGGACCGGCGATGGCGCGCCGCCCGCGGCCCAGGCCACGAGATTGCGCAGTAGCCTGCCGTGGTCCACGGCCTGGACCTCCCAGAAGACGCGGTCGAGGTCGAACGGGACGAAGGCAACGCGTCCCCGTCCGCGTAGACCTCCCGCGCGCAGGAAGAGTTCCGGCGGGCCCGGCTCCCGGTGCCGCGGGTAGACCTTCTCCATCGGAAGGTCGGGATGCGAGGGAACCAGGGTAACCGGCGGCCGCCGCACCGGCTCGCGGAGGCGCACGGGAATCCGGCGGAGCCCGTTGATGATCCTCCCCGCGTCCCCGAGCCCGGCGAGCACGGGGTGCGGGGGATGGAGCGCCAGGTACGAATTGCGCATCGGCCCCTGCGCCGGCCCGGCGGCCGAGACGCCAAACAGGTCCGCGAGCCCGAAGTCGCGCCGCGGCCTCCCCTCGCCGTCGCGCAGGGAGGTCCCGAGCGTGGCCACGAGCCCGCCGCCCGCGCGCACGTAGGCGCGCAGGGCGTCGCACTGGGCGTCCGAGAGGCAGGTGATGTTGGGCAGGGCGAGCGCCCGGAATCCCGCCAGCCGCGCGGGGTCCAGGCTTCCGTCGTGCACCATCTCGTACGGGATCCGGGCCTCGACGAGGGCATGGCAGATACCGAGCGATGCCGCCTCGACGGTTCCCCGGGCGTCAGCTCCGGCGTGGGTCGCCGTCCTTTGGGAGAAGACGACGCCGACTCTTGCCACGGGCTCCGCGTCCCGGAGCCAGCGCTCGGCCCGGGCGTGCCGGCGGAAGATCGCCTCAACGGGTTTCAGCCAGCGGCGGTCGTGCAGGACGCCCGCGAACTTGCAGACCCAGGGACGCATCCCGTGCGCGATCGCCTCCGCCGTCCAGAGCCGGAGCTCCGGCTCGACCTGGACCGAGTCCTTCCAGCGCCACTGCTCCTCGATCCCGACATTGAAGAGCCCGATCGCGGGCTTGGGACCGAGAGCGGCCCGGTACTCCTTCGCGACCCGGCCCATGACCCAGGGCGGCGTCGTGCCCGACCGGGACTGCCGGTCGGCGACCATGACCTCGGCGCGCTCCGCGCACCGGATCATGTCGAGTTCGGCGAACGCCCCGCCGCCCGTGTTGGGAATGCACCGGGCCTCCGGGTTCGCGGCGCGCACGGCGCCGTCCCACCGGTCCCAGAGCGAGAAGAGCCGCTCCGAGCGCCACCGCCGGAACGCGCGCGTCGCGGGGGCCGACGGGTCGGCGAGCCGGGCGGAGGAGGGGAGCGCCAATCCGCACGCGCGCCGGAATCCCTCGCGGCAGTGGCGGCACCAGCACATGCCGGAGCCGTCCCAGCGGTTCACGAAGATGCCGTCCAGCGGGTAGCGGGCCATGAGTTCGCGGTGGACGGCGGTCATGAACTCGAAGTGGTACGGGCCCAGCCCGCACGTGACCCACATTCCGGGCGAGGCCCAGTGCCGGCGGGGCTTTCCCGCCTCGTCGCGCGCGACCCAGTCCGGGTGCGCCCGGAACACGGGGTCGTGAACGGCATGGGGGTCGGTGCGTGCGACGACGACGAGCCCCATCCTCCGGCAGCCGGCCACGAGCTCGCCGAACGGGTCGCGGTGTCCCAGCCACCGGCTCCGGTGATGAAGCGGGAGGCGGGTCGGGTAGAACGCCACGCACCCGCCCGCCGAAAGACAGACGCCCTCCGCCCGGATGCGGCGTATGTAGTCGAGCCAGAACCGGGGCGAGAACCTGCCTGGGTCGTCCTCGACCAGCGTGAGCTGGGCCCACCGCATCGGCCGGGCCAGCGGGGAGGCGTGCGACGGAGTTGCCGGCTCCATGCGGCGTATTCTACCCGCCGGGCGTCCCGGTGGCAGGGCTTGCATGGCCTGCGATAATGGGGCGGTTCGAAGGCGTCTTGAAGGAGGGCACCATGGCGGACAGGGTCAAGATCGGCATGATCGGGGTCGGGCAGATCGGGAAACAGCACGTCGGGCAGTACAAGAGCATACCCGACGCCGAGATCGTCGCGATCGCGGACGTGAACGAGGCGGAGGCGAAGCGCGTCGCAGGCGAGCTCGGGGTCACGAAGGTGTTCACGAACTTCCACGACCTGCTCAAGCTGCCGGAGGTCAAGGCCGTGGACGTCTGCCTGCACAACAACTTCCACGCCCCCGTATCGATCGCGGCGATGGAGGCGGGCAAGGACGTGTACTGCGAGAAGCCGCTGGCCGGCAGCCTCGCCGACGCCAAGTCCATGCTCGCGGCGCGCGAGAAGACGGGCCGCAAGCTCATGATGCAGGTGGGCACCGTGTTCGCCAAGGAGACGAAGGCGGCGAAGCGGCTGATCGACGAGGGCGCCCTCGGCAAGATCTACTACGCGAAGTCCTCGTACTACCGCCGGCGCGGCCGTCCTTACGTCGACGGCTACGGCACGTCGAACTTCGTCCAGAAGGAGATCGCGGCGGGCGGCGCCATGTACGACATGGGCATCTATCACATCGTGCAGATACTGCACCTGCTCGGGAATCCCAAGGTCCTGACCGTGAGCGGCTCCACGCACACGGAAGTGCCCATGTACGAGGACCGGCGGAAGAGCGGGAAGTGGAGCGTCGAGGAGTTCGGCGTCGCGCTCGTGCGCCTCGAGGGCGGCATCTCGTTCTTCATCGAGGAGGCGTGGGCGATCAACCTCGGCGGCACCGACGGGTCCAAGCTCGCGGGTTCGAAGGGCGGCATCACGCTCTCCCCGTTCCAGTACCACACGACGATCGGGGACATGGAGATGAACGCCGGGTTCGAGATGGACTCCGCGGACACGCGCTGGCACCAGGTCAACGCGGACTACGTTGCGTACGACTCCTGCCAGAAGCACTGGGTCGCGGTCCAGCAGGGCAAGGTCAAGCTCACGGACACGGCGGCGCTCGGGTGCTCGATGATGCGGATCGCGGAGGGCATCTTCCTCTCGCAGAAGCTCGGCCGCGAGGTGACGGCGGACGAGATCGACGAAGCGTCGGTCTCCACCGCCCTGAAGGGGCTGTAAGCGGCAACGTGGGCCCCGGTAATCCGATCGCGCTGGATACCGGGGCCCTCACCCGCGACCAGATCGACCTGATCCTCAGGCACCTGCCCGGCGAAGTCACGTTCGTGGACGAGCACGACGTCGTCCGGTATTACTCGGACCCCAAGCACCGGCTGTTCTCGCGCACGCCGGACATCCTGGGGAAGTCCGTGCAGTCGTGCCACAAGCCGGAGTCCGTCCCCGCCGTGAACCGGATCCTGGAAGCGTTTCGGGCGGGAACGCAGGAGTTCGTCGATCTTCCCGCGACCAAGGACGGCCGCCGTGTTCATGTCCGGTACGTGGCATTGCGCGACGGATCGGGCAGATACCGCGGGTGCCTCGAGATCGCGCAGGACGCGGCCGCCCTCGACCCGGCGCCGCCCGCGTGACCACCCGGGTCGCGTACGTCGTCCTGGCCTTCGCCGCCGCCGCGGGGTGCGGCGGACCGCGCGACCTCCTGCGCGGCGACCTCGCGGACCCGGTCCTGCCCGACGACTCGGTTCGCAGCAGGCTCTACCAGCAGTCTCCCGCGACGATGCTGGCCGCGGCGCGCCGGGCGCTGGACGAGCGGGGATTCCGGGTGGGCGAGTCGCACCGGACGGCCCGCGGCACCTGGTTGACGGCCGGGCTGGGCGGATCGGCGATGGGGGCGAACACGTCGCAGGGCATCGGGATCCTGGTCCGCGGCATGCCCGACGGGAGCACGCGGGTCAGCGTGGTCTCCCGGGCGTCCGACCCGCCCGCGACCGTGCACGTCTGGATCGCGAACGCGCTCTCGACCACGGCTCCATAGCGCTTTCCCGTGATCGAGATCCGTCCCGCCGGGGACACGGGCTGGCTGGTCTCTCTCGGCGGGCCCGCGCGGCCCGATGCCGGGACGGTGCAACGCGTGCGGCGGCTCAAGTCCCGGGTCGACCGCGCCGGAGTGCCGGGCGTGATCGAGACCCACGTCGGGTACCGGTCGGTCCTGGTCTCGTACGATCCTGTCGCCGTGAATCCCGCCACGGTCCGTTCCGCCCTCGACCGGATCGCGGCGGAGGAGGCGGCCGCACCATCCCCGGTTCCGGACGAAGCTGGCAGGCCCAAGCACCTTGGACTCTGCATCTGCCCCAAGTGCGCCGCGGATCGCGGGTTCGCGGTTCGGGCTCTCGGGCTCGGATGGGACGAGATCGTGCGCCGGTTCTGCGCCGTCACCTGGGAAGTCTGGGTGACGGGGTTCCAGCCCGGATGCCCGTTCCTGGGACCGGTTCCCGAGGAACTAAACCTGCCCCGGCTTGACGCGCCCCGCATCCGCGTCCCGGCCGGGTCCGTCGGGATCGGCGGCTGGCAGACCGGAATCTACGCCGCGCCGTCGCCGAGCGGATGGCGGCTGATCGGCCGGTCGCCCGCCGTGCTGTTCGATCCGCGCCGCGATCCGCCGAACCGGTTCGCAGTCGGGGACCGGATCGTCTTCGATCCGTCCGCCGACCACGCGTTGCTGTTCCGCGCGGAGCCGCGGCGGTGAAGGCGTTCCGCGTCCTCGAGGCCGGGCTCTTGACGACGGTCCAGGACGGCGGGCGGCCGGGCCACCGGGCCGCCGGGGTCGCACCCGGCGGGGCGTTCGACCCGTTCGCGCTCCGGGCGGCGAACCTCCTGTGCGGGAATCCCGAGGACGCCGCCGCGCTCGAGGTCACGTACCGGGGACCGAAGCTTCAGGCGCTCGCCGACGCCGTGCTCGCCGTCTGTGGCGCCGATCTCTCCGCGTCCGCGGCCGGCCGGCTCGTGCCGCGCTGGCGGCCCGTGACCATCCGCCGGGGATCGGTTCTCGGATTCGGCTCGCGCGTCTCCGGTTGCCGCGCCTACCTGGCCGTCGCGGGGGGATTCCTTGCGCCCGGATTCCTCGGGAGCCGGTCGACCGACGTCCGGTGCGGCGTCGGCGGATTCGCGCTTGCCCCGGGCATGATCCTGGAGACCGGGAAGCCCGGCCGCCCCCGGCTGGCGGACCTCGCCCCGCGCGTGCCCGCCGTCTACGACGCGCCCGGCGACCTCCGGGTGGTCCTCGGCCCCGACCTCGAGGCGTTTCCGGCGGGCTCGTTCGAGAGCCTGGTCGCGGGGCCGTTCCGCGTCCACTCGGCATCGGACCGGTCCGGCCTCCGGCTCGACGGCCCGGCGATTCCGCGGCTCCCCGAGGATGTGCTCTCCGAGCCCGTCGCGGCAGGCCACATCCAGGTTCCGCCCGACGGCCGGCCCATCATCCTGGGTCCCGAGTGCGGGAGCATCGGCGGCTACCCCCGGATCGCGTGCCTGATCGCCGCCGATCTCCCGCGGCTGGCCCAGCTCCTGCCGAACGATCCCGTCCGGTTCCTGGCCGTGGACGTGGACGAGGCCCGCTGGCTGACGGCCGCCCAGCGCGGCCTGCTCGACGCGCTCTGAGAGAGGCTTGACGTTCCTCCGGGGGGGCGGTTATACTTTTGGTATGAAAACGGCGATCTCTATTCCCGATGGGGTATTCCAGCGGGCCGAGCGGCTGGCCCGCCGGCTGGGGAAGACGCGCAGTGCGATCTACCGTGAGGCGATGGCCGAGTATGTGGTCCGGCACGACGTCGACTCGGTCACGGAAGCGATGAACCGCGTGGCGGCCGAGGTGGGGGACCGGCCCGACCGGTTCCGGCGGGCTGCCGCGCGCCGGGTCCTCGAACGCTCGGAATGGTGATCTCGCAGGGCGACGTGTGCTGGGCCGAGCTTCCCGAGCCCCGGGGATCCGGGCCGGGATTCCGCCGTCCGGTGGTCGTTCTGCAGGGCGACGCGTTGAACCGAAGCCGGCTGGCCACGGTGGTCTGCGTGCCGTTGACCAGCAATCTGAAGTGGGCCGAAGCCCCCGGCAATTTCCTGCTGACGGCTCGGGCGACCGGCCTGCCCAAGGATTCGGTCGCCAACGTCTCGCAGATCGTCGCGCTCGACCGTACCTGCCTGACCGAGCGAGCGGGGCGCCTCTCGCGCAGCCAGCTTGCAGTGCTCTTCAGCGGATTGGATATCGTGCTCGGCCGATAGGCGGCCCGGCCACCAGCCGCGGCCCGCTCGATACGCTTTGACCGGCTAGCAGTGCCAACGAGGCCGTTTGACGAAGCTGGCGGGCAAGTCATAGGGTGTAGGTGATGTGCCGTCGGATTGTGCTTGGCTGTCGGGTCAAAGACAAGACGGAGAACGTGATACAGGGCGAAAGCCTCGGGCGAAAGCGGGTATTCACGTCAGAGTGAGATCTGTAACGATTTCTCCGAACGGGATCACGGATGCCCTCTCTCTCATCCGACGCTGGCGTGGGATGACCGGTCGGTGGGTGGCGTCGCTGTTCCTCATGCTCCCGGCGGCTCAAGGCCTGGCAGACGTTGGGCGTTGAAGGACCCCGGCGAGGCGGCGGCCTACATCAACGCCGCGATGGAGGGCGGGGACAAGGAAGACCTGCTCATGGCCCTCCGGGACGTGGCCGAAGCGACGGGCGGGATGAGGCGCCTCGCTGGCAAGACCGGCATTCCGAGAGAAAGCCTCTATCGCAGTCTGTCCGGCCGGGGCAATCCCGAGTACTCGACGCTGACCACCGTGGTCCGGGCACTCGGGTTGACCATCCGGGTCGAGCCGGGGAACGGCTCCGGGCGTCCCGTCGCCCGTGGCGTGTACATCGTCCTGGTGACCGGCGGGGGACTGAACGAGAGACTGAAGGTGGTGGTGCGGTAGCGAAGGCTACCAGTCACCTGCCGGGGCGTCAACCACCCCGGCTCCCGGGATGGCATGACCCATCCAGTCTTGACTTGCCGGATGACGAGGACTACCATCGACTTGGCATGGAAGTTGTAGGCAGGCAGGCAGGCAGGCTCTAACCCCTCACGGCCGTCTCGGCGGCTATCCGTCCTGTCGTTTCCCCAGTCTGCCTCGGTCGTTCCACGATACGCCACGCTTGGCTCTGAGTCCGCCCCCACCACCGCACTGAAATGGAGGTAATCACCATGAGGAAGCTGTTGGTACTCTGGTTCATGGCCGTTCCTTTCCTGGGGCTTCAGTCGTCGGCCTTCGCGGCCGATCCCCGAGGGGAGGGGGGCAAGCCGGACATCATGTCAATGGATCAAGCGCGCCGGGCGGCCGAGGTCGTCTCCCTCAACGGCACGGCCAGCGAAGACGTCCGCGTGACCCGGGCTCTCGTCTTTGTGCAGGCGGTCATGCGGAACCTTGCGGAGTCGCCTGACGACCCGGGGAAGGCGGCCGAAGCCGCGATCGCATGGCTGGCTTCTGCACCGGTCTCCGAGATCGTGCCGTCGAGCGGGTCGGGGGGAGGATACCAACCTCCGTGCGTCGGGGCCATGACGGACGTTCTGCGCAGCTGCCCGACTTACCCCCCGTTCACCTGTTTGGGTGCCGCCATCCAGTCGGCGCTTCGCTGCCTCTTCACGTTCGGCGAGTGCTATCAATACCTGGAGGGGCAGGTGACCGGCCCGGACCGCGTCCTCAAGAATGGGATCATCTTCACCACGCATTCGATCGTGCGGGGCGGCATGCTCCTGGGTTTCGGTGCCGACAACACCATGAATGTGAAGCTGCAGGTGATCTGGACGGACCCGAGTCCGAGTTCGGAGCAGATCGAGGTCAAGATCACAAGAGTCTGCGAGGACCCTTCCGGGCAATGGGATTGGACTGGCAGCTTCTCTCCTTCGAACTGGCAGAGCGGGGCATGGACGAGCTTGATCGCGGTTCCCAAGTGCAGTGTGGGGGTTCTCGATTCCCGTCCCATCCGACTCGCAGTGGAGGTGAATCAGAACAGTGACATGAACGACACTATCTACTGGAGGTGGCAACTGAACATTGACTGTAACTGAGTAGTCGCGTGTCGGACCCTCGTGCGGAGGCCCGTCGCCCCCGCACGAGGTCTCCCTCCGGGACGGAAGCGGGAATACCCGGATGGATGAAGGGCCGCCGGATCGGGATAGCTGTCGTCGCCGTGATCGTTGTTCCGTTCTTGCATGTCGTCACGGGAGCGAGGATGCCGTTTCTGGTAGACATCATGCATGAGACCCATCCTTGGCAGGTCATGCAGGATCATGTGCTGGACCGTGCTCCTGCGGAGCCGCCTTTGTGGAATCCGTACGCGTTCTGCGGCAGTCCGTTGCTTCCCGATCCGCAGATGCAGGTATCCTACCCGCCCTGTCTCCTCTTCCGGTTCCTTCCGTTCCCTCCGGCGTTGGGATTATACTTCGCCCTGCACGCGTTCCTGGGCGCCGCGGGAATGGCGTGCCTCTTGGGTAGCGCGGGGTTGGGAGTGCCGGGGACCGCCATCGGGGCGGTCGCATACGCGTTGGGGGCGCATCGGTTCCTGCTGGCGTTCACGCTCCCCGTATGCGCCGCGCATGCGTGGCTTCCCTGGATCGCGTGGGGTGCCCGCAGGCTGGCGACGAGCGGAAACAGGGAGTCGGCTCTGACGCTGGGTCTGGTCACCGGCTGGCTGGTGGTTGTCGGCCAGCCGCCGTACGTAGTGTTCGCGGTTGCCCTCGGTATCGTCGTGTGGCTTCTCACGCCCGGGCCCCGGCGCCTCCGGGGCTTGGCTCTGGGCTTGGCGGGCCTGGTTGTCTGGCTGGTGGCGACCTCGATGATGTGGCTACCGGCGGTTGAATACGTGGCGACCGGAACGCCGCGAGGACATCCCTTGGGCATCTCGGCTCTCCGGCTGGACGATCTCGAGTGGCGGGACCTACTTAGCTACCTGAGTCCGTCGCTCGCCTTCGGTGGAAGTGCGGGAACGTGGTGGGGGATCCGCACCGCTTGGGCTCGCCTTCACTACCAGGGCATCGCCATACTTGCCCTTGCGGTGACGGGGGTGATCATGTGCCGGAGGCGGCGGGAGATTGCGGCTCCAGTAGTCCTTGCCGGGCTGGGCGTCCTTCTCGCGACGGGGCACAACCTCCCGTGCGCCGGTCCGTTGGTGAAGGGCATGGCTCCGTTCACGTTCTTCAGGCACTCCGCCCTGTGGCTGGCGCTCACGGATCTGGGGATTGCGTGGCTTG
>Ga0315294_10000862_pt1 | contig 32929 bp, 27 predicted proteins | sample YL17G13_40_MG_FD_203626 | JGI IMG/M metagenome (GOLD analysis project Ga0315294, IMG submission 203626) | Sediment microbial communities from Yellowstone Lake, YNP, Wyoming, USA - YL17G13_40 | ecosystem: Environmental > Aquatic > Freshwater > Lake > Sediment | place: USA: Wyoming | collected...
GAGAGACCGAGGATGCCACCATCGCCGACCTGGCGGTGGCGCTCAACGCAGGCCAGATAAAGACCGGCGCTCCCTCCCGGGCGGAAAGAACCTGCAAGTATAACCAGTTGCTGCGCATCGAGGAGGAACTGGGCCGCGCCGCCCAGTATCCAGGGCTGGCTGCTTTTTATGGTTCGACTTCGCTCACCATCCTGAGCCTGTCGAAGGACAGCCGCCAGGGGTAGGGCTCACCACGGAAGTTCAAGCGCAAATGAACCTTGCCAACTGGAGTGAAGGAGTGCACCGTCATTGCGAGGAGCGCCAGCGACGAAGCAATCTCGTTGACGTGCCCGATAACGGGCCAACTGAGATTGCTTCGCTTCGCTCGCAATGACGGGAGAGCTGTCGCTTTATCACACGATACTCAGTAGAAAACTGCCGAGCAACGGCAGCGACTCACGGGACATAGGCTGGGAGAAGCAAAATGCGCAAGGCTCGGCTGCCAATGGAAGGGTTGCCGCGCCGATTACGGCTCCTGCTGTATGTGCTGGGGGTGTTGCTGGTTATTCTCTACGTGGTGCACACCAGGATGTATAGCGTTTACCTGGTCAACTACCGCAGCAATCAGGAGATTCAGGAATTGCGGCAGCAATTAGAGGAAGAGCGAGCGAAGGCCAGGGAACTGGAATGGGAGAACAGGCAACTCGAGGGCCCGGAAGGCGCCGCGCTGGCGGCCGTGAGAGAGGGTTGGGGCCGCCCTGGACAGGTGCGTATCAAGGAAAAGACGCTGCGGGCAGACGAGGAAGGGGAACAGGGACTCTTCCACAAACTGGCGGACCGGCTCCGCGATAGGTTGAGAGGCGTCAAGAATACACCCACCCCCTCACCGTGACATCCCAAGATGCCGAAGACCCTGGACAAATACTTGCTCGGAGAGATGGTCGTCCCGCTGGTCTTCGGCATCCTGGGATTCATCGTGGTAGTGCTGGGGGACGAGCTTTACCGCTACATCCGCATCATCCTCGATCGGCGGATTCCGGTGGCGGAGGTGCTCTCCTACCTCGTCTTCCATTTGCCTGCGGTAGTGGTGATGACCCTGCCGGTTTCCGTGGCCCTGGGCTGTTCCGTGGCCTTAAGCCGCCTGAACAAGGACAACGAACTCGCCCCCGTCTACATGGCCGGAGTGAGCAAGTCAAGGCTCCTACTCCCTTTCTTGATCTTCGGGCTGTTGATGTCGGGCATCACCTTTGTCATAGGCGAGGAAGTGGTGCCCCGCGCGGCCAACGTCTCGCGTAGCACCCTCGCCCGAATGCTCTCCAAGCAGCCCACCCTGCTGCCGAAGGGTGGCACCTTCGTGCGCGGAAGGGGGGCGCAGGCGAGCGACTGGTATTTCAGGATACAGTCGGAAGACCGCAAAACTAACACTCTGCGCCAGGTTCTCATCTATCAAATTCGTCCTACCGGCCTGCCGGTCATCTACATCGCAGAAAGTGCCACCCTGAAGAACAACCTCTGGATATTGCGCCGGGCACGCGCCTTCCAGGTGAACCGCAGCGGCGAGATGATTGAGGTGGACGCCGAAAGCATGAACCTGGATCTGAGGGAGATGATCCGGGCCGTCACGGGGAGCCCCTCCCCGGACGAGATGGGCGTGGCTGAACTGAGGAAGGAGATCCGCGATCGCAGACGGGAGAAACTCCCCACCCTTAGTCTCGAAACCGACCTTCAGGAGAAATTCGCCATCCCGGCAGCCTGCCTGTTCTTCGTGATAATTGCCTGCCCACTCTCGATCAACTTTCGCGCCCCCTCGGAACTGCAAGGCGTCCTCTTCACCATCGGCTTGGTGGGCATCTACTACTTGCTGCTGCTGGCGGCGAAGACGGTGGGGCTGCAATTCTCCGTGCCGGCCGGCCTCAGCGCCTGGTCGGCCAACGCTTTATTCCTCTTCACGGGAATCTACCTGATTTGGAGGCGGTGGTGAAAGGAGGGAGGAGCAGGGCAAGCCACAGCGAGTTCCTCATCCGCGCAATGGTCTTGATGGCGGTGGGTGCGGCATGGCTGGCAACGGGCGCATCGCCCGCTTTGGCGGCGAAGAGGCCGCTGCACATCAGCGCCGCGCACACCTCTATCGCAGGCGAGGAACAACTCTCCCTGAGCGGGAACGTAACGATCTCGGACGAAGATTTCTCGGTGCAGGGCGAGGAACTCCAGCTCGATCTCAAGAACAACGTCGCCCAGTTCATCGGGGACGTAACCCTGAAACTCCGCGATCAGACGTTGACGGGCAAAGACCTCTGGCTCAACCTGGATACCAGGGAATGGCGCTTCCATAACAGCAAGACCGAACTCCAACCCTCCTTCTTCGGGAAGGGGGTGGCGGCGCCGGTGATACTCTCGGGCGAGGAGGTTGAGGGAACTTCCAAAGAGGTTCGCATCGCCCAAGGCGGCTTCACTACCTGCAACCTGGCACATCCCCACTACCACATTGGGGCCGGAAACGTGCTGATAATAGTTGGGGACAAACTGACGGCGCACCAGGTCTCCCTCTTCGGAGGCCGCTACCGCCTGGTCAGGTTGCCGGTCTTTTCCCTCCCTCTACGTCCCATCCGGCGGCCCCCCTACCTCCCTGAGATGGGGAGGAACCGGGTGGAGGGGGCTTTCGTCAAGTTCAACTACCCTTACACTGCCAGCGAGAAGACCACCGGCAACCTCAACGTCGCCTTGACTGGAAGGCAAGGCCTGGACACGGCGGTGCAGTATAAATACACCCTCACCCAGGCCAACGGCGAGATCAATCTCGACCGCCAATGGAAGAGGGATGCTCTCAACGGCAGTCTGCTTCATCACCAGACCATCGGCCCAGGGCTGAACCTCGATTCCTCGGCAAACTATGTCCGCAATTCCTACTACAGCGCCGGCTTGGCCACGAATACTAACACCAATAACATCCTCGCCTATGGGAGCGGCAACACGAGCACCTCCCTGTCCGTAAACACTTCGGACTCCAGGGGAACCTTCACCAGTTCCAACCTCTCTGCATCGCTGCAACATTCTCAAAGTATGGGCAGAAGACTTTCCGCCAGCCTCACCGCAAACTTCCAGAACAACACCGTGCCAGGTGGATTTCACGACCAGGAACTTCTTTCCCACGTCGAACTCTCCGGCCTGGCGCCGAATTTCAACTGGCGCCTAACCCAGGAGAAAAGGGACGACCTCGATGGCAACTCCTACACCGGCGACTCCAACTACTCCTACATCCAAAAACTGCCGGAACTGGTGCTGCAAACCAGCACCGACAAACTTCCCTGGCATCTGCTTGGTCGGGCTCGAGGCGACCTGCAAATGCTCCTCTCCCGCACCACCGACCGCACAACCGGAAAGGAACTTTTTAGAAGCTCCTTCAACATGCGCTCCTCCGGCTTGGACATACCCCTTTCCCCCTCGAGCAACCTGAATCTCGCCTCCGGCTTCAAACAGTCTTTCTACGAGGGAGGGTCAGCGCAATACGTCCTCAACAGTAACGCTCGCTGGCGCAATGGGCTTGGCGGAGGCTGGAAAAGCAACCTGCAATACACGTTCCAGAAGGCAGCGGGCTACAGCCCATTCGATTATGAGCAGGTTTTCCCCCAGAGTTCGCTCAACCTGGACGTCTCCCTCGACAAGCCATCCGCCCGCGTAAGCATCAGCTCGGCATACGACTTGCAGCGAGCCACCTACCAGGACGCGCTCCTTCGCGCCAACTTCCAGTTCTCTCCCAAGACAGCCCTCTCCTTATCAAGCGCCTATGGCATGGAAGATGCTCGGCTGCGCACGGTTACGGCCCGGTATTCCAGGCAGGGCGAGCCAGGCCGATTCTCCTTCGATTCCAGCCTGCGTTATGAGCCGCGGCTGGGGAAAATCAGCACCGTGCGGTCTCAACTGGATTGGCCCATCTCGTCCCAATGGCGGTTAGAGGCAGTCAGCGGATATAACGGCATCCGAAAAAGATTGGACTACAATGACCTCCGGCTCACCAGGGACCTCCACTGCTTTGTTGCCAGCCTCGCCTACAGCCAGCAGAGAAAGGAAATGCGTTTCAATTTCATGATCAAAGCTTTCCCGATCCTTGACCGCTACTTTGGCGTGGGAGCCTCCGGCCAGCAGTTGGGCACCGGAATGGGCGCGATATACTAGCCCGCCAGGGCTTCAATAGGTAATAGGCGATGAGCCAAGAAGAAAGAATCAGACCCAAGCCATTCAAATACACCTTGTTCTGGACCTGGGATCACAGCACCAATTGGGATATGACCCAGAGGGGAATGCAGACCTCCGGCTGCAAGAACCCCTATCTGAAGCGACCGGAGGCCTTCCTCAGCGATTACAAGATGCTGATCAACTTTGCCTCGGAGCATAGGATAGGAGGGATCATCATCTGGGGATTCGTGAGGGATAGCCACGGAGGGATAGAATACAGCCAGGAGATATGCAACTATGCCAGGGAGAGGGGGGTGCGCATCCTGCCGGGAGTGGGAACCAGCGTCTATGGCGGGTTCTACTATGAAGGAAAGCATAGGTTCAGCACCAAAACCTGGATAGAAGAGCATCCGGATTTGCGGGCCATAGGCGCCGAGGGGCAACTTGAGGATCGCCCCTGCCCTTCCCGTCCCTCCTACCAGGAGTGGCTGAGGGAAGGAACCGCATGGCTCTACGACACCTTCAAGATCGGGGGGGTGAACCTGGAGCATGGAGACTTCAGGATCTGTTACTGCGAGCACTGCAAGAAGATGAGGGAGGAACTGGGAGGCGACGAGGCCGATTATTTCAAGGAGATGGCCATAAGCGAGAAGCCCGTCATCGAGGTGGCCCATGAGAAAGACCCCGCCAGTTGGATCACCTATGCCACCTATACCGGATTCGACCCCAAGAGCATCACCCCGCCGCCCAGGTTCCCCCAATATATGCCCGAATACGCCATCTGCCAATGGACGCTCACCTTCATGTATGCCGAGGACAGATGGCCGGACGGCCTCAGACCGCCTACCCGCCACTCCATCGGCTTCATCCACCAGGGCTCGCAGTGGTGGACTCATCCCAACTGCCCACAGATGCACTCCCGCCACTGGTTGATCCTCAAGACTATTCGGGACGTCTGCGCCAAGGCCGCCGCCTCCGGGTTGGAGGGGGTGGGCATGCATGGCGAGGTCTCCCCTATCTTCCCGGAGTGGGAACTGAACTACCTGGCCTTCGAATACTTCACCCAGCATCCGGGGGCGTCGCTGGAGGATTTGTTCAGTGGCCCTCTGAGCGCGAAGTTCGGAGGCAAAGAAGCGGCCCTCAAAGCGCTGGGATACCTTAGGGTTTGCATCCCCGGCCAGGGGCATGAAGTTTACCAGCAGAGAAAGAAGATATTCCAGCAGGTCAAGGACGTCGCATACGGTTTTCGGGACAACCTCGAAATCGCGCGCCTATGGGGATACGTCGCGCACTGCATCGAAATGGGAAGAGAACTTTTATAGAGGCAAGGCCGTTGCGATTAGCGGGCGGCCCTGGGCGCGCACCGATCACAGCAAGAAGGGTGAAAACTTATGCGTCTTTCATTTATGCGCAGTCATGACCTGGGCGGGCTGATCACGCTCTGCCTGGTTCTCGCATTTGGGCTGGGCTGGCTTGGCCCGGCTATCCAGCCCTCTTCGGCCTCGGAATGGCAAACGACCGAGGCGCTCCTGGGGGGCAGTTTCGACCAGCTCAAGGCAAACAGCGTTAATACCCGGAGCTGGACCGGTCAGCTGAACCTCCGGTTGCAGAGACAATTGCAGGCAGGCCGACAAATGACATTTGACGCCAACTGGGGTTACGGAGAGGTCCGCGACGTCGTCGCTCACACCAGAAGCGTCTCTCCGGATCTCATAGACCTGGACATCAAGCTCCTGCAGGAGACCACCCCCCCTTTCTCGTTCTTCGTTAGCACCAACTACGTGAGCGATCATGATCTGAAGCCAGGGGTGCTGGGGCTTGGCGTGGGTTATCAGGCTCGTCTGGCCAGCAACTTCACAGCCGACCTGAGCCTCCAGGGCACCAAGGACATCACCAGCGGCCTCAATCCTGAGGCCGGCTACCGGGTTGCCCTCTCCTACAACCATCCCTTCTTCCACAACCTGCAGATCTGGACGGACGCCCGAAGCCAGGGAACTTTTGAAACCAGCGACAATCGCCAGGACTTCCTCGAAATTCGCGCCCTTTATCAATTGGCTTCCCGGCTCAACCTGACTTTGATCCAGCGGCTCGAGAACCCCTTGAAGTCCGAGGTTGCCAGGAAAACCAATCGCCTTCTGATCGCCTACGACATGCATTGACGCGGTCTCAAACACGGGCGGGGCAAGCAAATACTCACCGAGTAGCGGATGAAACAGTTGCAACCGGTCCACTTCGCGGTGGTCGGCGTAAAGGGCGTGGGGCAGCTCCACGTCGAAGCGATGCGGAAGGTGAAGGAAGCCCGACTGGTCGCCGTCGCCGACGTTGATGCCGAGGCGGCTCAGGCCTGCGGGGAAGAGAACGGCGTTCCCTGGTTTCAGGATTATCACGATCTCTACCGAATCGAAGGGCTCGAGGCAGTGGACGTCGCAACCCCCCACTTCCTCCATTGCCCGATGGCCATTGACACGCTGCAAGCCGGCTTCCATGCCTTCGTGGAGAAGCCCATCTGTCGCACGGTGAGCGAGGGAGACCGGATGGCGGCGATGGCGCGCTCGACGCGACGCATCCTCGGAGTGTGCCACAACTATCGCACCTGGCCATACATCCCGATCGCGAAAAAGTTGATCGAGGAGGGCCGCCTGGGGCGGATAACCAACGTGGTATGGTCCGCCTGCAGGATCCGCACCCAGGCTTACTACGACAGCGCGCCGTGGAGAGGCACCTGGAAGGGAGAAGGGGGAGGCGTGGTCATGACCCAGGCCATCCATGACCTGGACGCCCTCCATTATATCCTGGGGAAGGCCTGTCGCGTCACCGGCAGGCTAGGCAGGCTGCTCCACAATAGCGAGGTGGATAACGTTGCCGGCGCGATAATCGAGTTCGAGAGCGGAGCCACCTGCGTCTTTCATGCCACCCTCATCAATGCGCCCGAGCGCTCCTGCATGGAGATTTATGGCGACAAGGCAACTCTGATCCTGGGGGACGAAACTCGCCTCGGCACGCCGGAGATGCCCGTGCCCGAGTTCGTCGAAAAGGACAAAGGGATGTGGTCGGTGCCGCCCAGCACCTGGGAGGTGCTCGAACAGCAGGCCAATGAAACTGATCATGCCCCCATGTTTAGAGACTTTGCCCGAGCGGTGAGGGAAGGCGGGGAGCCAATGGTCACCGGCGAGGACGCCACCGAATCCCTGGAACTGGCCAACGCCATCACCCTGTCCCATTTCACCGGCCGCCCAATCGAACTCCCCCTCAACCGAGACGAATACGACCAACTCATCGCCGACCTCGTCTCAGGGAAAAGAAAACTCTGACAGCATTAGAGGCAAAGAGAGAGGACGTCCCGCCTTCCTCCGTCCGCCGCGGCAGACGCGCTCCCAAGACCAGGAACTGCCGCCGGACAGTTCCTGCGTCCATGCATCGGGACGCCCTGTGAGACCTGGCCACGACCATAACCAGGAATACGGGCTAACCTGACGACGTAGGGCTGTCCTTATTCCGCCCTCCACCCCGACACGACAAGTCCCCGTTCTCCTTGGTCCTGCACAACACTCTTGGCCAGACAGGCGACAGTGATGAGCATCTGAATACCCCGTTCCGTCAGGCGGTAGCGGCCCTCCCTCTGCTCCACATAATGCGCATACATAAGTTCCTTCAGGTGGTAGTGCAGATGACCGCCCCGAAGGTCCGTGCTGTCCGTGAGCTCAGATGACGACTTCGGCCCAGTATACAGAGCTTGGAGCAAACGAATACGGGCCTCGTGTGCCAGCGAACTGAGCAAGAGTTCGATATTGGCCGGAGGGGTCTCCAGGATCTGTTCAGACAGCCCGGTGTCTGAGTACATGAGTGCGTGCCACGTGATACCGACAGCCTCGTTCTTCTCTTTCATTTGCCAGTGCGTCTTGAACGCCCCGCCCCAGAGCAGTAGGAAATCGCCATCACGTTTCAGGCTCCGCATCCACTCTTCTTCGATCTTCGACTGTCCCTCCCCCGGCTTTGCCTCTTTCAATGCGGCATCAGTTATGGGGCCGACCGAGCTCGATTTGTTGCGTGACATGGCAGCACCTCTCTATACTTATACAATCATACATAAAAGTATACACCTCTCCGGTTCTAATGTCAAGGGGTTGTGAGAGTCCACAGCATATTCGACGGGTGGAGGTTGTTAAGGAAGCCATCGAGAGGGTAACGCAGGGGCGGGAGTCTGCCCAGTTGAGCCGTCGTTGCCCGCCCGCGGCGGGCGCGCTCGCAACCACAGATCAGGAACTGCTCTTCCTCAAGCCTCAGGACTCAAGTCCCAAGACTCTTTCCGATCACCCGTCACCGGCCACTGATCACTGTTCTTGATAATCAGTGAAATCAGTGTAAGCCTACTTCGCCGTAGTAGCCTACGGCTACGAAGGCTGAATCCGTGGTTACTCCTTCTTCTTCGCTCTCTGCCTCTCGACCTCCGCCGCGACTTTGGCGCCCAATCGCCTCAGTGCCCCTCTTTCTTCAGGTTCTCCAACTCTTGGGCAGCTTCCGTGTCTCCGAGCCTGGCAGCCTCTTCAAAGGCCTGCTTGGCCTCCCCATAACTGCCCAGATGTTCCAGCGCCACCCCCTGATTGACCCACAGATCCGCCTCGCGCGGGTTATAATCTAGTGCGCGGTCAAAGCACTTCAGCGCCTCTTCCGGCCGCCCCAGGGCTCTCAGCGCCACGCCCTTGTTGTTCCACGCGTTGCCATCGCGCGGGTTCGCGTCCAGCGCGCGCTCGTAGCGCTCCAGCATCTCTTCCGGTCGGCCCAACTCCTTGTTGCTTCTCATCTCTGCAATAGTGATCTCCCAACTGGGGAGCAACTACAGCACCCATTCACTCATCAGCATCATCCCTGCCTCCGCGCGTTGAGGCTGGGGGAGCAGTTCACAAAGGCAGGCCTTTAAGTAGATTGCTTCGTCCGTCCATACGTGGACGGACTCGCATGACAGACCAGGAACTGCCCTTCCTCAAGCCTCAGGACTCAAGCCCCAAGACTCTTACACTGAATCCGTGGTTACTCCTTCTTCTTCCCCTTCTGTCTTTCCACTTCCGCCGCCACCTTCGCGCCCAATCCCCAAATCTTGATGAAGCCCAGGCCGGCGGTGTGGTCGAAGATATCGCTCTTGTCGTAAGTCGCCAACTTCAGTTGATAGAGGGGATGGGGAGCAGTGAGGCCGACCGGCGTGCAACTTCCCTTGTAGAGTTTCAGCCGCACCCTGCCGGTTACGTTCCGCTGGGTGGATTCGAGAAAGGCGTCAAGATGACGGCGCAGCGGGGTATGCCACAGGCCGTTATAGACCAGTTCGGAATACCTCTGCTCAATTGGCTGTTTGAACTGGAGCGTGTCCCTGTCCAGGGTGAGGCTCTCGAGGGCCGAATGAGCGGTGATGAGGATGGTGGCCGCCGGCGCTTCGTAAACTTCGCGCGATTTGATGCCCACGAGACGGTCTTCGATCGCGTCTATCCTGCCGATGCCGTTTTCGCCCCCGATCCTGTTCAGGGTAGTGACCAGTTCAACCGCCTCCACCTGCTCTCCATTCAGCTGGGTGGGAACGCCCCTATCGAAGACAACCTCGATGTAGGTGGGAGCATCCAGCGCTTTAAGCGGTGAGGTGGTCCACTTGAACACCTCCTCCGGCGGCTCCTGCGCGGGATCCTCAAGGACGCCGCACTCGATGCTCCTGCCCCAGATGTTGGTGTCCACGCTGTAAGGACTGTCCACGCCCACGGGAATGGGAATCGAATTCGCCCGCGCGTATTCAATCTCCTCCTCGCGGGACATGTGCCATTCCCTGGCCGGGGCGATTACCTTGAGCGACGGCGCAAGGGCTGCGAAGGTGACCTCAAAACGCACCTGGTCGTTCCCCTTGCCGGTCGCGCCATGGGCTACGTAGTCGGCGCCTTCTTCGTGGGCTACTCGGACGATGTGCTTGCTGATGAGGTAGCGTCCCAGGGCGGTGAAGAGGGGATACTTGCCCTGGTAGAGGAGGTTGGCTCGCAAGGCCGGGAAGACGTAGTCGTTGAGAAACTCTTGCTTCGCATCCACCACCACCGACTTCACGGCGCCGATCTTCTCCGCCTTGCGGCGGATGGCCTCGTAGTCCTTTTCCTCTCCCAGATCAATTGCGACCGCGACCACGTCCAGTCCATACTCGTCCCGAATCCATTTCACCGCCACGGACGTATCCAGCCCGCCCGAATATGCCAAAACAACCTTCTGGTCCATCTTCTGAATCTCCCTGCCTTGCTGACCCAATGGGATTTGTTGCCCAGATTATAACCCCAGCGGCCTTGAGAGGCAAACAGGCTTCAACGTCGGCAATGTTGATAAGTTGGTAAGTCGCCAGTGGGTCAGTTTGGCCCTAAGAGCCCCTCAGAAAAAATTGTGGAAAAATTCTTGGTTCCCTTTTTCTCCCCTGCGAGGTGGTTCATGGGTCGAAAACGATGCAAATACGCCTTAAAAAGGAGGCAAAGTGGGCGGAAAAGGGCAGAAAAGCCCTTTTCGAGGAGAGAGCCTCATCCTTAGCGGGTATTGACGCAAGATTCAAGCCATGTTACCGTAACGCTCCTTTGCCACAATCCCTTTTTCGACCCAGATGAGCCGCGAACCCGAAGCTAAGGTGTGTGCGAGCCCCCGGTGTCCGGAGGAAAAGGGTTGCGATTGGCTCTTGCCATCCCAGGGACACCGTTTCGTCCGGTTTTCTACCCCTTCCGGGGAGTTTTCCACCGCTCGGCTTAGAAGTTATCCACACATGTTGATAAATCTGTTGAAAAGCCTCGCATCCTGGAACTCCCGTCGCGGTATCTGGCCCGGAGCAGAGTTCCGACTTGCCCCCAAGAACTTGCTCGGCGGGGATGCGGCTGTTTTCGTTGAAATGGACTGGCATCCGTCGTTAGTTGACCTGCGCCCCGCTGCGCGGGCCTTCGCTCGGAACTTGGAAACACCGGTCGCTAGGTGAAAGGAGCCTTCCAGGTGGATTCTTCGCAAACAGAGTTAGGGCGGATATGGCAGGCAGCGTTGGAGGACATGCGGAGTCGTGCGCCTCGGCCGACGTTTGAGACGTGGCTCAAGAGCATAGTGCCAGTGGAAATCGAGGGGGAGGAGGTGATCCTGGGAGTCCCCCACGAGTTTGCCAAGGATTGGCTGGAGGAGAATTACCAGGAGGTCATCCAGGAATCGGTGAGCGATGTGATGGACAAGGATGCCAGGATCAAGTTCGTGGTTCATCCTTCGGCGGCGAAGGCGAGCGAGCAAGAGACAGAGGCGGTCGGAGAGGGGCAGCAGGAAACGCGGCTGAGCCAAGGAGTGGGGTTCGATTCAATTCCCCTGAATAGAAAATACACCTTCGAGGAGTTTGTCGTTGGCGACAGCAACCGTTTTGCCCAGGCGGCGGCGCTGGCGGTGGCGACGAACCCCGGCAGTAAATATAACCCGCTCTTCATCCACGGCGGCGTTGGACTGGGAAAGACCCACCTGATGCAGGCGATAGGCCATAGGTGTCGCCAGAGGCATGGGAACAAGCAGGTGGTCTACGTGCCGGGGGAGACCTTCGTCTACCACGTCGTCTCCTCCATCCGCGAGGACAAGACGGATATGTTTCGGAAGAAATACCGCAACGTGGACATCTGGCTGGTTGACGACGTGCAGTCCATTGCCGGGAAGGAGCGGACCGAGGCGGAATTCTTTCACACCTTCAACGCCCTCTACGAGACGAACAAGCAGATAGTCATCACCAGCGATTGCCCTCCCAAAGAACTGGAACTGATAAGCGACCGGCTCAAGTCACGCTTTGAATGGGGATTGATCGCGGACATAAGGCCGCCGGACACCGAGACGAGGATTGCCATCCTGCAGAGGAAGATGATGAGTTGGCTGGAAGGAGGAGGTCCACTGGGTATGGTCGGAGGGGCAGACGGCGAGGAGACCGAAGTCCCCTACGAGGTCCTCTCCTTCATTGCCGACCTGGTCCAGAGCAATGTGCGAGTGTTGGAGGGAGCGCTGCAGAAAGTCATGGCCTATGCCTCTCTCTATGGCCAGAAGGTAACCCTGGACAAAGCGAAGGAGGTCTTGCGGGACTACTCGACCGAGGACGGCCCCTACCGTATCACCCTGGAGATGATTCAGCAGAAAGTCTGCCAACGGTTTGGCGTTGCCCTGGAGGAGATAACGGGAAAGAGCAGGAGTAAGGGCGTGGTCGTGCCGAGGCAAGTAGGGATGTATCTCTGCCGCGAACTGACCGACATGACCCTGCCGGAGATAGGCAAGGGATTCGGCGGACGGGACCACTCCACCGTCATTCACTCATACCGAAAGACCAAAGAGCTGATGGAGGAAACAACCTCATTCCGGAAGTTGATCGAGGAACTGGCCGAAAGCCTCCAGCCGGAGGGCCCCCACTGAGTCGCCTTGAGCCTTCGCATGACGGCGCCTGTCTCGAGCAAAAATGTCACCAACCGAGCATGCAAAACCTGTGGAAAGATGTGCAAAAGTGCCCGGTTATCCACCATCCGAAGCGAACCGCAGACTCTATGTTAGAGTGTTGACATAAATGATTCGTCATCCACATAATCTTGAACGGTCACCGACATGAGCACGACGGCGCAGGTGGACGTTCTCAACTTATCCACACGGCATCTTATAGTTAATATTATCTTGCATATATACTTAGGAGGGTAAAAGAATGAAGTTCGTTTGTGGAAAGGACGAACTGGTTGATGCCATTCACAAAGTGGGGAGGGTCATAACCACCAGGACAACGCTGCCTATCCTCAACAATATTCTCCTTGCTCCAGTGGAGGGGGGCATCCAGATGGCAGCCTACGATCTCAAGTTGGCGATCCGCACTTATCTCCCCGTGGCAGGGGTCGAGCCGCCGGGGATTGCCCTGCCGAGCAGGCTCTTTTCCGAGATAGCCTCCGCCCTTCCAGGAGAGGAGGTCACTATCGAAACTGACCCGGAGACCAGCCGGGCCAGGGTCACCTGCGGAAATTCCAGTTACAACCTGCACGGGATGCCTGCGCAGGAGTTCCCGAGCCTGCCGGAGTTGGCGGGGTCGCCAACCTTGACGCTGGCAGAGGGCACCCTAAAAGAGATGATCCGGCAGACGGAGTTCGCCAGCGCCAAGGAAGAGACGCGGCCGCCGATGACGGGAACCCTTTGCCTGCTGGAGGACGGGTCGCTGACGATGGTGACGACCGATACCTATCGGCTGGCAGCGCGGCGCCAGCCCTTGGGAAAGGCTCAGAGATCGGAGGCGGTGCCGGTGAAGGCCATCGTCCCAACTCGTGCTCTGCAGGAGTTGGAGAGACTGCTGGGGACCGGGGACAAAGAGGTCGCGGTGACGTTCGGCACCAATCTGGCCCAGTTTAGTTTGGGGAAGAGCACTACGCTGGTCTCGAATCTTATCGAAGGGCACTTCCCTGACCATTCCCAGGTGATCCAGCCAGAGTGGCAAAATCGCGTGACGGTGAAGACCAAGGAGTTGGAGGGAGCGCTGCGCCGGGTGGAGTTGGTGGCGAGGGAAAATGCCAACCGGGTGGTGCTGAGGATAGCCGAGGGATCAATGCAGCTCCAGGCAGTGACCCAGGGGGTGGGAGAAGGGAGAGAAGAGGTGGGCATAAAACTGGAAGGGGACGGCCTGACCGTGGGATTCAACGCTCGCTACTTGATCGAAGTCCTCTCCGTGATAGATTCGGAGGAGTGCCGTCTGGTCCTGCGCGGATCCACCAACCCTGGGATGGTCGAGCCGGTTTCCGAGGTTGACTACAAGTATGTGCTGATGCCCATCATCCTCAGGGAAGAGGAAAGATAGAGACCTGATGGCATTCCAGGCTACTTGCCTCTTTTGGAGGCGTAAGATAAGGAGCGAAGAAATGAAGAAGGTCACCTTGGGGTTGTTGGTGTTGTTTGCTCTTGGACTGTTGGGGGTTGTGGGGTGTGGGGGCGGAGGTGGCGGAGGCACTACGGGCTCAGTTGCCGGCACGGTTTTCGCCCCCGACGGGGCGACGCCGATTGCGGACGCTTACGTCTATGTGCCGGAAGGCGGCGTCCGAGTCGGGGAACCCATTACCTATGCCTACAGCGAAGCCGACGGGGATTTCGTGCTGGACAACGTGCCGGAGGGAACCGTCACCATCAACATCGACAAAGGCTCCTGGCACAAAGTCTTCGAGGCAGTGGTTCACGGGGGCCAAACCACGGATGCGCCGGCTTCCGACACGACGCTGCCGGATCAAGGCACCGGGGTCCCGAAGATAGCGGTTGTGACCGGTGACTGGGACCACATGGAGGACGTCCTGGCCAAACTGGGCCTGGGGCAGGTGGACGGCTCCGGGACGCTGATCCCCGGCACCGAGAAATTTACCCTTATTGACGGGAATGGTACTCTGGACCCCCCCTACGAGGACTTCGACGCAATCCTGACGGATCCTACCAAGTTGCAGAGTTATGACATCATCTTCATCAACTGCGGCAACAACTACGAGAATCTGCTTTTCGATGCCCCCGGGGCGACTCAGATAAAAAGTAATCTGCAAGACTACGTCTCGGGTGGCGGCAGCCTCTACGTGACCGACTGGTCCTACGACTTCGTCGAGCAATCGTTCCCTGAGTTCATAGACTTCTATGGAAGCGATGAGATTGCCCCGAGCGACCCGGAGAACTGGGATGAGGCAGCAGTCGGGACTGATGGGGTTACGAACGACGCAACTGTCGTTGACCCCACCCTCAAGAGTTGGCTGCAGAACCTGCCGGGCGGAAGCGTGCTGAACCCCGACGACGACACGGTACCCATCGCGGGGTTCCTCGGCGGCTGGGTCGTAATGAACTCGGCTAATACCGCCGCGGGGACCAAAGTCTGGATCCAAGCCAACGATTTCGTCTATCCCTCTGTACCGGCTTCGGCCCGTGCGTCAAGACACGGACGGGTGCTGGCTGGTTCAAGAGGTGAGGCCGCCGGCGATCCGTTGACGGTGACCTTCAGCCATGGCCAGGGCAAGGTCCTCTACTCCTCTTATCACACCGAGGAGACGCCCAGCCCGGACCTAAGGCCCCAGGAACGGGTTCTGGCCTATCTCGTCTTCGAGGTGAGTTAAGCAGCCCGCTTCCCTAACAAACAAAGGCGCCGGTCGCTAAGAGCGGTGCCCAAGTGAGAAAGAACCGCAGGGGCGATTCGACCAGGGCTCGAATTCGCCCCTGCGCCGCATTGCGGGAGCGAGTGTCCAAAGAGGAGCCAACCAACAATGAGTGAAGGCAAGCAAGTACTTTTCTCTGACGATTTTGATCGGCAGCAACTCGGCCCAGATTGGCGAGTGTTGGAAGGATGTGCCTGCGTCGAGCCGGGCGGATCCTACTTCCCGGCGCCCCCCGGGCATCCTATAATCGAGCTGCCCCGCCTGCATCTCGAAGGGCCTTCGAACATCACGGTTGTGTGCATGCGCCCCTTCCCCGGCGACGTCCGACTCGAATACATGGGATACGTGGCGCCGGGGAGCCAGTTGTGCGACATCAGTTGCTTTCTGTCGGCGACGCCGGAGGGAGGCTGGAGAGAGAGTTACTTTCTCGGCTTCGGCTCCTACTACAATACCGACTGTCGAATAAAGCGGTGCGGGCAGGTCATGGCCGCTGCTGACAGGCCGCTGATAGAGCGCGCTGGAAGAATCTACCACATCGCCGCCGAGCGGGCCGGCTCCACCCTCTCTCTCTTTGTGGACGGCGAACTTGCCGTTCGTTGGGACGACCCCGATCCTCTGGGTGCCGCCTACCAGCACCTCGGCCTCTACGCCTGCGGAACGCACGTCGTGTACACGGGAGTTAGGGTCATCCAGCCCTGAAAAAAGTTCCGAGTTTGAACTTCCAACAACTCGCGGCGCAGGTCGGAATCCATTGGATGTCCCTCCCCGGATCTTATCCGTGTCCCGCAGTGGCTTGTTCGGCGAAATCGAGCCGCATCGAATACTGCCTTCCGTGATCGGCGTCCCCGGTGAATTCGAATCCCAGGCTGGTGTAGAGCCTTTGGGCGCGGTAATTATTCTTGAAGACGTTGAGGGTCAGCCCGTTGAAGCCCTGCGCCTTTGCCGAGTTGATAAGGCAGACCATCAGGGCGCGCCCCAGCCCGATCCCCTGGAACTCGTCGGTCACGGCGATGCCGAGCATGGGGAAGCCGCTCTTGGCGTTGCGCGTGGTGAAGTAGGCGTAGCCGGCGGGCCTGTCCCCCACCAGGGCAAGGATGCGCAGCGACTGCCGGCTGTGGGCGTCAACGGCGATGGCCTCGGCCTGCAGCCGGTCGAAAGGGTGGGGGCAGAAGAGCGAGCGGCTCTCCTCCGACATCGTCATCATGTGCTCGTAAACCAAAGGGCCATCCGAGCGTTCAACCACCCGCAGCAGGACCTCGCGCCCATCCTTGAGGGTGAGAACCGTGGAGGAGAAAGAGGCAGGCATGGAAGGGCCGTGGTAGGGCCTTCCCACGGGCCCGGCCCCGGCGGGCGCCTCCCCGGCAGTGCCTTCGCTCTTGGACGAGAAAAGTTCGCGCAATCTTCGCATGGCACACATACCAGAATCCGCCCTCTTAATGTATCATATAGGATGCAAGGGAGGCCAAAAAGGGCGGCAAACCGGAGATGGAGAGGTTCGTTTGCGATGCGATGCTCGGGAGGTTGGCGAAGTGGCTCAGGGCGCTGGGTTATGACACGGCCTACCGTCCGGAGGCCGACGACGCGGAGATAATCCGGCTCAGTTGGCTCGAGGGCAGGACCATCCTCACCCGTGACACCCGCCTGGCCGCGAGGAAGGTAGCGAGGAGGCATCTCTTGATTCGGGACGATGAGGTTGAGCGCCAGTTGAGGCAGGTGGTGGGCGAGTTGAACCTCAAAATCGGCCAAGACACCTTCAGCCGCTGTCTGGTCTGCAACCGGGCGTTAGAGGGCATCGCCAAGGAGGCGGCCAGGGGTGCGGTCCCTCCTTACGTCTACGCTACCCAATCGTCTTTCTCCCGCTGCCCGGGTTGCGGCCGGCACTACTGGAAAGGCACCCACTGGCAGAGGATGATGGAAAACCTTCGGAAACTTTGAAACCGGCTGCGGAAGAAAGAGTTAACCACGGACTTGTCCGCCGTAGTCCGCCCATGCTTGGGCGGACGAAGGCGGATTACACGGATTTCACTGATTACTTGAAGAGAGTGGTTAGGGGTCACCGGTTGGCCAAAGACCGCAGTCCCCGTCATTGCGAGGGAGTCCGCCACAGCCTTAGCGACGGCGGACGGACGAAGCAATCTACTTGAAGCATTCCTTAATCGCCCCAGCACCAAAAGGGGCGGCTGGAAGTCCTCCCACGCGGGAAATCGCTGGCCGCCGATCACCGGCCACTGGCCACTGAACACAGACCTTCCTCTTCAACAATCTGTGGAATCTGCGAAATCTGCGGAAGAGCAGTTTCCCTGCTACTCTGTGCTATCCCAGCAATTCCGCGATGTCCAGGGTCATCCCATCGCGCGCTGCGAGGACGGGGATGCCGATCTCCCGGGTGAGCGAGGTGGCGAGTTCCCAGGGCTTCGCTCGCAGCATGCCCATGCCGAAATGGGTGAGCACGGCGGCCTTGGGGCGGATTTCCCGGATCAGGCGCACCGCCTCATCGAGGCAGAGGTGCTGGATGTGTGGGTGCTGGGACGGTTCGAGGAGCACAACGTTGATGACGACCAGGTCGGACTTGTAGGCGGAGGCTAGTTCGGGGAAATAGGCGGTGTCGGTGATGAAGGAGAGGGTGGCCTCCGGCAGATGAAAGGTGAGGCCGTAGGCCTCGCCCGGATGCCGGCTCCGCAGAGGGGTCGAGAAAGAGACGTCGCCTATCCGGTAGCGCCCGCCTTCCTCCAGGATCTCGATCCTCTCCAGGAATCCCCGCAGGTATTTCAGCACCACCGGGTCTCCTTCCAACGCATCTCGGGGGGCGAAGAGCAGCCCCTGCTTCTTGAAGCCGCCCTGGGTCATCGCCTCGATGATGACGTTGATGTCCCCGCTGTGGTCGAGGTGTCTATGCGAGAGGATGACGGCGTCCAGGCTTGCGGGGTCGAGTTTCGGCTTGCTGGAAAGGGCGCGGACGAGGGAGCCGGGGCCCGGGTCGAGGAGGATGTCGCAGCCTTGCAGGTGCAGCCACGTCCCGCCGGAGGAACGCAATTGCTTCGCCAACACCACCCGCGCGCCGGCGGTGCCGAGAAACTTGATCCAGTCGCCTTCGCCTTTCATCTCGGAGACCGCACTACGGTGCAAGACCGGTGTTTTGGAGGTTCGCTCTGGGTTTGGGCCAGGGGATGGAGGTCACGCCGAGGCTTTGCGGGCAGCGGAGGAGCAGCAGTTCGCCGTAGCCGGTGGACAGGGCGAGGGAGAGATCCCCGTCCGGGCGCAGATCGGCGGACGCATCGAAAAGCCCCCGCGGGGAGATGGAACGCTGCCAGATGAGATTGCCCGTGGCGGCGTCGAGGCAGTAGAGGTTGTCCCCGGGGATTATGACCCAGCCCGTGGTTCTGCCGGCCAACAAGAGGGGCGTGCAGGCGAAGTATTCGCCCGGCGCGAACTTCCAGAGGAGAGAGCCCGACGAGTTGAGGCAGTAAAGCGCGTCGGCGCCGAAGAAGACCTCCTTGCTGCCATCGCCGTCCAGGTCGGCAATCGCGGCCTCAGAGGCTATCGGCTCAGGGGTGGGGAAAGACCAGATTAACTCACCGGTGGCGCCGTCCAGGCAATAAAGGACGCCGGTCTGATCGCCCACGAGGACTTCGAGACTTCCGTTGCCCTCCAGGTCGGCTATGGTGGGCGAGGCCGTCACCCACCAGTTGGCCCGGAAACTCCAAAGGCACGTCCCATCCTGCCCCGAAAGGCAATAGACGAAGCCATCGTCGCTGCCGAAGACCACCTCGAGGCCGCCGTCACCCTGAAGGTCGGCCAGGGCAGGCGAGGAGTCAACGTCTCCGCCGGCCAGGAAGCGCCATTTCAGTTTGCCCCTTATCGCATCGAGGCAATAGACAAAGTGATCCCTGCTGCCGACCACCAACTCGCTTTCGCCGTCCTGGTCAACGTCGCCGACCGCCGGGGAGGAGTAGAAGGCCCCGAAGCCCCTGAACTCCCATGCCGCCTCCCCTTCTGCCAGGCACGCCACGCGGCCGTCAATTGTGGCCACGAAGGTCTCGTAGAAGGAGTCTTCGTTCACATCGGCAAGGGCGGGCAGGCTCCAGATGGGCGCGGGAAAGCTCCATACCAGGTAGGGATTGGGCACGGCCGTCGGATACGCGCCGGGAAGCGAGGATCTTGAGAAAAGGCTGTAGCGAAGCAAGGAGCCGGTCTTGTCAGCGTTCTTCATGCCTACCACTGCGGCGAGGAGGGAGGTGTCTTGAGTGCTGCTGGGAATGAGGATAGGTGCCCTGCTGATGCCCGCCGCCTCGCTCCAGACCACCTGAGGCAGCGAGGGTGCCTGCCCCGAGCTAGTCGAGGGTGCCTGCCCCGAGTCCGCCCCCGCCCAGGGTGGCGGAATTGCCGACGCTGCCGCCACCATGCAGGGAAGGCAAAGCCATAGGAAAATCCTGGAGGCCCTTGCTGGATTAGAGAATGGTTTGAAAAACCATCGCAACACCTGAGTCACTGACAAGCGTTCCACTATTTCTTAACTGTGTAGGGACAGATGTTGCTCAAAGGCGCTGGCGAATCCTTGGCGTGGAAGGCGCGGCGGCTCATTGATATGGCCAAGCGGAGGTAGTGGGTTGCGCAGGCAGTTGTCTAGGGTTGGGCCTCAGTTTGAAAGGCGCAGATTTCGGAGTAGTTTATTCCAACGATCACCTTTCCCTCGGCGATGGCCGGCGAGGAGGAGATGCCGAAGGCGGTGGAATGCTTCCAGAGCAACTCGCCGCTTTCCAGGTGCGCGGCCGCGACGGTGCCGTAGCGGGAGCAGAAGAAGACCAGGTCACCAGCGATGGCAGGGGAGGAACTGATCTCGTCCTTGGTCTGGTTGAGCCAGAGCCGCTCGCCGGTCTGGCTGGAAAGGCAGTAGAGATTGCCGTCGGAGGAGCCCACGACCACCTTACCCTTCCCAACGGCGGGGGAGGAACGGATGCGGCCTCCCAGATGGGTGCGCCAGACCGGCGAGCCGTCGGAAAGGCGCAGGCAATAGAGATAGCCATCGTCCGAGCCAACGAAGACGAATTCATCTTGGATCGTGGGGGAGGAATAGACTTCCTCCGAGGTGGGGAAGCGCCAGATGACTTCGCCTTTCTCGCGGTCGAGGGCGAGCACTTCCCCTACCCAGTTTGCCACCACGACGTGGCCGTTGGCAATGGCCGGCGAGGAATAGATTTCCCCTCCAGTCTCGGTGCGCCAGGCCTGTTCTCCGGTCTCGGCGTTGACGGCGTAGAGCGAACCATCCCAACATCCGAAGAAGACGATGGCTTGGTGGACGGTCGGGGAGGAACGCACCTCGCCGCCAGCGCTGAAGCGCCAGCGCACCTTGCCCGTCGGGGCCTCCAGAGAGATGAGCTGGCCATCGGTGGTGCCCAGGAAGAGGCTGTCCCCCTCAAGGGCGGGCGAGGAATCTATGTGGGAGGTAACCTTTTGCTGCCAGAGGGGCACGCCGGAGTTGATCTCCAGGGCGTAAACCTGGCCGTTTCTGGAGGGACAGAACACGGTTGCCCTATCCACCGCTGGAGACGAAACCACCTGGTCTTCGGTCTTAAGGCTCCAGGCCACCGAGAGGGGAGGCACGATGCTCTCCTGGGTTTGACCGGAGTGGGAGGAGTCCTTGCGGAACATCTTCCAGGCGTAGAAACCGCTTGCCAGGTGTGTCTCGACCTCGTCCAGCTCAGCGAGAGCAGTGGTGAAGAACGAGGATTCAGGACTGGACTGGGCCGCCCTTTGGCCCCGGATGAGCACTTCGCGGGCGGCGGCAACTTGCCTTCGCCGCGTCAGGATGCGACCGAGGACGTAGTCGCGCGCTGGATTGTCCGACGTATCCGGCAGCCTTCTGATTGCCGAGAGGCCGCTTCCATCATCGGTCGTCCGGTAGCCTTCCACAATCCCTGCCCCGCCCAGCGCCTTGATTATTGGGACGCTGCTGAGCCGCCCGGTTAGTTTCACCAGGGTATCCGCTATCTCCCAGCGAGCGGAGTCGCTGCTGGAGAGCAGCCGGTGTACCAGCATATCCGCCATCTTTTCTCCCCCGATCTCCTCGATGGCCTGGCTCGCGGATTGTCTGACCTCCTCGTCCGGGTCCTGCAGGGCCTTGATGAGGGAAGGGCCGGCCTTGTGGCTGCCGATGTGGGCCAGAGTCGAGATGGCCCGCTTGCGTTCCTCAGTCGCTCCGCTCGTCACGTCAGACGCCAGGGTCCTCCCGCCTCGGCTGAGCAGAGCGCTCAGGGCGGCACGCTGCAGCCCGAGTGAGGTGGGTAAGGAGGCCAGCAGGGATTGGATGAAGTCACGCTCACCCACTCGCTCCACCAGGCGAAGGGCAGCGCTTCTCTGACTCTCGTTTCCCCGGCGCAGAATCCTCCGCAGCAGCCGCTCCCAGGTTTCGTCCAGACGGCTCACCTTTTCCGTCCAGGGGGAGATGTCCTGGTTCACCTCAAAACTGCTGGCAACGATGAAACGAAGTTCCTCGTCGTCGAGGGTAAGGTTGGTCCTCTGCTCGTAGAGCAAGTTGACCTTTGCCGGCGCCAGCAGCGTGCCGCGGGAGCGAAATCCCCGCAGTTCCCGCTGGATCATGGCCTGGGTTTCCCTGGCCCTGGCCTCTTTCTCGTTGAGCCACTGGCTTATGTAGGTGGCCAGGAAGTCGTGCACCAGTTCGTATTCTGCGGCCTTGCTCTCTTCCTCGACCCTGCGCACCAGGCCGGCGTCTTCCAGTTCCCAGAGGATGGTGCTGGCCGTCTCAGGCTTGACGCCCAGGTCCTGCGCTATCTTGGCATCCGAGACCAGCGCCCTTTGCCCAGAGCCGAGCACCAACTCCTTTAGCACCCGCCGAGTCAGCGGCCTTTCCCTCCAGGTCAGGTGCTTGAGGGCGCCCTCCACGCAATCCTTAAGCAGCCCCTCGGTGCCTCCTGTCGAATGATAAAGCCGTGAGGACAGCATTTGTTCTCCCAGGGGCAGCGCGGAATGGGCGGCATACATCACCAGTTCCAACCCGCTGGGGTCTATGCCCTCGGCATCGAGGTCGTTTAAGACGCGCTCCACCAGCGAGGGCTCGACGGTGAGCCGGAATTTCTCGGCCGGCTTGGTCATGGCCAGCACCGCCGCACCGCGGGACATCTTCTTAAGCCGGTAGACATTCTCGAATATCCCGCGCAGGGTCGGCTGCAGGTCGCAGAGGTCGGCGAAGTGGTCTTCCCTGAGGCTGAAGACTACGTTCACCGGCAGTTCCGGCTCGTTCAGACAACTGGCAAGCGTTGCCACCAGTTCCGTCCGCGTCTCCTCAGGCAATTTCGTGAATATCTCTTCGAACTGGTCGAGGAAGATGACCAGGCGCCCCTCCAGCGTCCGGAGCGCGCTTTCGAGAAAGGTGGCCAACGGGGCCCCCTCTAGCGAGTCGAGCGCGCCCCCTTGCTCGGGCTCCGTCCAGTCCAAGACCTGCCCCTTGATCCTGGCGACGGTGTCGCCTACCGGCCTAAGCACGATGGAGAGCCATTCCCTTTCTTCCAGGATGGGCGCCACCCCCGCTCGGATGAGGGAGGTCTTGCCCACGCCCGACCGACCCAGAATCACGGAGAGCCTGGCGGTGGTCACCAGATCCGCCAGATCCCTCGACTCCTGTTCCCTTCCGTAGAAGATGGTGGCGTCTTTTTGGTCAAATGGCTGGAGGAACTTGAAGGGCGTGTCAGGCGCGGAGATCAGAGTCTTGCGTTTGATATACGATATGTGGGTGTCCAGGCCCCGCCGCAAAAGCCGGTACTGCATGGCTGCGAAAAAGGAGTCGAACTCTCCCTTCTCCCTGGTCAAGAGATTATCCCGAGAGCCGCGCTGGGAGAGGAAGACCGCCGCCTCGGGGGAGAATGCGTGCGCCCTGACGCCTTCGGGATCCCCTATCTTCATCTCGTCGAACCTCCCCCGTTCCTCCACCGGCGCTTTAGGGCTGATCCAGAAGACCGGCCCGCCGCTGCGACTCAGGTAACGCATTATGCCTTCCTCGGCGGGAGAATGCGCCACCATGACCAGGGCGCGGCTGGACACGGAATGGATGATCCCTCCCGCCAGCCGGACATTTCTTGCCACCTCCTCCGGCGTCAACGGCACGAACCCTCTCTTCAAATCCCCTCCCAGTTTTACCACCGTGATGCGGGCGGACTTTTGCACCGCCCCGCCCACTATCTCCCGGTCATCGAGGCCAGCCACAACCAGGTTGTAGTCCTCCCCGGGGGCCATCTTCTCCAGCGCCAGTCCCCGTTCCAACAGGTCATGGGGGGAGAAGGTGAAGATCAGGCTGAAATAGCCTGCCTTAGTCAACTGCGCCAGCCAAATCCATCCCTCGGAGATCTCCAGATCCTTGAGGACGATGCCTGCCACCCGCTGCCGTGCCCTATCGGTAAGGCTCAAGCGGGAAAGGAGGACGTGGGACGCCGCCGTCTTCTCCTCCTCGGGCAGTTCGGAGAAGCCCGGAATCTCCTCGAGACAAAGCGCCTCCATCGCCTCGCCCAAGAGCGTGCTCAGGGTCTCGTTCCGAGGCTTAAGGGGCATGTCAGTGCCCAAAAAAAGGACGTGCTTGCCTACCTCGTCCTTGTTTACCTTCAATATATTAGCAACTTTAAGAGCTACCATAACGCTTCTACGTATTATACCATACCCAGCGAGAAACCGGCGGTTTACCCTTTCCGCCTCCGCCTCTTCGGCGCGCCGTTTCTCGAAACTCGAAACTCCTCTTTCCCGAAACTCCTTCCTTGCGGTCTGCCCGTGCCGAGAGTAAGGTATAGTGCTGTGGCAGCCAGCGGCGCAATGCAAGCCTCAACGAATTATCGCTTCGGAGGGTGAAATGGATTACAGAACTCTGAGCGCGAGAATGAGGGCGGTGCATATCTACACGATTACGCCCTTCAAGCACGATCAGGGCTTCCCTGTGGATTTGGAGGGGATGAGGAGAAACGTCGCCTTCTGGGCGTCGCTCGAGGGGGAGAAGGTTATCTCGGTTTGTTGCGGCACTGGCGAGTTCAGTTCCCTGACCGAGGAGGAGAACCGCCAGATCGTCGAGGTCTCCGCAGAGGAGATAAGCGGCCGCTGCCCTCTTGTCTCCGGCATCGGAGGGGAGACCGAGAAGGCCATCAGGATGGTGAAGGCCGCCGAGAAGGCAGGGGCGGACGCAGTATTGGTGAGGCCCGACCAGGCGGTCTGGGATCAAGGCGACGACTACGTCTTCCGCCATCATGCGAAGATAGCCGAGGCGGCGGAGATCGGACTCATGCCCTATCGTGCCGGCAAGCCTCTCTTCAGCGTGGAGATGATCCTCAGGCTGGTCGAGATTCCCAATGTGGTCGCCTTGAAGGATGAGAGCGGCGACCTCGACTGGTTTCGGGACATGATAGTCGCGACCGAGGCGCGCCTCCCGGGGATAACCGGCGGCGAGATGCTGGCGCCCCACTACTATCTTGCCAGCGGAAGCGGCATAACGTCGGGGGTGTCCTGTCTCCTCTTCCACCATTCGCTCGAGCAGTGGCGGGCGGGGATGGCGGGGGATTTCGAAGGGGCGATGGCCGTCCGCGACCGTCTGGCCGAGATAACCAAGTTCCGGGGCAAGTCCGGCGGAACCTTCATCAAGGCCGGCATGGAGATGATGGGCCTCGCCGGCGGCCCCGTCCGCGCCACCGGTGCAGTAATGAGCGAAGGAGACCGCAAGACCTTGCGGAAGATGCTGGTGGATTTGGGGGCAAGATCAACGGGGCAGGCGGAGAGCCCCCTTCACAGACCGAGAAGACCTTTCTAACGACCAAGGAGGTACTCAGTGGATTCAATGGATTGGACAAGAGTGGCAACTGCTGTTGTTGCCGTGTACGGCGCGCTGCTGGCCACCTACGACCACTTCGTTGCCAATAGGCCGAGAATAAAGGTCACGGCGAGTAGGGGAGTTGCTGGGTGGTCACAAACGGGTGAGGTTAGCGAACCGATGCTCTTCCTCAAGGCGGCCAACGTAGGCCCAAGAGCCGTCACGCTTCAGGTGCCCTTTTTTCTGTTGTCCGGGGGGAAGAAACTTGTTCTCATGCGCGTACAACACCAGGTCACCCTCCCCCACGAACTCCCGCCCGGCAAGGCATGTGAGGTGATGGTCGAGGAAAGTCATGTTCTAGGTGAACTTCGGGGCGAGGGCTACCGTCGCAATGTGAAGATGGTCGGCGTCTGGCCTGATGAGATCGGGGTCTGGCACAAGAGCAGGCCTTTTGTACTGAACCTGGAGGAGTGACAGCACGGACGGTTGGCGTTTTGCGTTCTAGTAGGTTACAATGATGAATGGATCGTCATGAGTACCACGCGGTTTCAGAACCAAGACCTAGTCCAGCTCGGACAGCTACTACGGGCACTTCCGAGCCGTGTCAGCAGGAAGGTAAGAGAGGATATTGCCGACTATCTGGTAGCGGAAGGGCGCGAGGAGCAGCTGTCGCTCCTGTTCCCCGAGGAAGGTGCTGAAAAGGGTGGGGCTCGGCGGTCGGTTCATCGCCCGACTGCCTCCCACGCACCCAACGGTCGGGCCAAGCGGAGGATCGCCTTTGGTTGGTATGGTGGAAAGTTCAGCCATCTAGGCTGGCTGTTGCCTCTGCTTCCTTACACGCGCCACTACTGCGAGCCATTCGGTGGCTCTGGCGCTGTTCTTCTCAATCGCGACCCGTCTCCAGTGGAGACATACAATGATATTGATGGAGAGGTTGTGAATTTCTTCCGCGTGCTTAGAGAGAAAACGGAGGACTTGGTAAAGGCCATCGCACTGACTCCCTTCTCGCGGCGAGAACTTGTGCTTGCCGTCTCTGCGCCGACAGACGGGATATCCGATCTTGAGCGAGCCAGACGGTTTTTCGTTAGGGCCCGCCAGGTGCGCACCGGGCTAGCACAGACCGCCTCAGAAGGAAGGTGGGCTCACTGCAGGCAAACAAGCCGAGCAGGAATGGCGGGTGCTGTGTCTAGATGGCTAGGGAGCATAGAAGGTCTCCCCGGCGTTGCCGAGCGTCTTCTGACTGTCCAGATCGAGAATCGTCCGGCCCTTGGGGTGATCGAGGCTTATGACGGAGAGGGCACACTGTTCTATTGCGACCCGCCTTATCCGCATGAGTCGCGAGGGGATGCAAAAGCCTACAAGTATGAGATGAGCGAGAGCGATCATATCGCTCTCGCGAAGGTGCTCAGGCAGGTCAAGGGGAAGGTGGCGATCTCAGGTTACGGATGCGCCCTCATGGAAAAGTTATACAAGGGGTGGGCCCGCATTGACGCCCCGCAGAAGAATTGCCACTCCGTCAAGAAACCTCGGACCGAGGCACTGTGGGTGAATTACTGAAGTGAGACCGCCGGATGCAAGCGCAGCGTGGGGCGATGTCCTTGAGAGAGAGTTCCGGACAGCAGAGCAATCTTTCCTGCGGAGGGTCTCTTTGCCGGCCTCCAAGAAGCTCAGCAGTTGCTGCGACGTGATCTTTGCGTCCGCAACCCAGGCTTACCGCGAAGTGCTTCTGGGTTGCGTTCTGATGCGTATGGTCGACGGAACCAAGGACATCCGGCTTCCTTACATTGACCTGGGGCCGAATGCGTTCAGCGGGCGCTCCCTGGATGAGAAGATTGTTAATCCGTTCCTTCGCTCGAAGGGCATTCCCTGTTCTCGGGGCCCGTACCTGAGTGTCTTTCGAAGGCAGGTCAGGTTCGACTTGAGGACCAGGGAAGGACTGAGAGATAAGGAGGGCTACGACGCTTTCCTCGCCCTCGTTGACTTGGCTACCTCGGAGACCAACGAAGAAAGGCTCCTTTCCATACTACGATATGTGCTTTACAGGTTCGTTCTATTGCGGGAAGGGGCGAGGATTGATCTGGTCCGGCTGGATCGCATCAGTCTGAGACAGTACCATGAACTGATTTCCGGGCTCCTCAGCACACCGAGCGGTGGGCTGCTCCCCGTCATCCTTGTATTGGCGATGGTGGAAACAATAATCGCCCGGTTCTCCCTGGGGTGGACAGTGGATTTCCAAGGGATCAATGTAGCCGACAGCGCTTCCGGCGTACCAGGGGACATCACGGTTGGAGAAAATGGCCTCATTTTGCTCGGCATCGAAGTAACGGAGAGACCGGTAGAAAGATCCCGCTTGGCGGCTACCTTCACCGACAAGATTGCCGCCAGAGGCCTGTCAGACTACGTTTTCCTGGTCCACCTGGCGCAGATAGCCGACGAGACGAAGCAACAAGTGGACAGGTATTTTGCTCAGGGTTACGACGTGAACTTCGTGGACATCAGGGAATGGGTTGTCCACAACCTGGTCACGGTTGGTGTTGCAGGGCGACGTCACTTCCAAGACAGAATACTGCATCACCTTTCCCAGGAGCAGATACCGAAGGCGCTAAGAGTATCCTGGAACGTAGAGGTAGAAAAGCTACTACGCTAGAGTGCCCCGGGCCGGGTTGGAAATCGCTCCAGGAGATCCCTCTCCGATGCTTCCCGTAGGATCCGGCGCCTAGTCATCTTAAACTTCGACGGGTTTGCGAGGAAAGGAGAACGACAACATTGCGCAAGAGCACTTATGATCGTATCTATGCTGCGATATCTGACTTCGAGATAATTGATTCCCACGAGCATATCCCGCCCGAGCAGGAACGGCTTGAGTGGAAACTGGACTTCTTTACCCTCTTCAGCGGCTACACCCGGGTTGACCTGCTCAGCGCCGGCCTTCCCCAGAAGGATTTCGACCGCCTCCAGGATGCCGAACTGCCGCTGGAATATCGCTGGCGAATCTTTGCTCCCTATTTCGAGCACATCCGCTACGGCTCATACGCCCGCCCGGCCTTCATCGCGGCGAAGGAGTTCTACGGCTTCGACAAGATAGACGAGACCACCTACGTTCCCCTCTCGGAGGCGATGCAAGCGGCCAACAAGCCGGGAATCTACCAGAGGATTCTGCGGGATAAGTGCAAGATAAGGGTTTCCCTGACCCAGGTGGAGAAGACGAAGTTCGACGTTGACTTCCTCCTTCCGGTGCTCTGGATAGACAGGTTCTGCCGGGTCACGACCTGGGAGCACGTGGCGAAGCAGGCAGCCGAACTGAACGAGCCGCTCAATTCCATTGATGATTACCTCCGGATCATGGACAAGGGGGTGGCCAGGTGGAAGTCGGAGGGGGTGGTCGGCCTGAAGATGTGGTCGCGGACTTTCCAGGAGCCGAATCGGGCAGAGGCCACCGCCATCTTTGAGAACTTGCGGACGGGTGTCGTGAAAGAGGTGCCGGTGGAAAGCCCGCTGCGCGATTTCCTGACGGACCATATCCTCAAGTTATGTGCGCGGGAAGCATTGCCCGTGGCGGTGCATTCAGGGATGTGGGACGACTTCCGCCGCTCGGAGCCAACCCAGATGATACCCACCTTCCAGCGCCATCCGGAGACCAACTTTGACCTCTACCACGGCGGCATGCCCTGGATGCGCCAGACCGGAATCATCGGAAAGAACTTCCCCAACGTCTGGCTGGATCTCTGCTGGAGCCACGTTATCTCGCCCAAGATGACTCGCTCCGCGCTGAACGAATGGGTGGATCTGGTTCCGATGAACAAGATCATCGGCTTCGGCGGCGACTACGGCGTCCAGGTGGAGAAGGTCTATGGCGCCCTGACGATGGCCAGGGAGAACATCAGCGCCGTCCTGTCCTCCCGCGTCGAAGAAGGGCTGATGAGCGAGGAAGAGGCGGTGGGCGTCGCCCATAAGTGGCTTTACGATAATCCGAAAGCGGTTTACGGACTGAAGTAGTTTCAAGTTTCAAGTTTCAAGTTTCAAGGAAAACCACCCAGTGAGGACCTTCAAGACTTTCGAAGACATCGAGGGCTGGAAGAAGGCGCGCGAACTCACGAGGGAGGTGTATCAGGTTTCGGGCACAGGCGCTTTCGCCAAAGACTACGCCCTGCGCGACCAGGTTCGTCGCTCTGCGATTTCGATCATGTCAAATATTGCCGAGGGCTATGAACGCTCGGGCACTGGCGAGTTCAGCCACTTCCTTTCCATGGCTAAGGGTTCCGCCGGTGAGCTGAGATCCCAACTCTATACAGCGTTGGACCTTGGGTACATCAACGATGAAGTCTTCGCGCGCCTCGGTGCCATGGCGGAAGAAACCGCCCGACTCATCAGTGGTCTTATGACTTATCTGCGGAGGACAGAAATAAAGGGGACCAAGTACAAATGAATCACCCGGCCCGCCCCGTGGTGTGCTGTCACTTGAAACTTGAAACTTGAAACTGGTTCCTGATCGAGGAGGTTGACCGATGCCAGCATCAATCTATGAGCGACTTGTAAGCGCATTCTCCGACTTCGAAATCATTGACACCCACGAGCATCTTCCCCCAGAGAAGGTGCGGGTGGCGCGTAAGGTGGATGTCTTCACCCTCTTCGGCCATTACACCAGGGAAGACCTCGTCTCTGCCGGCCTTTCCCCCGCCGATTATGTCCGCATTCAAGACCCGGAACTGCCCCTGGAATACCGCTGGCAACTTTTCGCTCCCTATCTCGAGCACATCCGTTACGGCTCCTACGCCCGCCCCGCCTTCATCGCCGCCAAGGAGTTCTACGGCTTCGACACCATTGACGAGAAGACCTTCATTCCTCTTTCCGAGGCAATGCAAAAGGCTAACAAGCCCGGGATATACCATCGCGTCTTGCGCGAAAAGTGCAAGATATGGAAAGCCCTCACCTGCGAGGGGAGGACGGACTACGAAGGTGATTTGTTCGCCCCGGTAATGTGGATGCACCGTCTGGCCGAGATCAGAACCTGGGACAAGATGCAGCTACGCGCCGCCGAACTGAACGAGCGGGTCAACACCCTGGACGACTATCTCCAGGTCATGGAGAAGGGCCTGCTCGATTGGAAGGCGCAGGGCGTGGTTGGCTTCAAGATGACCTCGCGGGCCTTCGGGCAGCCGAACCGGGCCGAGGCATTTTCAGCCTTCGAGAGATTGAGGACTGGCGCCGAGAAGGAACTGCCCGAACTGAACCCCCTCTGGGATTTCCTCCTGGATGAGATGCTGAAGTTGTGCGCCAAGCACGACTTAACGGTCGCCGTCCATGCCGGCGTGTGGGGAGACTTTCGCACCATCGAGCCGACCCAGATGATCCCCATATTCCAGAGACGACCGGAGACGAGGTTCGACCTCTACCACGCCGGAATGCCCTACGTCAGGGAGACGGGGGTTATCGGCAAGAACTTCCCGAACGTCTGGCTGAACCTCTGCTGGGATCACATAGTCTCACCCAAGATGACCTGCTCATTCTTGGACGAATGGTTGGACCTGGTGCCGACCAACAAGATATTTGCCTTCGGCGGCGACTACATCAGGCCGGTCGAGAAGGTCTATGGCCACCTCGTCATGGCCAGGGAAAACATCGCCAAGGTGCTTGCCGGTCGGGTCGAGGAGGGGCTTATGAGCGAGGAGGAAGCGGTGGCCGTCGCCAAGAAATGGTTCTACGATAATCCGAAAGCCGTGTACCGACTGTAGAAAGAGAGTTTCAAGTCGGTCTAGACCCGGCTGGCCCCTTGGCCGGACGGGTTCAAAGTTTCAAGTTTCGAGAAGGAGCGCACTGAGGTTCCCTCCGGCCTCCGGCCACCGGCCACTGGTCACTGACCACCGGCCGGCTGCTGCTCCTCTGCCGCTCTGCGCGCTCTGACCCGCTCTCGGATCAGTTCCCTTCTTTTCTCCCTTTCCGACTTCGCATCCTCTTGAGGCGGCGTCACTACCTCCGCGGGCTGAACCGGTTGACCCTCTGTGAGACGATCGAACAGCAAAGGCCCCGCGAAGTTCCCGGTCTCGTCCAGGATGTGGGGAACTATGAATATTATAATCTCGCGGGTCTCACTGTCAGCCGATTTGCTTCGGAATAGCGATCCGACTAGCGGCAAATCACCGAGGAAGGGGATCTTTCGTTGGGCTGTCCGTGAAACGTGCTGCAAGAGCCCCCCTATGGCGATCACCTGCCCGTCCCCGATGCGAACGGTAGTCTCAGCGCTGCGCCGAGTTATTGTGGGCAAGTTATTCGGACCAGTGCCGGTTACGTCCCCTACTTCGGGCTTGATCTTGCAGGTCACCTGGCTCTTATCTGTTGACGCGTGTGGGGTGATGGTCAGGTTGATGGCTGCCTCTATGGCCTCCAGTGTCACGTACTGGTAGGCCACTTGACCGGTGAGAATCTGGAAGTACTGCTCGTTGGCTACCTTCACGGTCGCTTCCCGGCCGTCCTGGGCCACCAGCCTGGGATTGGCTCTAATGACTGCCTTTTCCTTACTCACCAACCACATCAGTTGGTGCAACAACTGCTGAACCTGATCCACATAGGTTATCAGGCCTGTGGAGGCGGAAACGCCAACATGTCTGCCCTGCAGACTCAGTTTGGATTCCTCGAGTTCTTGCTGGCCGGTCTCCACTACCAACGCCTCAATCATGATCTGCAAGGGCGGGGTGTCAAGGCTCCTGATAGCGTCCACGGCGGATTTCAGGAGGGCCCTTGGCGCAGTCACCACGACGCGATTGCCCAGTTCGTCGAATCTGACAAACGGGGTGTATATCTCCGGAAGGAGCAGCCGGAGTTCATCACTGCTAATGAAACTTAATCCCACTATCTGGGTCTGGGCGATCCTGGCGAAACTCGGCGATTTGGGATCGGGGGCGGTTACGAGATACACGCCGTCCTTGATCTCCTCATAGACAAATCCGCCCGGGGCCAGCATCAGCTCGAGGGCGGAGTCCAGTGGCACTTCCTTGAGATCCACGCTGATATTCCCCCCGACACTCTCGTCTGGGATGATAGTGACCCCAGCCTGTGCCGCCACGTCGAAGAGCGCCTGGCGAATGTCAGTGTCGAAGAACACATTGGAGACTGTGCCCTCACTCGGCGCGGCCTCTGTCTTTGCGGCCTCTTCGTTCGCGGGTGGTTGTGACTTGGTCTCCTCCGCCGGCGCCTCCTTCTGCGGCTCGTTCGCCCCGATCGGCGGCCCCGATACATCCGTCCCTACTTGGGCCTCCTGGGCCCAGCAGACATCCCCCGAGGCGCCCCCAGTCAGGGCCGACGGCGACCAGACAGTGGCCTCCCAGGGCAGACAGGCAGCAAGGAGCAGCAGCGCGAAAAGCATGCCCATGGCTCGAAGATGCTTGCCGCAACGAAGGTGGGATTGCACAAAACGAGCATTCATTCGGTTTGCTCACTCTCCATGACGGTATCAGGCGGTGCCGGCGCTGGCGCAGACGCCTCCGGGGCCCCGGCTGGCTCCTGTTTAGCCACTTGAAACTTCAGTTCCCGCGTCGCTTGCTTGCCTTCCGCATAACGCGCCGTGATGGTCGCGGTATAAGAGCCCGCCTCAAGCACTCGCGGCCAGGTCACGGAAAACGTGCGCTTGCCACCGGCCAGGAGCAGCACGTCCTGCGCCCCGAACGAGAGCCGGTCAATCGTTTCGCTTCCTCGCGCCACCTGTATCTCTCCCTGGCCGGCGCAGCGAGAGTTGCCGGTGTTCTCGAGTGTCACCTCGAACTGGTACCCCCCGCCCTCCTGCGCCGTTTCACTCGCAGCGGTGATCTCGGCCTGCGGGCGGAGAGTCCCCTTGGCAGCG